>QQTW01004513.1_pt1 | contig 10461 bp, 15 predicted proteins | sample 1904831 | NCBI WGS metagenome assembly QQTW01 (sample SAMN09435610, study PRJNA476489) | Subsurface metagenome, whole genome shotgun sequencing project.
ATCAACCGCGGAGACATCACCAAGGAGGCGTACCGGTTGAATGCAAAGCACAACGCTTCCTTTCTTAACATTTCCTTCCGGACATCGTGGCCTGAGCTGCCCTTCCACCAGGATCAATTGGTCTAACGTGAATGCTTCAAGCGTGCTAAAACGAGGAGCTCCGGCGCCCTGACGGAAACAGACTACGAAGAAGAGAGGGCCAAGCGTCGAGCGAAACAAAAGCCAGGAAAACTGCAGCCTCCGCTTACGGTCTCCGCCCGGTATCAGCGCCCGTCTCTGCTAGCGAAAGCTGCACGACGATTAGCTGAACTGAAAGTGTCCGGATGAGGTCGTCAGCCCGAAGGACTACGTCTTGGAGAACACCGGTGTCTTTGGGGAAGACCAGGTTGCGGAGTCGATCTTTCGGGCGTTCGGCATGCCCTTCTACTTACAGCATGCATGTGTATCCACGGGTACATGATGGACAAACATCTAGTCACGCACTTTCAGATACGCATTTTGTCGGCGAAACTTCTTGGTGGATAGCACAAGTGGATTTGGGGCGGTCCCTACGTCTACGGTCTGACACAGGGTCAGATGTGGAAAACTTTACAAGAAGAGCTGATCAAAAAGGCACCGATATGCTCTAGTCAAGGGGCTGATAAGCAAAAGCTTTCTAGCGGGAGAGTGAGAGTAGAGGAACCAGTAGCCTTGTCACCAGGAGCGTGGGCTATGGACGAAGCAGAGAGGAGACTTAAGAAAGACATAAAATATAAAGGCGGAGGCGAAGGAGCAAGCAGAGAATGAACAAATGATCTGTCATATCAACACGCTACAAGAGAGAGAAGGCAGACAATTGTGGAGCTCTTCTACCGTATCGGGGAAGAACTTACCGAGACATATACACACCCTTCCTGGGGTCATATTCCCGGCACGATTGTGGACCATGCAGAGGACCTCGAAATCAAGAGGCACGCAGAGCCCGATAACGGAAGGAAATGTTAAGAAAGGAAGCGTTGTGCTTTGCATTCAACCGGTACGCCTCCTTGGTGATGTCTCCGCGGTTGATCCGAGTTTGTGCCTGGCGCAAAGCCAGGACTTTCCCAGGAGCCGCAACCGTTTGTTGTTGCTTCGTTGTCAGATGGATCTGCTTGGCAATTGCCGCCCGGCCGAGTGATCGGTGAAGACGTATGTCTTGCTCAAGTTCCCGTACCAAGCCTGGGCGTTGTCAAGCTCTACGGCTGTTTATCCATCTGTTGCCAATCAAGCCCCATCCTAGCCATTTCGCTAGGTATTCGAGTTGTCCTACATCGTAAAATCTCCTTGTAACAGCAGTGCGATTTCCCGTTGCGGCTTCTCCTCGCTTGCAAATCACTAAGGGGCCACGGTTCATCGTCGCGAATCGGTAATACGAGTCCACGACGTCAGGTGCTGACTCTAGCTGCGAGTCAAAACCAGTGGATTTTGATGTTAGTTGTTAATTTTATAAGGAAAGCATGAGTCAGCGGGAGACATTGGCAAACGTCTCAGTGTCTCCGTCTTTTGGCGTATATAGAACCGTGCCTCATTATAGGATCGACATCCGTAGGTCGCTTCTGGACATAGTGTTGTTATATTTGCAGCTTGTAAAGCGCGCGGCGCATAACATCATGCGTGTATTTTATATACACGGCTCAAAGCGTGCCGTGTTCAGGACTGTTCGACTCCGTAATCGATCTGTCACCGATAACTTTGCATAAGCCATGTTGGAAGAAGGTTGCTGTACTACAGGCAATCATCCGTCTGCTCTAGTGGTCGCTCTCTTCCTCCTACCCAGCAGCCTCCTTCTCCTGCTGAACAGTTTCCAGTAGAGCCCCGACCTGTGACAGCAAATCAAGGCCTTTTGCCGTTGCTGACTTGTTTCGCTGGCAATGCGGCCCGTTTTGGGGTCTCAACGTACAGCTCTGACTCAATGGCCAGAACTTTTGTGGGCCTTGGCGTGTAAAGAGGCCGACGCGCGAGCTGAACAGCTATTGGTGTAAATGGGTTGAGCTCTGCGGCCCTCGGGCGGCCTCTGTGATCCGGGCTGGGTGCTCGCGCTTTGCGTATTGCGACGAAGACCGGAGGATTCCAAAAAGACGAGCCGGGCAAGGCTCTGCTGGACCGCCAAGCATCAAGGCTCAGATCGTCTCTGGTCTAAAGCCCAGAGTGCCGTTGTCATCATTAAAACGCTTTGCATGCTGATAGGCTTTTCTCAGCCTGGTGGAGACTGTTCCTGGTTTTAGTCCATGCCGTTTATTGTTTATATGCTGCCGTGACGCTCGAAGGCTACCGTGTCTTCGAATGCTCTGTCGATACATGGCCGTGGTTCTTCGAATCAACTATTGGCGAGTCTCGAGACTGATCATATGGGCGTATGGGTGATGTAAATGGCGAGTCCGGCTGTGAAGACGTCAGTCCGTTTCTGTGACCTTGTCATAGACCTGTCATCACGCGATCACTCACCGTACCCGGCTCTGCTTTCCCTTTGCCCACATGTGGGGCAGCCTCGACCTCTTCGTTCCTCTTCTTGGCCGCCTGGCTTTTTTGCTTGAGCTCCAGCACCTCAAGCTGCGCTCTTAGGCGCTCGATCTCCGCCTCCAGATTTCCTCTAGTGTTATCTTCTCTGCGATTTTGAGTCCTCATGGCGTTCTCTGTGGCCCATTGCACACGGTGGCCCTCTGGCGGAGTTTAAAATTTAAGCGTGTACTCTCTCTCCAGGAATGCTGTAGGACTCTGAACACTAGCCTCATGGCTCAATCCTCGGCGTCCTGAGCATTTGAGTCCCGAGTTCCACCCTTTGTGGTAGGGTGACCAGTAGAGGCTGATGGTCTGGTAGTAGGAGCCGTCTTGTGTCTCGTTGAATTCCACATTTTCGAATCGCGCGTATCGACCATCCGCTTTGCACACTCATCGATTTTTCTCCAATCGACCGTCCTTGACACATCCTGAGCGCTTGAACCGTCCACGATCCGGAAGTTCTCAACGCCGGGTGAGCTGGGCGGAGTAAGACATGATTTTTTAAGGGAGCTGGTAAATCGATACAGTTTTCTGAATAGATGCTAACGCGACGTCCGTCTTCGGCGTAAAGCTGCTCGTCAAGTGTGGCGAGGAGACATCTATCGTGCTGCATTCCAGAGTTATCTTCCGAATCATGCAACCCGGAAGGGCACAATGCGGTGTATGGGCCGTTGGCCCATTGCACTGGGTAAACATATTTTTACAGCTGGTGGGTGGTACCGGTACATCCTTAAGCTTTTTTTATATATAAATGTGCGACGGGTGGTCGCACACCTTGAGAATACTTTACCCCAGATATACCCACTTTATACAACATATATGTTGTAGTTGTCCCACGAAGGACTCCAGATCTGTATTGCAGTCGCTGTGGCAGCCTGCGGACTCGTTTCGGGGCTTTCGACAATGACGGGTAAGTGGAGGACTTCTTCGCCCTGGGTTTAGTAAATTTGAAGCCGTTGACTTGTCCCGAGGGTTGCTCTGGTCCAGGGTCGGACTACGCACGGCATTGGACTGACTGCCCGCTTCGCAAAATAGTAGTTTCTGTACAGCGGAAAGTCGACCTTCTATAAGAGCGACCGTTTGCATGACGGCTCCCTCCTCACCGCAGAAGGCCCTTGTCCTCATAACCATAGTCTAGTAGCACGCCATTAAGACATGGAATAGCAACGAAGTACGACTCAACGTGCTGAAAACCATCCCTGCTATGCTTATACCATCTACACCTTTCTTCCATTTTGGGCTCACCATGGCAAACAGACGCCCAGATCGCCGCTCTATTCTCCCTTTCATCATACTTATGCACGGAGTACACGATCCGAGTAAAAGGCCCTTCCTCGCACGGATCAGTAATACGCGATGCCCCTCATGTTTCCTACCGGATGCACCACCATCGAAATCGATCGGCCAGAATTCAACAACGTCAATGGAAGACGAGCTTCAAGGAAAAGACATCTTCGAGTCCGCACACCCATTTAGGGTGTGAATCTAGCCGAAAGATGCGCGTTCGCCCACTCAAAGCATGTTTCGACGTAGTCTTGTCGACTGCAGTTGCTACCTAGGCATTCAACAGAGAGTCACGTACCCTTCCATGAAGTATCAACGTTGGGCTTTAACCTTGGAGTGGCTTCCAATTGGGGAGGCGCTTATATGGCCCATATTCCTGTTCAAGATCCGAGTTGACCTTGTCGATACACTGAGCTGTGAAGTGTTTCGCTTGACGTAGCTGCTCTTCGCTGAAGCCGCCTTTACGGAAACTGTCCCATTTAATGCCGTATTCGTCGTTCCCAATCTATTATAACACTCGTCAGCCGGACATACTTTGTCCCATGTGCTGGCGAGGCGTTCCATACCTTTTCCTGGAAGCATTTCTGCCATAGGTGACGTGAGGATGGGAGCTGTCCCGTATATCGGTGCAAGAGCATATCGATAATGATAAAAAGGTAGTTGGCATGATCCTGACCGACCAATCCGGTGAAATCGAAACATCGCAGCTCGACACTCCACCAAGCTGAGTCGGCCCTATATTGGTTAGGGTCAAAAGATGGTGAGTTTGGCTCCTTGCTTTCTTCACGACGCAATTGCTGACTATCGGCTACGTAAGCTCAGAAGCCTCATCAGTGAGTGAGGTGTCACGGCTCACTGCGGAAAGCCAGCTACTCCCACATCGGATCCACTTTCGGGCGTCGACCGTGGTGCGGCTGTCGCGAGCAGGGTGTAGATGGCCACAAATAGGACATAAGCCGAACGCATAACGAGAGTCTGTATATCAACGGAAGTCGTGAGCCAGGCGTGTTTCGTCACTGTTGGTATCACTCCGTAATTGGCGCGATAGTGATATTCCTGATGTCTTGGTCAACAAGCGGTGGACCAGAAAGAGTTGTAAAGTGAAGACACGCCCCGGTTGATTACTATGGTTGCTATTAGCACTTTGCAGGATGCTGCGAGCTCAGCACAAAGAGGACAGACCGAGTTGCGATAGGTAATATCATCCGGGCCCAGAAAGTATATGTATAATTCACAGCCACTGGTCACGGACGTCCTTTATCATTATCTCAGGTGGGCCCTTTCCGGGAGGAGGGTTTTACGTGGCCGCGGTAGATGCTTGCTTCAGACCACAGGCAGCTTTTGCTGCGCCTTCCAGATGACAAGGAACAAGGTACTTTATCCAGAGCTTGGATCACTCGCAGAGGTGATTTATCCGCGCCAGGACACAAAGTGATCACCATCGTGACCTAGCGTACAATAGAAATGCCTACCTAGGTAGGGTGTGAGGTTTTGGACAGGCTGCAGGGCTAGTTATGTAGGTACCTACATAGTAGGTATGTGCTTAACGGAAACAGTTGGATTCATGGAGGAAACATTATTGAAAGGGGCGGAAGTACGGAGTACTTGTGTATAGAGCACTCCGTACTTCGTACTTGCGTTTCAGCTATCCCACTTAGACTAATAAACCGTAACATTGAAAGTCTGCCTAGCACATCGCATACATAAAGCAAGTCGCGATGGTACGTATATGCACTAGTAATTATCAGGCGGCGACGATGATATGTATGGACACTCACTCTGTTTACCCGAGTACTGACCATGGCCGAAGATTCAGGACTCAAAGCGGCGTTGGGCAGCGTTTAAGCAACGACATGCGCCCGACCGTGTCGACACAGTCACCATCGGTCTGGAATTCCTTCACGATTGATGTGACCATAAAACGCTTCACCCTTTCGCATTTGGATGGGCGACGGGCCACCACGAGCGATCTTGTAGCTTCTTTCTGCCCCAGTAATCCCGTACAAGTGAAGCTACCTAGGTAATGACCTGGGGCGGCGCTCGTGGCGCGGGCTATCGTACGTCTGCTCAACATGAGGAATTGATTGCATCAGCAATTGTGACCGTGGTATACACAAACCGTGGTAAAGCAATCGAAGTCAGACTCTGAAGGAACCTGGAACTGAGTGGAATGTATATCCATTCACCACCGACACCAACCCTTCGAGAAAGGCACTGGCAAAGTGAAATTCTTTGAAGAACTGCTACCCAGCACCCGTGGCATTTCCACTTCAATAAAACGAGCAGTGACTAGATCCGAGAGCGCCCGCAGGGTAATGCAGCCCGCAAGAAATGCTTGTCAAATAGAAGATTATGGCAGCTACACGTACATCATCTTACAACGTCAAGGTAGCCAAGCACTCTTCCAGCTCTGCCACCTCCTCCGGCCAGCCCCGGAGCGAACCCCAAGTGATCCGCTTGCATCCAGCCTTTGCTCGGTTGAGCAGGGCCTGCATGAGGCCAGAGTTCTTGGATACCGATGGGTAGCCGTCAAACTGGATCTCGTCCAAAGAACCCACTTGGGTAATAATCCGGTCGAGCATCTTGGTACAAAATTGCGTGTAGAACTCCTTGCCCACTCTGAAGCCTCTGAACATCTCATGAGACGGATCGCACTCGATGAAGATCTTCAGCACCCTCAACGACTTGGCCTCGCTCAAGTTCAAGCGCGGTCCCACCGTCCAGCCCTTCGGCGGCCTGTTCCATCCCGGACCCAGACGTAGCTCGACCGATCTGATGACGGCCCGGTACTTGGTGGGTAGCCGGGCCAGGAGAGGGTTTTTGGTGTTGAAAAAGCCGCCGTGGACGGGAAAGAGGCGGAATGTGTTCTGGCCGTAGAATACCCGGTAAGCCTCGTCGTTGAGTCGACGAGATACCCTCAGCACCGCGAGAAGCGGAGCTATGCGGCGACCGTTCGCTGGGTCGAGATCGATCGTGTAGGGCACTACCAGTACGAGGGCGAGAATCTTGATTCGGAGCTCTGGAGGCAGGTCGAAGAACCGGAACGGTGCTGGTCTGAGAGTCGGCGTGGAGACGCCCGGGTCCATCGAAGCACGACTAAGACATAGACGATGAAGTGGGATTGTGTCGTCAATACGGGAGCGGATCAGCTCAGAGGACCGTTCGGTGCTCGCTGCGCTTCTTGGGAAGACGAGACATTGCTTTCCCCAGCTAATACAACTGCAAGCCCATCAGTGAAGGGGCAGGCAGTCAAACTTCAAGAATCTGGGTGCTATCAACTTTCATGAAGAAAAAAGAGAGGCGAGGTGTGGCGACAATTAGGTAGAAGATTAGCCGGAGCACTCCGTAATTTACTGTACATATCATGGTAATTGATTTTATGAAAAGCTGTACGGCAGAACTTGAGGAGTGTCTCTGTCTTATGTCGAGGTTATGCAAATTGTGGAGGTGGAAGTAATTTACAGCCGTAGGTAACACGTCTAGCGCGGATAGCTGCCAAGGTGCATTGCTTGGCGCGTCTCATCCCGCGAAGCTTCGGATTTTCAGCAGTGGGTGCGACTCCATCGAGATGAGACGACCGCTACTTTAATCGAGGTCTATAGATATACCGAGATAGGCTACAAACATTCGCATCGAATTCTCGAGCTTACAGTTCCCTTGTCAACATATCTCCGAGATAACAGTCGCTTTCCTTTAGATGGACCGTTTCTCTCACTGTTAAATCGCCGCAGCAACGTTCAAGTGAATCACGCAATGGAGTGGAATCAGTACAATCCATTCTTCCCGGCACTTTCCAGCTTTGGTACACCTTCACAATTTCACTTCCAGGGAAACGGAGTATCTCAAGATGTAAATGAAGAAGATATCAACGGAGACCAGGACGACTGGATGGAAGATCCCTACGACGAAGCGCCCGGTGCTCAACGCAACTTGGTGAGTTCAAATCTCAAGAGTCAGAATCTACATCTCCACGCGGCTGACTACCAGCTCCTATCAAGGTGACCGAACCGGAGCCAATGCAACAACGCAACGAGCCCACGACAACCATCACAACCCCTTCGGTAGCTGCTCCAAGACCCCTAACCCCAAGGGAGGACAAGATCTCGGCAGCAAACAAAGCCGCAGAGCTGCGAGCGAAACTGATCGCGATGAGACCGTCCAGTCTCACACCCGGTCGGGAGAAAATGGAGACAGCCAAGGCGAGTGCCACTGTCAAGAACGAAGCTGCAAACAAAGACACTCCGCCCGCGCCGCTGGAACGGAAAGAATCTATCACTGATATCGACGGCCTCCTCGCGGAAGCTAGATCTGCCGCTGAGGCAAAGGCCAAACAGCACAATGGAGATCGCGCAGGTGGCACCGAGCGACCCGCCAACGCGCCGAAGCCGCGGGACCCTCGACCGGAGCCTAAAGCTACGGTGCATGCGATCGTGAAGCCGCCTGTGGCAGATAAAAAAGAGGAGTCTGGGAATAAAGTTAATACTCCGCAGAGACAGCGTAGGATCGTCGACTCTCCGGAACTGGGAGAAATACGAGAGGACGAGTCTACGGTGCCTCCTATTCCAAAAAACTTAAAACCAATAAATGAAGGACAGAAAAGGGCGGAGGAGAAAAAGCCTATCGCCGCTTCCAATGTCAAAACCGCCACCTCTAAAGATCGGAATACTCAAAATACAGAGAATACGACCACTGCAAGAATTACGCATCCGCCTCCCCCTCGCCCGGCCGTCCCTTTGCCTTCTCCCATAGAGAGGCGCGGCTCTCTGGCGCCGGAAAAGCCGAGGCAACCGAGCAAGAGCGTCAATGCTGCAGAAGACCGTCCTGATCTTATAAATAAGAGATCCAAGCCTCAAACGTGGAATGAAACTGAAAAGCCAGCGGAACAGCGTGCTTTACGTCATAATCAATCCCAGCCTCAAACTCCAACTGCACTTGGATCGCCCTCTCTGATCCAAACTCAGGCTCAGACTCGGCCTCAATCTCAGATCCAGTGTCAACCGCAAGTTCAGTCTGAAACTAAACCGCAGGCCCAACCTCAAGTCCCATCTCAAGCTCAGACAAAGTCTCCAACTAAAACTCAGGCTCCAGTTCAGGCTCCCTCCCAATCCCAACTGCAGACTCAGTCAACGCCCAAGATCAACAGCAGCTCGCCCCAAGCCGAGCGTGGCACGATCCAACGCCCAAAGCCCGACGCCCCAGATCGAGTTCAGCCCGAGAGCGAGAAACGGGTAGGCGTTGCGGCCGCCCACTCCAACTACTTTGATGATCTTGATGAGTGGCTTGAAATCACCGGCTACCATGATCGTGTCTATCGCAAAAGTGCACTGAAGCGTCACAGGGCCTTGACGGAGCTCGAGATCCAGCGGGCCCAGATTGAGAAGGAGGCAGAGATGGAGTTGCAGAGTAACACGTATCTCCCGGCCCAGAGCGTCCGCCCTGCCGACTACTTACGCTCTTCTTCCGTGCTGGCCATGCCTCCTCCCCGAATCCCGCCCCCTTCCGCTGCCAGAGCGTCAATCGACATGTCCTCGCCCGTGCAAAGTCATGGTGACAGTGTCCCTCAGACCCCAGCCACTGTTGCAGTCGTAGGCTCAAAGAGGCCTTCTTCGGCGAGCGCTAACGGACAGGAACGTGCCGAGAAGTTGATCCGCGTCGACTCAGTAGGTCGTGCAGCAAGGAAGGATGAGCCTGCGGAGAAGACGTCTGCGAAGAAAGTCGCAGACCCCGAGCCTGCTCCGCCACCGAGGTAATGCTTATTCTACTCACCTGTGTACTCCAATGCGAATTGAGTACTTGTATATGCTCCATGTTGCTCATTGGCCCATCTGTACCATGTAGAGACTTTCTGAAGAGAATATCAAGCAGCTGATCGTGTGGACAGACGTCGTGACACTGATCTCTTCGCCGACTACCGAGCGCGTGGCAGCTTTGACGACGAAGACAAACTCCACCGAGTCCGTTCAAACAGCTACCGACCGGCAAGAAGCCCGAGTCCGCCTCCGTCCCTGCGACGGATCTCCGTCTCGGACGACCGCTACGCCGACCGTCGCATGACCGAATCCGATTTCTCCACTAGCCGCGAGATCATCCCAGCGCCGGCTCGCCGACGGCTCAGCCACGAGGCTCCGCCGTCGCGAGGAAGCTACGCGTACAGCCGAGGACGCAGTCCGAGCCCTTACAGCAACTATCACTGGCCAGCCCGCGACGACGACAGATACGACGAGCACTACGAGCCCAACCGCCCGCAGTACAGCCCCTACGTCAGGGGCCGCGGCAGGGGCAGAGTGCGCGGCCACTTCACTGCCGGTCGGGAGACGCGTGGCGGCGGAAGAGGTGGAAGCTACTGGCGTGACAGGGAGCCGAGCGAGATCACGAACGCGCATATCCTCGGGCTCCGGAACGGCGGTCAGTAGCCAGCTTGCCCTTTGTCGTCAGACAGACTCAGACTTTTCGCTCCGCTACGTCTCTCACGTACCAGAGCTCGCGGGTTCCAATGGGGCGCTGCTTTCTCGGCCTGTCACCAGGCAAATTCCTTTCTGCGGCTCAGCGCTGCATTTTCAACAAGCCAATGACTTCTGTACGATAGCATTTGATATCCCCCTAATTCCGTCTCATGCGTCTCCGATAAGCTCTCGCACATGCGCGTATATCATCTCGTAC
>QQTW01004514.1_pt1 | contig 10459 bp, 8 predicted proteins | sample 1904831 | NCBI WGS metagenome assembly QQTW01 (sample SAMN09435610, study PRJNA476489) | Subsurface metagenome, whole genome shotgun sequencing project.
TAGGATTTTTGCCGACTTTTGCCTTGCCAGGGGATCTTCCGGCATCGTTGTCCTGGGTGTAGGAAAGTGTAAGGGTCAGAGTGTTGATTCGTTTGCCCAGTGTAAAGACTGCAATCGACGAGCCATGGATAGCGATAGAGAGGATGACCAAGAAACAGGTTATCGGCCATATCAGAAAGATCACATTATAGTCTTTTGATCCCGGAGGCGGTAAAACAGCCAGAGGTGTAGTGGATTTCGTTTCCATTTCGGCGCGAGCAAGAATGGCTGCGAATATGGCGCCAACCCCGATCGGTCCAAAATGACCAGCAAACAATGCTTCTCGCCATGTCTTGACGTCTGGAAGGATAGGCTTCAAAGCGAGGATGATGGGTAATCGACGGAAAAGGAGAACGAAAATCCCTAATACCACCAGCCTCCAAGGTACCATGCCCATCTCAGGAGCATTGAATTGATCCCATGGTATTATAGTGCCAAAATAGACAAAGTAGGACAAGTTGAGCAAGAGATCAATTACATTTGAAACGTGCGACTCCTCCGTCTTCTCAGTGAACCATCCGTCGTTGGAAAACCCGACGCCTGCACTAAAGCCAACCAGCAGGTCGTCCATTCCCAGCATACTACCCGACCCGGCACAGAATAAGGCCAAGACGAAGTAAAATACAAGAAAACTTTCCCTGTCAATCAAGCCTTTCCTCTCGGCCATTTTGATGGCATGACGAGCGATGTATCCAATCATGAATCCGTAGAAAGCTCCAAATATACACTCGTAGAGTATGGTGTAGCAAAACCAGTAAAACGCGACTTTCCCAGCGTCCGGTCGATATCGTGCAAGGTAGACTGAGAGGTATATGAAAGGAAAGGCCATGCCATCGTTACACCCAGACTCGGCAGAAAGTATGTCTCGCAGATGCTTAGGCACTCGTTTGGCGAATTTGCCTTTCCCAACCACGGAGGAGGCCAGGACGGGATCGGTGGCAGTGACACAAGCTGCGCAGATCAAGGACTCGAGCCAGGTCAAGGGTTCTATCATCCACCAGATGAACAGGCTGGTGATCAGCCATCCATAAGTCATCACAGGGAGTAGTAAGAACACAACGGACTTCCAGTGGCGCTCCATATAAGACTTTGGCAACTCGACACCGACAGCAAAGCACTGGACCACTAGGACAATGCGAGAGAACTCGAGGGTGATCTGGTCCGGATTGCCCCATTCCAGAGGGTTTATCAAGTTCGCGGCATCTGGTCCGAAAATGATGCCACAAATGGTAGCCACGGTAGCTTCCCCAATGTATAACTTCTCTTTGATGAAGAGGGAACACAACATGAAAATGCTCGTGAACCCTCCCAGTATGATGTAGACCAGGTGCGGCCGGTTGATGGATAGATGTTCCCAGGCCATCTTTACCCAGACCGTATAAGTGACGCAACCACAATATTTAATATCTCCCTTTGGAAAGAAATGTGTAAACGAGATTCGTAGAAGAGTGACTGCAATGCCCTGTATTGTTCATTCATTCAATATCGATGCCTGATTCCTCAATTTCCATGCCTTTTCAACCTAGGTCTGAGGCCGGAGCAAGCGAGCGGTTCGGGATCCTCGCCACAGTGAGAATTCGGAGATGGAGCTGGGGGGATGGCGGAGAGGATGAAACGTTCGTTGCAGGAACGAGTATAGTCCATGAAGGAGCAGGCCTCGTCACGTTGATGGTGAATGAGTGGATGAACACCAGATCAACCAGGGTGATGTTATCGATTTTAGAAAAGACCGTGGGGTTGAGAAGAGAGAGGGTTTGGAAGCAAGCTACCATGTACTATTGCTGGACCAACAATGCCATACTTTGACAGGAAACGTAAGTATCGTTAGCATGGACTGGTAGCAGCTAGTAATGGATACACGGGCTGGACGTCTACCTGAGCGCCGGTAAGTCTTGATACCTCCGTAACGGTCATGATTGGCCCGGTTCCAGGGGTCATCCGGACTGATACATCTCGAGTAAGGCACATGCTTCGTCACGGCGACGTTTGATACAAGATGTCTAGCTTGCAGCTAGCAATAATAAAGTATGATTACCACTTCACTAGTACTCACCACCATCAATTGGAAGCATGTACCGCTGGAAATGCAGGGTCTGGCTACGATGGCGGCTCGATGCCTAAACGTTTAGACTTTGCACTTGTAGGAGACCAAGGACAGTGGCAGACAACCGATAGATACTTGTCACTCGGAGATCGGTGTGAGATAGGCACTGTTTTGATTACATAGTATTGTACGAGTACACCTTCCTACTGGTAACTGCTCTGTCCAACCGCCTTCGACTACGTGTGAATTGTTGCTCGGCAAATATCCAGAAAGACAACAGCCCTTTACTCAGATGAACCACTTTGAGAATCCTACAAGAATGCGAACCAAGCAATCTGTCATTGTGGTTCCATCCAGCGACAGATGGACCGGTGTACCATGATCTCTCAACGCCCAATTTCATGTGAGACCGGTATTACAAAGATTTGGCTCGAGAGGTGTTCTTGGCAAGACTGGGCAAAGGTGGGGCATCGTCTTGGCATCTTCCAGCGTGGGGTAGACATCCACATGGCACATACACACAACTGATAGAGATAAGACACGACAAGACACGACAAGACAGGGACAATTCAGGTTCAGCTCAGCTCTGCGTGCTATGTCAGGAGCTCAGAAGAGAACTTTTGTCACTAGAAATACTCTGGCACGGTACTCATTATACTACTGCATTTCAAACGCCCGCCCGAGAATACATAGGTCAAGGACAAACCACCTCCCAATCCAGTTCATTGATCATTCAAATCATGATACATACTTCAACAAATAGAGGATCAGAGTAGAAAGGCACGTAAATCTTGCAGTCGCCTCTGAGAATGGTCCCAGGATCCAAGAAAATGTATTGTGTTCTTCATGGTGCAGAAAGCCAATCGACAATCAACTTAACTTTTGAAAAAAAGCATCGCCTGATTTTGAAGCAACAGAGAAAATATGTCCAAAAAAATAAAGTATATACTTCCGGTTCTCTGTGCGGACGTGATTCATACAGAGGTGCCATAGTGGTGTTGGGTGCGTCGGGCATAAACCTATATCGGAACCTGTTCGCCCCTTTCACAACAAGATAGTACATAACGGGACTATAGCCGTACGTTCTCCCAAATCACAAGAGTAAAGCGCGGTACGGAGAGCGTTGTTCATGTTCTGATGGCAATGGAAGCGAGGACTCGATCTCTCGTCCGGGCTGCTTGAGTCTCTAGAGAACGGGCCATTAGACTGGTCACTGGACCACGTCAGTCATCATGCAAGCAAGGTCGTCAGGAGTGCACCCACCTGGCCAAATAGTAGCCCTTTCAAGCATATGTGCTGTACTTAGCAGTATCCTACTGCCGTAGCCGAGGTAGCCGGGGGAATTGGTTCCACAGCCCGACATGGACTTGGATTCCGCGTTGTGCAATACGTGGCTGATCTTGTCTAACAGATTTCGGTCTTCATCTTCCAGCAGGATGAGGCTCGCAGCTTGGGTGTTGTCGACATCGGCGCTGCCTATGATCCCAGCATATCGACCTATGCGATCCTGCACAGTGTTGATCCATTCCGCCAGGACTTGGGCACAATCAAATGCACACATTGCGCTTTGTAAGGGGAGTTCTCGTGATGTATGTTCGGCAAAACTTACACCAAGCTTGTCCGACATGGCCAAAGAATCTGCCGCATAGAAAGCTGCTTCTCGGAGATACCGCTCACGGAGCGCAAGCGACTCGGGCTGCTGCATGCTATTAGAGCCGAGCACGGACAAGAAACCGTCATGGCCGCAGATCTTGAGCTGACCAGTATCCGCGGTACGTGACTCAACAACGGATCCACGTCGACTGTCGCACGTGTTTGTCGACGCTGTTGTATGGGACTCTTCGTAGCTCGAGCTTGGGCTCTGGCTCGCATCGTGAAATAGGTCTGTAGCCTGAGCCAGCCCGTCAGCCATGGTATCGAAATCCCGTTGCCAGAATGCCTCCTTGGACCGCCCAAAATTTACGAACAACCGAACATATGCGAGGTCAAGTAGGGGGATGCAGTCGGCAGAAAGAGGACTGGCGCCAAAGGGGTTTGGCCTTTCAATGCTGTGGGTGGGGTCCTCGGCCCAGGCTGCCTGCCATGCGCGAAGCGCTGGCTCAATGTGCGCATGCATCTGCTCCATATCATGGTTTGTCCATTGCCGGCCCAGGTGCCGTTGTCTTGTCTCCCAAATATAGTTGTGCAATGCGTTGATCAGTATCAGACAGCCGAAAGTGCTAGGCTTCAGATCACTCTGAGGCGATGCCTGCACTCTAATTCCTGGCCCAAATGGCGGGTCAATTGACCCTGCTTGATGCTGCTGCTGCCGCTGGGAAGCGGTGAGGAGATGGCCCAATGCAGCATTGAACATGATGGGAGGATCATCTGCACCGGATGTGGCACTCATTGCTCTCCAGGTGACTGCGTTGTCCGCGGTCCACAAACTCTCTTTACATGGCAAGCTGACTCGAATCTCTGAATTGGTCAACGCAGGTGGGTGGTTGTATGCCGTAACGAGCAGGCTGGAAAGAATGAAAACGGCATACAGTGTCCGTTTTCGCTCTTCAACAATCTTCCACTCCTGCCAATCAATGTCATCCATGTCGTTAGTCACAGAGCTCCAACCACTTAATTCTACTTCATTCATCTGGAGGTCAGGATTGAGGGTCCCGTTTGTCATGACCATGTATCCAGGATACGGCCGAGATAACTCAGCACCGCGCGCCAAGCTCACCAATGTCGCACAATGGTTGCAGGCAATTTCAGCAGATGTTTTGTCACCACAATTATAGCCATATATGACATTCAACAGCATGGCTTGCACAAGCCACAGCGGAGTGGTCTCTGCCTCGCCCTGATGCCTTGGTTCAAAGCCATTTCTATTGAGATTTACCCGGCGACGTTCTTCCAGGAATCCACCAATCATATGCTTAGATGCCTCAAAAAGCTTCTTGGATTGTGTCATCTCGAGTTCGTACAGTGCGCCAATGGCAGTGATGGCCAGCATGAGGCAGCCACCGCCTCCGGATACACTATTGTGATCAAAGTGCGACTCTCTGTTCATCATTCTCGAAGGAATACTATACTCGGAAGATTCGAAATTCAAAGTCGGTATATGCAAGAAGGGTAAATGAGGATGGAAACATTGAACGTAGGCCGCTAAGTACCGCTGCAGGTCTAATGTACTTGGAAAGTTGTTGAGTGAGAGGTCTTGAACACCACTAGCGGAATTCGGCGACAATGGTGAACTAATCGTAGGCTGGCAATAAGGCCGCTGACTGAAACTAGAATATTGCAGCAGTTTAGTTAGCACACTAGAGCGAGTATGTTCGTTGATCAGATCTGTGGAGGCCGTCGTGATTGAGCTTTGGAGGGGACCACTGTCAGATGATGAAGCTGACGCTGTAGAAGCTCCCCCAGTCCTCATACCACCTGGCACCTGGAATCCTGGTGCCACGAATCCCGGCAGAATAGAAGGCTGTTCTATAGCATTGAGAGGGGACGGACTCGGCATGTTCATCTCCGACAGAGATCCTCCCTGAGCTAAAAGAGACTTTGGCGAGATAGTGCCCTGTGGTGCTGGGACCATGTCGTTGAAGGTACAAGCAGAATAATCAAGATTACCTGGACTTGTCATCATCTGCCCCTGCCTGACAAACGGCCCGTTCCAGATTTGAGGTGTTGATACCGAAAGGCCGTTGAATATTGAGGCGCTGCAATCAAGCATACTGTCACTGACCCCATCAGGACTGTTGCTATCCATGACGGAAGGCGAGGATTCTTCAAGCGCCGAGTCGTTAGTCTGACGAAAGAATCTTTGATTCTCAAGTCCTTGAGCCATCCAGTCAAAGTCTTCCCCCCCTTGCAGCATTCGACTCGTCGTTGGTGCGCCACATGGGTATTGCAGACCTGTGTCATCCATGCTAAACCCTTGCATACCGCCCATGTGAAGCTGATTAGGATTTATGGTGTTACCCAGGCCAAACGCAAACGTATTCATGGTGAGTTCGTCTGGAAACCCTCCATATGCTGGTGCTGTCCGAAGGCCTCCAGAATGCTCAGTCGGAAGTGCGTTAGTTTTGAGGCGTGGCAGACTATGGAGTGAGCTGTGCGTTATGTTTGACAAACCTCGGTACTCGAATTCTGGAACACCTATTACGGCTGAATCACTACCTTGGTGAGCATTGCCGGCATTTGCGCTGCTGCCATTGTTGTTGGATATCGTAAGCAGGTCAAGGGTATTGGCATCAATATGGCTGAGCGTGTTTGCACGCGGTCTCACACCTCCAGAGACGTTGTTGACTATGGAATTCTTGCGAACACGGCCAGCTCCGGCATTACTTTCACGTCGGCCTGTTCTTGGGCGTGAAGAGGGTGTCGTAGTTGAATGCAGCTTTTGCTGATGTCGTAGCAGGAGATCTCTCCTTGCAAAGCACCTGGAACACTCAGGACACTCGAAAGGCTTTTCTTTTGTATGCGACCGCTCGTGTCGCTTCAAATGTTCTAAACGTGCGAAAGACCTGCTGCACGTCGTGCACACATGAGGACGAGGCTTGTCGGTTTTAGGTTGAGGAAAGGAGGGGCCAGCAGATCCGTTTCGCCCACTGGTTGACGACTTTGAGGAAGTTCGACAAACTAGATTGGAAAGAAATGGAGATTAGCAAGTCTTTCTTGCCAGGCAGTACAAGAGGAGACTGACCGGTGACACCATTTGCTGAACTGCTGCTCACTGCTTTAGAGCCATCTGGGGATGTCATCGCCAGAGAAGTCTTGTAGAAATCAGCCTCCTCATCTGGCATCCTCCGAGAACGTAAAACTCGAATTAGATTTATGCCCCCGACCAACAAATAGACCGTGTCCTAGGCTGATGCAAGACCAGACCTGAATTTGCCAGAAGCACTGTATGTAAATCAAGGTTGGATATTTCATCCGCTACAGTTGCACTCTTCCGCCGGGTTTGTCTTCGCCTGAATCCGCCAGTCGTTAATATGATCTTGCCCTCTCTTGTACAGAAGCTAGATGCAAGCGGAACTATGGTATATGTCCGCTTGTTTGATCTGCGACACTGATGACCTGATGTGAAATGTTGCCTATGCAAGACCGGCTTGCAATAATACGAAATGGAAACCCTGGATAACGCCTAGGTCGGTAAACCAATATGCCACGAGTTGGCGGATGCTCAATTGAAGTCCAGAGGAAGGCAAGAGGGCCTCGAGAGCCTATCAAGAATCAGCATGGGAGAAGCGACTCCAGAACAAGTAAAAGCTCACAGAGATTTCCTCGTAGCAGTCTATCCTGCACGAACGACTTTGGGTAGCTCGTAGAGACCTTCAACAGAGAGATGCAAGCATTAGATAGGTTATGCAGCCCCTCTGCGTGGTTTCTGGTAGCTGCCCTCAAGTGATTGGCATCAAAGCTTTGGATGCTTCGCTAGTCAGTTGAAAGAGCTCGCACAGTAATTATGTAGCTTGTATCCGAAACATGATCGCAAACAAATGGCAGTCAATATGTTTCTGAGTTCGACGTTGCGAGGGGTCTGCTTCTGCTTGTGGTCTTCTGCCGTCTGAAAAGCGTCACTGGAAGGCGAACTACTGACTGGGGGTGGTGCAGTCCAATACTTCGATTGTGTATGGTACTACGTAGTAATGCCGGTCTGAGATAGGCGCAATAATGCCGGTCGATGCTGCTTGGAGAAAGCTGGCGGGTCGATCAAAGCATTTCTTTCAACTGCTGATTCGGACTCTCCAGGAGTATGTAATTTATCTCCTTTTGGTTTGGGCGAGCTTGACGTGAGTAGACTTGCGTGAGAGAGGATGATACAGCCATGCTGACCAGAGCTGCTCTCCAACTCAAGTAATCTCAAAGTTCCCATTGGATTTCCGCTTGGTGAAATTGAAGTTTCAAAACGATACCAAACGGAGACGAGGCGCATGAAGCTAAGATAATGGGCTATTGGCTGGTCTCACGAACGGCGTGAAATAACTAATGCCGCTTGAGATTTTTTACCTCCCAGGCGGATAGTTAAAAGGTGGCTGGATCCACTTGCTCAATGCGCCAATTAACTTGGCCTAGGAACACCACTAAAGTGACCACACCCTCAGGTTCAATGCCATTGCAGAAAGGCATCTTGCAGGGTTCGAATGATCGTCCTCATGATTGTGATATGCCTTTGTTGCTATCGTTCTTCAGAATGCCACGTCTGTGACCATTGCGAAGAGTTCGCAGACGCGGTGATCTCAGGCCGTACCGTTGTGGCCATACAAGTTGTACCTAGGTTCCGCTTATGCGTTATCAAAGCCATTGTACTTTAGACGCCCGAACGGTTAACTGCTTTTCGTCTCCACCCCGTTGCAGCCAAACTGCTACGTAGTAGTATCATGAGGTACGAGCACACCCCCGGCAAGACTTGCCCTCACTAACTACCTTATATTCGTTATCGAGTAGCCATATCAGGCACTCTCCTTGAGCAAGGCTCCACAACTTGCCTAGGACCAACAGCCCCCATCTCATCGCAAGCCATTATGAGAGTGAACATACGTATATGTAATTATTTTGTGCTCTGTCAAGGTCAGTCATGATTCTATTCAAGCTTGCGGCGTCTCTGCCACCGCGACAAAGCTGTATTCTTATCTCGCGGTACCTGCTGGCTTCATCCCACTTGATACGTCTTGCTTCAACCACTGTGTGATTGGGCCGGCCTTAGCTCAAGCGTCATCTTGTCCCCTGGAGGTCCTTATTTCAGGGTCAGGTAAGCCCATGGTTCTCAACTGGCGTTCCGAAGCGGGTTGCATTTGGGCTTGCTTTCGCGCTCTTGAGCTCTTGATATTCCGGCTGCTTAAAGATGTCTCTACCAAGCATGTAGAGTACTGTTGCGTTGCTCCTCCAATATTTACCACCGTCCTTGAGGCTTCTAGACCACTCGAGAGGCATGAAGAATATCCCGCCCGGTGGCTGCGTACTATGTACTACAGGAAGGTACAGCGTCGATCAATTATCGACCACCAAGAATTGGCCAATGGAAGTCCGTGAAGCAGCTAGGAGATCCACACTTTGATTAACACAAGTCTGGCAGGCGATGACATCGAGGCTAGAATGCAGCCAAGAGTGTTCGCCACAATGTGGACAAGTGGACCTTTGGAGCTGCCGAGGAGTATGTAACGTAGTACTACAGTAGTACACACTATAGTAGTGAAGAGATTGAGGAACCTGGGGGTCATGCGACCGTTCAGATCGACATTCTAGGTTAGCCTGATCACGCTAATGCTTCTAATACTGTAGTTATCCATACTAGTGTCCTGCAGCTGCGGACTAAATCATCCGTGCTCACTTTGACTTTTTGGTAGACAGCGCCAGCTCCACACTATGTTTGTTGTTTCGTATCGCTCGGGATTTAGCTTTTGAGAAATGAACTTAACTTACTACGTAAGTCCCGAGGCAACTCCGAAGGCAATTTCCAGATCTGGTCAATAATCACTGCTGCGCGTACGAGTGGTTACCAGGGCTTCTACTCTACGTAGCTTCCATATTTGGCATCCACAGAGCAATCACTCAAATCGAGCTTTTCAGCATTACCACGAGCAGTGTTGCAGGAAGTACTATACCTACGTACTCTTACCAAGCGGTGCTAGGTCAATCAAGTGTTGAATTGGTCCTTGCGCAAGCGTCATGCTGTATCAGCTTCTAAAGCAGACCATTTACGTTCGCTACTTTCACTACTACGATACCAGGCATAACCAACATGATACATATTATGATCGGTACAGGAAGACGACTCAAAAGTTCCCAAACTTCCAATTCGCATTAGCCTGGTCATCACAAACACATGACCATCACTAGCTACTGCGGTACAGAGCATACATGGTAGTATCCATAGAACGGTGCTAGGAGCGTCTAGTTTTCGATACATAGCTATACTCTTTTCGGGAGCTTCTCTTGGTTCGATGCCGAATCAGCCTTGCGAGAATGATACAGCTAACCATTTATGAAGGAGATACTTTGTTCGAGAACTGTTTTGATTTTGATTTACTAGCGCGAAGCTCTGAAGTACTTCTGCCGCAGTAGGTGCCTTATAATTACTAGTAGTTATTTTCGTGACACCGTCCAGATACTGGGTCGGCGCCCTGGCGACAGTTATTCAGCCTATAACAAGAAAGACACATACCAAGAATTTCATCAACTTAAGTCAAGCTTCTTTTTCGCTCACGCTGTGTTTTGAGGCAACAATACTAGCACCGAGCTGACATTACTTCTGTCTGGTACTGTACTACTACTAGTAGTAAGTCCGAAGATCCTACCTGGTAGGTTCAATAAGCTGAATCCACGAGCTGCAGTGGTTTGGTACTATAAACACTTAGGGTTTGATGTATCAAGTGTGATCAGGAAAGAAGCTTGACT
>QQTW01004515.1_pt1 | contig 10458 bp, 6 predicted proteins | sample 1904831 | NCBI WGS metagenome assembly QQTW01 (sample SAMN09435610, study PRJNA476489) | Subsurface metagenome, whole genome shotgun sequencing project.
GCGTGAGGGAAGGGAGGTAAACGGAGGGGAGAAGTGGATCCTGAGAAGTGATTTAGTGGTCAGGCGATGAAAGGACAAACTCTTATCAATGTGGGATGGGCCCAGAAGATTAGTCGGAATTGTATGCTGGCATAACACGAATGAGAAGCTGAGAACTGGTGCATGCTCAGCCTGGGAGGACTAGGTTGAATACTGCTTTGGCCGCTGAAGCCGTCCTCGAAATAATCCAAGGACGAGCATGCTGTTCAGATGGCACTGCAAAATTGTAAGGATCAACGAGTCAAAAAGTGGAATAGTCGAAATGAGAAAGAGAATCTGGCGTGGCGAAATGCTTTGGTGATTCACAGAGCACAAAACGTAGGCGGTAAATACGCTTGCTGTGGACAATCGTGCCGTAACGGCTGCAGTGCTTCTATTCGAGCAACGGCAGAGATTCTTTCTGATTGCATTTAGGCAGTCTTAGCAACGCAAAAACAATACCCTTCACTCCATCGTCCAGAAGTATTTCATTACATAAAACAGTAGGGATATTGACATCCTGAAAGCGCTCCGAAGTGGTATAAAACAAGACACAAGCAGCTGATAATAGCAAAAACATTCTTCGGAGCATAACGTGACACACAGTACCCAGACCAATTAATCTATGGTAGACGGCTCAAGACAACAGAAAGGCCTAATTCGCCTTCGCGATTAACCCTTGAGCTTATCCTTCAATTTACCAAAGAAACTCATTCTCTTCTTCTTTTTGTCTTTTGTACCGTTCGCATCTGCTGGAGATGATGCTGCGGATGACGCTGGTGTGGTCATCTTCTTGGGCGTGCTGACGGTACTGGTCTTCGATTCACCTACACCAGTAGTCACAATTGGTGATGATGATTCGGGAGCTGCAGCATCTGAATCTCTACCCATGGGGCTGATGTCTCGCGATGGGGTTCGATCTTTTCCGATTGCGTTTTCGGATTTCTCCGCCGGTTCAAGTGCCTTCGAGTCGACTGCAGTTGTTGAGGGAGCCGTGGCAGAGGTAGCAGCAGCAACCGTGGGTGCTGGTATACCAGCAGCATCCGTAGACTTTACCTCTTGGAGAAGCTCACTCTCGACCTCTTTCTTCTCCCGTACTGCTTCTGCCGATGCTGCCGCCTCGGGTGACTCGTTGGCTTGCGATAGTGACTCTTTGACAACTTCTGGCACGTCTGGAGCAGGACCCCTCACAGTTGCCGATGGTGTTTCGTCGTCGATGACAGTGGCTTTGGACCTGGGTTCGAGCGGTACCTGACTAGCTAGTGTAGCAGTAGTCGTGCCTGGCCCAGAGGATTGGATAAAGGTTCCAGGGTTGCTATGCGAAGTTGTCTCGTCCTCGATGACAGTGGCTTTGGATTTTGGTTCATGGGGCACTTCACCAGCTAGTTTAGCAGCCGTTGTGCCTGGCCCGGAGGATTGGACAAAGGGATGATTGTCGTCAACGATAGTGGCGTTGGACTTGGGTTCGATGGGCACATTCGCGGCCAGTGCGGCAGTCGTTGTACCTGGGCCAGAGGACTGAGTAAAAGGACCGGCGTCAGTTGATGGTGTGTCGTCCCCAACTATGGCAGCTCTTGATTTCGATTCCAGCGGCACTTGTCCAGCTAGAGCAGCCGTGCTCGTATCAGGACCAGAGGAGTGAATGAAGGGGCCAGCGCCCGTGCTTGATGGTATATCGTCTTCAACAACCTTGGCTTTGGACTTCGGCTCCAGCGGTATCTGTCCAGCAAGGGCGGCGGTAGTGGTGCCAGAGGTTGTCAAAGAGTCACTATCGCAAGCCAACGAGTCACCCGAGGCGGCAGCATCGGCAGAAGCAGTACGGGAGAAGAAAGAGGTTGAGAGTGAGCTTCTCCAAGAGGTCAAGTCTACAGATGCTGCTGGTGTACCAGCACCCACGGTTGCTGCTGCTACCTCTGCCACAGCTCCATCAACAACTGCAGTCGGCTCAAAGGCGCTTGAACCAACGGAGAAATCCGAAAACGCAATCGGGAAGGATCGAGCCGCATCCCGAGATATCAGCCCCGTGGGTAGAGGTTCAGACGCTGCAGCTCCCGAAGCATCATCACCAATAGTCACTACTGGTGTAGGTGAATCTAAGACCAGTACCGTCAGCACGCCCAAGAAGATAACCACTCCAGCGTCGTCAGCAGCATCATCTCCAGCAGATGCAAACGGTGCGAAAGACAAAAAGAAGAAAAGAATGAGTTTCTTTGGTAAGTTGAAGGATAAGCTCAAGGGTTAGTCGAGTAGGCGAACCAGGCCTTTCTACTGTCCTTACCCGGCTACCATAGATTAATTGGTCTTGTGTATTGCATGTCAGGTTGTGCTCCGAAGAATGTTTTTGCTATTATCTGCTGCCTGTCTCTTGTTGGATACCACTTCGGATTGCTCTTAAGGATGTTAAACAACCCTTGCTGTTTTATGTAGTGAAACGCTTCTGGACGATGGATCCAAAGGGCATTGTTTTTTGCGTTGCGGAGATTGCCTGAATGCGATCAGATAGCATCTCTGCCGTTGTTGCTCGAATAGAAGCAGTGCAGACGCTGCGATACGATTGTCTACACAGCAAGCACATTTGCCGACCATCCCTTGTGCTCTGTGAATTGCCAGAACAATATTTTTGCCACGTTAGATTTCTCTTTTCTCTTCTCGAGCATTCCACTTTTTGACTCGTTGATCTTCATAATTTTGCACTCTTATTTGAACCGCATGCTCGTCCTTGGATGATGTTGACGACGGCTTCAGCGGCCAAAGCCATACTCAACCTAGTCCTCGCAGGCTGAGTATGTACCAGTTCTCACGTCCTCGTACGTGTTATACAAGCATACATCTCCGACTCATACTCTGGACCCATCCCACATTGATAAGAATTTTGTCCCATCATCGCCTGACCACTAAATCACTTCTCAAAATCCACTTCTCCCCTGCAATCACCTCCCTTCCCTCGTGCAATAAACAGTCATCTCCATGCCGATGTAAGAGGGCGAGACCAGGCTCGACCTCCGCTACGACCGGCTCTGGTTGCGGAGCCTTCTTCGAACCTTCTGGATAAAACACCGTCTCGCCACCTTCACACCTCGATAGATAGATCAACAGCGTCCAAGTCGTCTTGGCAGCAACCGACGGCTCCCCAAAGTTGAGCCGGTTGCTCTCATCATAGTGCCTATCGAAGAACTGGCCTGGTCGGTAGCGATAGACACGGATGTTGGGATTCAGGCCCAGAACTTCACCACCCCAGATATTGGAGTCGTCAAAACCAGTAACAAGCTCCTGGAGGCTGGTTTGCGTCCAAAGCATTCGAGCAAAGGTCGGGTCATGGATTTGAAGGCGATCGTTGACGCGGACGGCTTCGCCGCGTTTGGGCTTGCCCGGGGTGGTGGTCAAGGGGAGGGTGGAGAGAAAGGTCGTGTAGGTTCTGCAAAGAGTTGTGGTGAAGAGGTTTGGAATGAGAAGGATTTGATCGGGGAGGAGTGTCGTTAAACTGAGGTTGAGAGTAGGCACCGAAGGAGCCAAGGTCGGCCAGCTGGGGAGTTGTGCTGTCTCAGCCACAGCTTTCAGCGAGCATGAGTCAGAACTGTGAGATTTTGTGGATTTGGACTTTGACTTGGATTTGGGAGCCATTTCCCTCTCAGCTCTCAGGAAACCTTCGGGGCCTGTAGTTTCATAGTCGACTTCGCGTTCTATCTCGAGCGGAGAGACTGCTACCCAAGCTAGAATGACTCTTTCAAAGAACAAATGACGGTGCTGGAAAAGCCCCGTTAGCTGTGTGTGTGGGAACAAGATCTCAACCTGGAAAATACCTCACTAGGTATTGAGCGTCGAGCTGACTTGATCGCTGGGGTGACTCATCGCCTTGTTGTGCGATGAATGTGAGTCTGCTTGTGTAGCTGTTGACCTGTGCTGACCTGTGCTGACCTCCTCTGACCTCCTCTTTGGAGGCAACGATTCATTAATATTGATACATTTACCACGCAGTCTGTAATTTGATAGTTAGTGTAAATACTAGCGACTGCCGATCGCGAAATCTTGGCATTTGCTGCAAGGTTTGTCCAATCCACTGCTGGCGAACTCGCCCATCTCGTCCCAATTTCTAGTCCTTCACCGCCGTTAATTCAACCTTTCCTTTTCAGTAAATACCTGTACCTGCACCTGCACCACCATACGATGTCGTCGCAAGTACTTGCGGCGCCGGTGGTGAGCCATGATCTGTCCAGGCGAACAGGCACACGGTCACCTACTCCTTCAAAGAACCTGGACTTATCCCCGACCCTGGAAATAAGTTTTGATCAACAACATTCCCTACCTGAACAATCAAATTCAAATCCCACCTTTTTGTCGCACAAGAAAAAGAACACAGATAATTCAGAGACCCATACTACTCATCAGCACCAGCAATCCACTTTCGAGCAAACACAGCGAGCAGTGGGCAACCTTTTGGATGCGCTGCGTACAAACGTCGGGCAATCGCATCTTAGCAAAGATGCGACGGCGCAATCCTCTTTAGAATCATCGGCAAATCTCCTCCACAAGCAAGATCTGCAAAGACCTTCTGTCTCGCCCTTGGAGCCACAGTCCCCAAGAATGTCTGGGCCTACCGCCACCGGCTTCACCTTTCCCGGCGCACACGCTCTGGACGACTCACTCCGCGTCTTGCCCCTAGAAGGCCTTACAGTCAGCATGGCAGATGTGTCTCAAACACGGGAGGATGCCATCATGCCGACATCTGCCCACCCGCAAGGCTCACAGCATGCGAGCATATTCGAGGAAGAGGTGGTGGAGACCGTGGAAGAGGAGCTGCCACTCAACGTACAGAATGCTCAGGACACTGGACAGATAGCGGCATATGCCAAGCTTGAATTTGATGATGGTCCATTCTACATCACCACCCACTCTCTTGAACTGGGTAGAGATGCTCGAGCCTACAGAGCTGCCAAGGCGAGGCTTGTGGAACAACAGCAACTGCAGAAGGGTGAAGGGTCGAGTTCTGGAACCTCACATCCTTCCAGCCAGAACAAACGAGACGGCGGAAGTCAAGTCAAGGGAAGCGTTGTCAGCGACCGAGGAGGGTTTTACGGCGTTGATGACGTCGAAGGCGAAGCGCAAGAGGCGAACGAAGAGCGGCAAAGACAGGAGGCTGATGGGCCACACTCCTCGAACCACTCAGCATCATCGATTGTCAACCCGAAAGACCTCTACACGCAGCCTCCTTTACCGCATTTTAACTATCAAGCATATCCAATAGAAGAATACGAGCGGGAAATCGAAGAGATCCCGGCTCCCGTGACATCAGAGCATTTCCCCGAGCAAGAAGAGGGTTTTCTCCTTCCCATCCATCATGCGCCTGTTAAAGATGATCTCGAGCAGGATGTTGCCAATCATCGATCAGTGTCACGAAGACATGCCAAGATTTTCTGGGAAGATGATTGTTTCAAGATCCACATCAAAGGGGTCAACGGTGCGTTTGTAAACGAGGAGCACTACCCCAAGGATGCAGTCATTCCTCTACGCGAGGATGTCTCAATTCAGATCAAGGGCATCAAGTTTCAATTCAAGCTTCCTGTACACAACTCCACTGAATCGTCTGATGAATCTGATCAGGTCGAAGATGACAGTCCGAATCAGCACGCCGAGTCGTCTTCTGCAACTTCCGGCGTCGAAGATGCTGTAGCTCCGAATACTAGTGGCAGAACTCCGCTGAAAGTGAAGATCAGGAACTTCAACAGGACTTCTCCGCCGCCGGCGCCGCCGATGCTTGGTCCTGATGGGAAACCAAAGAGGAGAGGCCCCGGTCGACCCCCGAAGGACGGCATCATGTCAAAACGAGAGAGAACAGCAAAAGAGAGAGCTGATCGGGAGGCAGCAGCAAAAGCAGCCAACGGAGGTGTCACGCCCGAACCTTCCAACAGAGGCAGAGCTGGTCGAACTACAGCCAAAGCAGTTCCAGAAGTGGAAGACTCGAAGCCTGCCAAAAGAAAATATACCAAACGGAAGTCGGCTAACCAAGATCCCGATGATGTCACCCCCAAACTTGAGGAGGACAGCGAGGGTATGGCGGAGGAGGCCCCTCCTACAAAGAGGGCTCGAGTCAATCGTTCAGAATCCCCAGAATATCCCAAACTGGAGGACTTGTCGGAAAAGGACCTTCTACGACCGCCGCATAACTACAGCATACTCATCTATGACTTGCTCAAAGATTCCTCTAAACCACTAGATTTGAAAGGCATATATCGTGGATTGAAGATGAAATGGCCACACTTCCTCTACCGATACAAAGACCCGAAAGGCTGGGAAAGCAGTGTTCGTCACAACGTCAATGAAGACAAGTTAAAGATCATTGAAAAGGTTGATCGCGTTGGCAAAGGGTACTCGTATCGAGCCAAGCCAGGAGTAGACATTGAACAACACAAGAAGAAACGAGCTCGATCTCCGCCAGCAACTCAGAAAATGTCAGCACCTCCGCCACCAAGATATCAACAGCAAGCGCAACCACCACCGTCTGGACCATATACCTACCCACAAAGCCGTCAACCACCGCCTGGGCATGGTATGTACGGGCATTTGGTGCCAACCACTGTGCCACAGAGTAGCATGACTTACACCGTTTCATATCCTCCTGCAACAACAGGTGCTTACTCATCTGGTGCAATGATGTCTCTGCCTCAACATGCCACATCAGGTCCGCTACCTCAGCAGGTGATTTATGCAACAACGACAGGGGCTCAGTCATTACCAGTCGCTACCAACACGGACTCTCATCCGGCTCATCCGGCTGCATACCCTACTCCTCCAACCGCAAATCAAGCTCAACCGGGACCTTACAACAAATCCTTACACCACCAACCTCCTCGCCCTACGAATCCTCCTTTCTATCCTCCAAACCATCAACCTCCACCCTCCGCGGCCACACACCAGATACAGACCCAACCAACTCCACCCCCGCCGCCAGGAGTAAGTCCCTACCAGCCCTTCCTACCCACCGGCCTCTCCGTAATCTCAACTTTCGAGTTTTCTCTCCTCGAAGGCGTCGAGAACCCGACCGACCTCCCGCGCATCCGCGCCACGCTAGCCTCGGTCCGCAAAAGAGTCTTTGATGGTGCTAGCGGGAGCTCCTTGGTTGGGGGGGAGACGCAGGACGAGAGGACCTTTTTGCATTATTTTAGGCATATCCTTGAGAATGAAAGGTTCAGGAATCCTGGGTTCGTCGGATGGGAGGGGGTGCGGAGGGAGAATGAGAGACTGACGAAGATGGCGCAAGAGGGAAGGGAAGGTGGGAATGGGGTTGTGAATGGTGGGCAGGCTCTGGATTCTAGTCTTCCACCGAGTGCAACGGTGGGGCTCAGAGGCGGCAGTGGTGGTGATGATGAAGGAGAGAGTACCGACAGGCAGCAAGGCAGCGCAGAAGAAAATCAACACGACCAAGAACATCCTAGCGCTGATGTGGAGAAGGACACGGAAGCTGAAGTCGACAAGAAGCGGCAGCGTGATGGTCCGCAAGCAGAAGAAGAGAAGGAAGGCCTTGGGAATGGGGATAGACGTGGCGACACGAAGGAAGAAGAGGAGCCAGCCAATGCGAACACAAACACCAATACCAACACCAACGCCGAAGAGCTGAAAGAGCAGGGGCCGGAGCAGGAGAAGGAGAAGGAGATTTGAAGCACAAGGCACAGCCGCAGTATTGTGACCGATCCTCTCCGCAAGAAAAAGTGAAAGAAGAAAAAGGAAATCGCCCCCTCCATGCTCACCAACTCATCGTTTGGCGTTCAAACCGAACGCTTCTGGCATTGTCGTTCTCAAGACCTCCCTTGTTGTCTCTAGATCATAGTCTTGATCTTGCATCCTCGCGTACAAGCGACTAAGCGAGCGGTCTGAGCGTTGTTATCTGTTTGTCGCCACATCTTTCGTCTGTATCGTGTCTTGTCTTGGGTGCCGGGTACTTAGTAGTATACTGTACATGCTCCCCTCTTGTCCTTTTCACGATATATTGTACAAGATACATGGTACGAGATACGAGAGAGCTGGGGATAGAGTTGGAGCTCGACTGGTGGCATGGGCGGGATGCAGGAACCCGGGATATAATATCCTATAAATATCCTATCCTATCCTATCCTATCCTATCCTTCTTCCTCTCTTGGGGGTGATGGAGTTCTGTTGCGCGTTAGGCTTTGCGCGTTATGTGGGTTGTCCCTTGGTGTGGCGGTATGTTCGCTCATTGTCTGGTTGGTTGCATTTAATGGATGAATGCATGTATGCATGGGGTCTGAAAAGCAAACGCAAGCGCGAGAGAGAGACAGAGAGAGCGAGAGAGAGGGAGAAAGGTGAGGGATGGTACGTACTCAGCTCAGTACAGTGGCAGACAGGTATGGGATATGGGATATATGGCTGTCTTGCTGTCTTGCTGTCTTCTGTTTTGTGGTAACATGCCAGAAGATACCCCCCTGTTGATGCATAAGCAGTATAGATATCGATATCGATATTGATTGCATTTTATTACACTATATTACTTCATCATGCAGTAGTAGTAGAAGAGAGTCTGCATTGCTCTGATGCCTTTGCTGTTTGTCTGTCTGTGTCCGCGCTTTTCGCCTGGGGGCGCATGTGTTTCGTGTTTCGTGTAGAACAGAGAGTAACCCTGTCCTCGTACCCTGTATCCTGTACCGTGGTAGTAATTATGATTATTTACTCCCATGCCCCGGGTGGGGTGGTTGAGGGGGGCGAGGGGGGGATAGCAAGCAAGCAAATTCCATCATGCTTTAGTCGTCTTCTCTTCGTCTTCATTTCATTTCCATTTCCCTCTTCTTCTGTCTGTTTCTTTCTCTCTCTCTCTCTCTCTCTCTCTCTCTCTCTCTCTCTCTCAGACACCCTGCTCCTGTTCGTGAGGTGGTTGCTGCAATACCTCGATCTCCTGATGACTGAGTTTAATTATTCAACTCGATCCCGCCCTTTGCTCTGTTAATCATTGCTATAGGTCCCCCGTGCTTGCAGTGCGGCTACCGCGGTATTTTTGTTTCCATTTTTTGTCGGGTTCTCGGGAAGAGGGGGTGGTTCGTGTAGGACGGATGGTCTGGGCTTTTGGCTTTTGGGATTCCGGGTTGTGGTGGTGTGGTGATGTGGTGCAGTGATGGGCTACTAGGCATTGTAATGTGGTGAAGATTGTTTGGTTCTGTAGCTGGCTGAACGAGGCCAGGGCGGTCTTTGAATATGTGGTGAAAAGGATCTTGATGGGAATTTTATGACGGCGAAGACGGATTTCGGTGCGTCAAGTCAGAAGCCTTGCTGGAGATTGGCAGTATGAGCTGTCATAATTGTTGGTCGAAGACGCGTCTCCATCATATACGTACCCTACTTCTGGTGAAATAGAATGCGGCTGCAATAAGCCGGACGATTATGGTTCAGGGGATGGAAAGAGAAGACGCTTGCAGAGAGAACCCGAGTATGAGGACTGCCAGAAGAGAAGGCTTCGCAGAACAGTTCAGCTAACTGCCATCTTACTTTGTCATTTCGAAGCGGATCGGAATTCTAATCTAGTGACTGGCTGGATACGACAATAGGCAAGCCGCTGCTTCTGTCGCAAGCCGCTGGGCAGAGTGAGGGCACGAACAACATCCATGTCTCCCATGATGATCTTGAAGGAGCTTTCCATGAGATGGCTGGTTATGGCAGGTGTGCGAGGCAAGTACCTGCATATCAAAGTCGTTGACCTGTTCTGCAGCATGTTCCCTTTTTGAAATCTTCTCTTACGCAATTTGGACCTCCTTCATTGCTTCACCTCTTCTAACCACTTCTTATTAATTGATGGATACTTTTCCAAACTCAGACCTGCGTATTCGTACTGGCCCACCCAAGGATAGAAATGCACATCCACAGCACTGAAATTACCTCGTAGAATAAACCCACTCCCAACCTTCGCCAACCGACCTTTCAAAACATCAAATGTCGGTAGCTTTCAGCAGTATAACGTTTCAGAATTTCCTCGTCATTTGTCGCGTCACAATGCCGAAACCATTCCGTCAGTCTCCTCACCGGTCCCAGACCAGTCAGTAGGAAGAGGATACCGTTCTCGAAGTCAACGTGATCCTGCTTGGATGAACCACGAGGACCGATGGCATTGCTCTTGTCGTAGTTTCCGAAGAGATACTCCATTACGGCGCCGGACGCCCACGAGACAACGACGGTGTCTGGGTCTTGGAGAGCGGGGACACGGCGATTCTCGCTGATGGAGAAGAAGGCTTTTCCTTTGACTTCTCTTTGGTGGTCATTCGCCGAAGTCCCAAAGACGGACTTTGCAGCGAAGGGAGACGTGTTCGAGAGCAATGGCGATTTTAGAGGAGTTGGGACCGGTAGAGTGGGTGTGTAGGGTTAATGGAGATTGTTTGGTTCTGTAGCTGGCTGAACGAGGCCAGGGCGGTCTTTGAATATGTGGTGAAAAGGATCTTGATGGGA
>QQTW01004516.1_pt1 | contig 10458 bp, 10 predicted proteins | sample 1904831 | NCBI WGS metagenome assembly QQTW01 (sample SAMN09435610, study PRJNA476489) | Subsurface metagenome, whole genome shotgun sequencing project.
TAGGGACCCGCTATTTCCACATAGCGATCTACTCCGGCCACATAGCAATTTACTCCGGCCACATGGGCATATGCTACGTCCACATAAGAGGGGTAAAAGCTCAACGCACAAAGCTAGTTAGATCATGATAGAATCAATTCAACAATAATTCATCATCATGGCCCTTTTACCTCCTCCAGCAGCAGTCTACCCTACTCGTGATGATCTACTAACTGCTGCAAGTAACTGGGCTGCTGATCACGGTTACGCAGTAACTATAGCATCTTCATATGAAGGGAAGCTATACCTCAAATGTGACTGTGGGGGGAGCTATCGCAACCGGCACAACTTGACGGAATCCGTAAGACGCCGCAATGTTGGAACTTGATTGACAGGTGAGCAGTAGTTGACTCTTACAAGATGTAACCAACGATTTTAGGCTGTCCATTCTCGATAGTGGGCAGTTTGAAAGCTGGAAGCTGGGAATTGGACATACGAACGGCGGAACATAACCACGAAGCATCATCTACGATAGCAGCACACCTTAGCCTCCGCCGGCTCACTGAAGAGCAAAAGGCCAACGTTGCTAGCCTCACAAGAGCGGGTGCAGCACCTCGTACGATTACCAATGCAATATTACAAAATTTGCCGGCAACTGCTTCTGTTACCGTTAAAGATATCTACAATGCCAGGCAAAAGATTCGAACAGAGACATTGGCAGGTCGTACGCCCATATCGGCATTGGCAGAACAGCTGGACGCCAACGAATTTAGTTGGCAAGTGAAAACAGATAATCAAGGCCATATAACGCATCTCTATTTTGCCGAACGTAACAATCTGGCCTTGTACAAACGATATCCAGAGGTCTTGCTTTTGGATTGCATTTATAAGACAAATCGTTTCAAAATGCCACTCTTGAATATGGTGGAGATGACAGGTCTGAATACAACGTTCTACGTAGCGTTTGCATTTGTTCGTACTGAACAAGAAGAGGATTTCACATGGGCTCTACAACAATTCATTCGTTCAACCACCACCACTCCCGGCATTGCTGTTACGGATCGAGACCTTGGGTTGATGAATTCTTTGGAGAGTCAACTACCGCGTACGACGCATCTTTTATGCCAGTGGCATATCGCCAAAAACATCCTGGGGAAGTGTAAAGTATACTTTCCCATTGCCTCTAGCACAACGAACAGCGAGACGCCGTTCGATCAAAACGACTGGACGATCTTTTCCAAGCGATGGAATCAACTTGTACGATCGAGTACTGCAGAGTCATTCAATGAAGGTTAGAGCAAAATGCAGCAAGACTACTCGACAAAACTACGAGTACTGTCATACATCGAGGAAATTTGGTTCCCTTGGAAAACGCATTTTGTACGAGCTTGGATTGACTGTCACTTTCATTTTGGAACTACTGTTACATCCCGCATTGAAAGTGCACATGCTGCCTTGAAGCAATATCTTGAGGTCCATACGAACATGTTATGAGCTGGCTTTTGTCTAACATTGTGTACAGACTTTAAGCGGTGACCTTGAAAAGGTCTATCGTGATATTGTTCGGCTGATGAGCAGTCAACGGCTTGCATATGAAGCAGAACAAGCCAAACAGCTCGTACGAGTACCGTACAAAGTAAACGTGCCTCTATTTGCTCCTTTCATTGGCTTAGTGTCTACCAACGGGTTGAACAAGCTATATGACGAGTTGGAGCAAGCACGTCGGTCAGACTACCCACGGAATTGCAGTTGTACAACTACAACGTCCATGAGTTTCCCGTGCGGGCACATCGTACGAGCTTACGCCGATGCTCATATGGCTATTCGCCCGTTTTTCATACACCGGCACTGGTACTTCCATCCTGAGCAAGCTCTGCTGTACCAAGAAAGTGTTGTCTCCTTATTGGATCCGTTACCGGTTTGTACGAGAGGACGACCTCCCGGCAGCACATCAACTCGTCGAGAGCCTTTTGCATGGGAGCAGACCACCTCTTCATCAAGCCAAGCGCTTGAAAACGCAAACATACCTTGTACAGAACCCTCAGATGTCATCGTTGTTAGACCTACAGTAGCTACTTCAAGTACTGCTGTAGATGATACTGCAGGTACTACCAGTGGCCGGGGTCAAACAACAAGACGGGGCCGTCGAGGCCGTGGGAGAGGACGAGGGAGAGCTGGTCGTGGAAGAACTTAAGAATTTCAATTTTTGCTTAATGTATTCACTAGACTACTCTTATCTACGATTTGCCAACTCAGCCATGTGGCCGAAGTATTTCCATATGTGGCCAGAGTAAATTGCTATGTGGCCGTAGTAAATTGCTATGTGGCCGGAGTAGATCGCTATGTGGAAATAGCGGGTCCCTACATTTTATCACAAGATGGTTTCCGAAGTGCTTAACCGTTTCTCTATGCCCCCTCTAACCGAAGACAAAATCTAAAGACAATGGAAATACTATACGGCACGTTCGACTCGAGAAATCTACCATCTCTCCCGAATCCGTTACCCCACAGGACGCAACTTTGGTTTTGGAACATTTCGTAGCAAAGGGGGCAGTCTTTGCAATGCGGCCCCACCATTGACAAATCCAGTCTGAGCTGCTTGTCCCACCGAAGAAATCACTGGGCCGAGGTTGCGCTCGATCTCCTTCTCGAGATTTGTGAATTGACTCAGTGAGTTCGAGGACGGCGGCGACTGTTGCTGTGATCTCGCTTGACGGTCCTTTCGAGCCTGGTTTCCATTTTGAATCGGCTCCCGAATTCCAGTAGGATTTGACTCGGAACGTTCCCCTGTCGTTGCTCCATCGCCAAAATTTCTTCGAACCGTATCCATGCAGAATCGTCGAAAGCCGAGCCCCTTCGAGATGGCCGTCAATTCCCTTAAGCCCTGCAGTTTCACAGAAGTAAGCAATAAAGTGACTACAAGTTTGGGTGCCGGGGATGTGTTCGCTTCTGTTACGGCCTACCATTGCCTCTATACACTGGATTCCAGAGCTCATTTCGAGCTAAACCAGTAACCAGAGGCTCGTCACAATATGAGGGAACGTAAGGTAGAGGAAAATCAAGCATGGTAAAACAGCAAACAATGGCGGACGACTTACTTTTTCAGTCACACAGGTCCAGTATGCAGCACTTTTCGCCGCCTGATCTGGCGCTTGCAAGCTTGCTTCGAATTCTTGGAGCTCGCGGTGGGATTTTCGATCAAGCGGTAATAGGTTCTGTTCCTGTTGAGCTACCGATTGGATGGTATCGTCTGGACCGCTGTCATAGAATCGTTCTAGAATTGTCCGGGCTTGGCGTTGTCTCTCTTGACGCTTGTTGCGAACATGTCGCTGCGCCTTAAACGCAGCTCCACCCAATGCTCCAACGCCTAACACACCTGCAACCATGCTCCCGAAGTTACGTTGAAGAGCCCCAACCCATGGTCCATGCATGGTTGAGCATTCATGCTGTGCAACCGGAAGCTATCCCGCATTATTAGCATCCGAACTGAAAGACTAGATGCGAAAGATGCATGGCTTACTCCAAGGAAATCTCTCTCGCGAACACATTTCTGAAATGCTAAGCATTCAGTCATAGCTGGTCTGTTCTATAGCGGCCGATTAGCAATTTGAAAAATCAGAGCTTATGTGAGTGTTGGGCTTACATCTCCGCGGTAACACTTCTTCCATAGTGCAGAAGCATCGCGAGGACATAGCTCGACAGATTTTACTCCCTATATTCTGTCGGCCACAACCTCAGAGCATTCAACGATGTCCTTACGTGGATTCGAACACATTCTCCGCAGTCCTCCCCAGAGTCGGGTCTCTGTTAAGAGTCATATGGTTCTATACTTACAAGGTTGTTGGGGGGGGGATGAATCTACCTGTCTTCCTATACAAATGTCCAACAGAAGCTGCTGTCGACAACGCCTCGGACCACTGTACCACGACCTGTCGATGCAGTCTTTAAGGTTATTGCACGTCGTCCGAGTCCGAGAGCTAGATGTGACTGGGACCTGCCCCACATGATTAGTCTGATTACCTGTATCACCTACTTGGAGAATATACATAGTCATTGACTTTCACGCCTAATAGCACACATCTAAAGCGAATAGAAAGCGTAAGACAATCTCGCAGGATTTCTGGTTCCTGACAGTCATCAGCTGAAGACTTTCGACCCGGTCGAAGTCCTTACTGGCTGCCCTGACGTGGCGAAGTCGTTGTCAAAGCCGGCTATACATCGCATCAACTGGCCGCAATCATCATGTTTTTGGCCGAATTCGTCGGTATACTAGTACAAGCTAGTATTGAGTTCACAGCATTTCGTTTGTTTCCGACTCAGAACTTACAGTGACAGGACAAAAAGGCCTGTACTGGTCAACCCCTTTCGATTTGCCCCCATTCTTGGATCGACTGTATTCAAAGCGAATATAGTCGGTAAGTCCTTGACATGTTCCTTGATCCACAGGGAGCTTTTCTCAATTAGCATATGGACTCGCGGGAGTTGTAATACCAGACTTACTTCGAGCTCGAGGCAGAGCTTTGTGGCTAAACCTCCAGCTGCCGCTATCTCTTTATTGATAGTTTTAGAGGGCGCGCTTGTATCACATAAAGCGCATTCAGAAGCACGGGGAGCACCCGGTGTCAGCTTCCAAATCAGACGGCATAGCTTCTTTCCGCAAGCACGTTTGACTGGTGCTGGATTCGGGGACACCTGGCTCGTCGAGCCGTGTTGTGTGGAGGCACCGGACCGTGTAAGGTCTGATGTTTCTGCCGTTGAGGTAGCTGGCCAATATAATGCCCCAAGAACAACGGCCAGCCGAAGAAGATGCATGCTGAGATAAAAAGTTGCAGATGGATACCGCGGCGGCGTCCTGGCGTTCCCGGTGTGGGCTGGGGTCAAACCCAGCCTTAATATACCTCTTCCAATGGCAAGTAAGGTGTCGATTGATCAACTGATCCAGCGGGGGGCCCCTTCAGAAAGGCTGCGGCAGACCCATGCCTCTGCTAAAGTACGGGGGCTGATTTGCAAAACTCCTCAATGGATTGTTTTTGAACGTATCCCCTGCCTGTAAACGTGTACATGGTGCCCCGGGGAAAGGGGAGCGATGGATGGTGATAGTTACTGCATATCTGAATATCAACAAACGATGCAAGTTCGCAAATTAGCAAAAGAGAGCTAACTCATCAATGCCTTATCTCCAGTGTCGCTAGATATTTTGCCGTTGCATGAGAACGGGTCGTTGCTTTATCCGGATGAAATTACACGAACGCTGGTTACACAAGTGCTGGTTCACGCAACGTCGTATTGTAGGGTACGAAGCACCCGGGTCTTTGTATCGAGCGGGTCCTCCGGCAATTACTGTTGACGGTGGCGGAATCACCGTATCGCTATCGATAGCTGAGAAATTAACTCCCCCTATCCACGGAAATGGAGCAGCTTTCATGGTACGACTGACGAGGAGGGAAAGGCGACCGTCCTCACACTGTCGATGACGAGGCCAGTATAGAGTCCAGTACCCTTCGTCGACCGTACAGAGACCGTAGAGCAACTTCCCGTCAGCCCATCAACAGTATAGAATAGCAATCTGGATCATCAGTAAACGGCAGTAGAGAGGAGGCTTTCGTGAACCGGTCAACGAGAGTCAAGTGCTATCGTCGTCAATCGAACGAAGACGACGGGGTAAACAATAACAGTTTGATTCCAGACACAACGCTCTGTCATACGTACATTGCTCTCGCCACGGTGAAGTCAATAACGTCTTTTCCCCTTCCCAGCTATCTGATAATTGCCATCCGCTTCATAATTTCGTAGGTCCACCTCGGCGTCACCCCGACCCCAGTCGTCATCGTTATAGTCATCCTCGTCGTCGTCGTCGTCAAAGAAAACACGGCTCTGTCTCGAGAGCTCCGACATCACGCTTGGTCTCCGAGGTACAGGTCTTCGCTGGGTTGGAGAATGAGGGGCTTGTTCCTGTGGTGGCGACCCTTGATTTCGAGCGTACGCTGGAACCTGCGCCAGGGACAGCGATGACGAAGACGAGCGTCTTCCCAGCGCTGGTCGGATAGCCGAGGCTGGCATGCCATCAAAAGCATGCAGCAACTCGCCCGCCGAGTCTGGCTGAGATTTTGCCACCTCCAATAATTTCTGTAGATCTTCATGCGAGAGCACCCCCTCCTCGGCCGATCGAGTTGCCCGTCGGCCTTCGTCCAACAGCCTCTCAATCTTCATGCGATTCGAGATGAACTTGAGCTTGGGGAAGGTTGCGTGCTGGCCCACTCGCAACATGCGCGCCAGCCGAGTCGGTGTGGGGTCCGACAAGATGTACCAGAAGTCGGACAACACGGATTTCGGCCAGATGGTGATGTTGCCCGAGTACCGCTGCAGCCAGACCTCGCTCCAATCTTGACCCAGCGGCCGTGGCAGTAACTCCAAGTGCCGCAATACCTTCCACCACTTGTTCAGGTCCAGCTTGATGTATTGCTCCAGCGCGCTGACCAAGAACCCACCCCGCCAGCCTCGGCCTCGGCGGTGCGTGACCGGTCGACCGACCTGTCCGCGCGAACTGAACACAAACAGATTGACGTGCGGATTAACTTGGCTGACGATGCTGAAGTGGACGTTCAACCGCAGCTCCAACGGCTTCAGGGGAATGTCGGTCCGGAGACTGCCATCTTTCCACTTGTGGCCGAACGAATACGGTGCCAGCGTGCCGTCACCGTTTTTCTTCATCAGCACGACCGGGCTCAGGATGCCGGGGACCGCGGCAGAGGCGAGCACGGCGGACCAGATGACGCAGTCCGGGGAGGTCTGCATGTTGCAGAGAATGGTCGGCGAATAAGGATCGGACGGGACGCATGTCACGTTCAAGACCCGGCCGGTGCGCTCGTAGGCCTCGCGGAAGGTGGTGCTGCCCCGGCAGAACCAGCTACAGCGTCGGGCCCAGTCCAGCGAGTCGAACCGGGCGCCCGTCCGATATAAGCGACGGATCCAGGTCCGGAAATCATCGTGGCAGGCGGTGATCCTCGCTGCCAAGGCCGGCACAAGCAATTGACGAAGCTCATCATCCGTACGCGTCGCCACCAACGCGGCCACAACAGCCCCTCCAGATGTCCCTGTGATCACCTCGGGCAGCAGATTGTTGTCGATCAACGCTTTGACAACCCCGAAATGGTAATATGCAAATGTTGCTCCTCCGGAGAGACAGAGCGCCGTGCGGCCGAAATTCGGTTGCGCCTGCTTGAACAAATCCCGCTTGTCTTTGATGGACAGCTGTGTCGTCTGCAGCACAAAAGACAATGACTCTTCCAGCTCGTCCACGAATTTCTGAACCAGATTCTTGGTCCCGTAGTAAGTCTGGCTGTACAAATGGGGATTCTCGATGCCGGCGAAGTTGGCCTTGACGCAACCCTCGAGCAACGCACGTAGTTCGTCCACGGCGCGGGGTCCGCCCGATTGCTTCTCGGCCCGCTCCTCCGCGTCGGCTCGCAGCCGGGCTCTCGACAGCTGTCGCTTGACTCGCTTGATGGTGGCCGAGTCGTAGTAGGCATACTCGTCTATCTTCTTCCACTCATCGTTGCCCAGAAACTCGTCCAGCGCCTTGGCCGCGCGGATCCACTCCTCGTAGGTTTTGGTCGACTGCAGCCGCTTTCGAAGTTTTTCTCGTGGCCCGCGCCAGGCAATAAATTGCTCGTAGAACCACACATATAACCGGGTGCCGAGATACCACATGCTGAGCATGACAATCCAGGTGGAGACGAGGAGAAACAACGGCCATTTGAGCAGTGCGTATCCCACGCCCTCCCTGCTCTCGTCGGTGCCTCGTCCATTCCGGCGTCGATTGGTGCTCTTGTGCCGGCTACCGGGGCGTGTCCGAACACGCTGGTGCACCGGCCGCCAGTCATTCAGGGCCGTAATGAAGACGGACGATGCTGAGTCGCCATCGTCGCCTATATTCTCCGGTGCTTCAAGGGCGTCCGCGAACGCGGCAAGATCCTCGTCGCGAATAAAGTCGTGGTCGACATCCGGCAACGAAGATGGATCATAGGCTTGAGGCGGGAAGATGGCCGTCGCGTCGGTGAAGCTCTTGGTGTAAGTTAGCTTCATGGCGGCAATGGAACATGAATTGGCACATCCCAATGCATGCTCTGGAGCGATGAATGAGGCAGAGCAGATGCTTTGAGTTGATGTCGACCACCAGACTATTTGCACGTGTACGGCATCTCCAATTGTCGTGTGACAGCTGAATCCCTGACCCTGCCAAGGAAGGGACGTGAGGTTGACCCCCGAATAGGACAAGGGGATCGTGACGTGTGCGGCTCGGCGGGAATGCACCGCCACGTATCCGCACTAGCCACAGCTCTAGCCACGTCCCTTGAGGCTCAACCACGACGACAACGACGACGACATCCCATCTGATGCTTCGCACAAGCTCTATGGAATCTATCCCGTAGCCTTTAAAGCTCCATCTCGTACGCTATCACGGCGCTTCCAAAAGCGGTTTCTTATCCAGCCGGGGCCTTGAATATCATTTGCGACTTTGAAGAAGTCATGCGCTCACCATCAGGCGGTACACCTGGAGATGTATCGCATGACTTCTGGTCTCCTCAGCTGGGCTTAAGAGCACGAGGTAATAACCACCACCAGCCCTTCACACCTTTCTGCGATGTAACTAATGCTGTAAAAACACCGATTCATATTGGTTGGCCTTCACGTGGGTGACAGATTGAATGGAATAGCTCAGCAGTGACCGCTCCATCATCATCCTTACGACAAAAGGGAGCTTCCATCATCCTGATGGCAAAGCCATCTTCGTCACACTGATGACGGTGATATATCTTCCCTTTCATCGAACTCATGATGCAGATTACGAAGCCCTCGTCACCATTATGATGAGGATGAGGGTACCTGCGTCGTAAGGGTGATGAGGCGGTTACTGTTGAGCTGTTCCATTTATTTGTTCACCCGCGTGCGGCCGTCGATGACCCGAAGATGGGAATGGATCCGTGGAACTCGAGGAATCCGGTTAAACGCGGAATCGATGGTCCCATCTTGCATCCATCTTGTGTTCAAAATCCATCGGCATTTCCGTCCGCACGTGGGGCATAACATGGAGGGGGGCTAGAACTATCCCATCGTCGTCGTTAACTCGATGATTAATGGTCCTTTACCGTCTCACGGAATCTTCAGCATGATTCTCCAGCGGCATCTGATCTCAGAGTCGGCATTGAGGCGCTGCGTCTACGAGGCAACGCGGTCAGCAACATATAAGCCTGGAGCCGTGTCGGCCAGAAAGAAGATCTGTCTACGCCTCGACTTTTGGTGACTATCATCGTTCAGGGCTTAGGATCTCCGGTCTTGAGCACCCTTCAGTCCATCAATCATCCGGGGCATGGCGAGGCGCATGTGGAGCGGTCAGGATGATCAAAGCCGCGGATGGGTGCATCTTGGTACCGCATTGTTGGTGGAAAGAATGTCCGGTCGAAAGACGAACGGGAAGTATGAGCTGCGCCAAAGGCGGTGATGGTGGATGTTGGAGGCGTCGCGTGACTCACATCATCCATATCAGGCGTTTCGAGAGGGACGCGTGGGGCCACCCATTCAGTTGCCGCCAAGAAATCCCCAGTCGCCGGAGGAGAGCCTCGAAAGGATCCTCAAAAATCACAAACCGGCAGACATCAGAAGAACGCGGCAATATCAAAATCGACTTTTGATTTTCTTCCAGGCATTCATCTCCATTTTGAGGTCTTGTCTGCAGTTTCTCTTATCGGGCACTTTCCTACGATAACTATCCCTTCCGCCTGCTCTCGCTATCTTCATTCAACTCAACATCTGTTTCAGTCGGTCTTTGTCCCTTCTGCTTTCCTCCACCTGTTCTCGGGGGGCCTCTTGTTGGTTCTGGACTGGCTTCAGTCATGCACGTTTAATCTCTCGTCCCGCTGCATGAACGGGAAGAGAAACCCTCGCCGGCCCATCATTGGTCGGCCGCTTCTTTTCGTCGATGTCCTTCGCGCGCGTGTGTTCGGTTTCTCCTCCCCCTGTTGATCCATGAAGCGCCAAATGCCCGATACCCTTGACTGCTACCGGCGATAGGCTCGAGGCCGAGCACGGAGCACGAGCACGAGCCCCGTACACGCTACAAGATCATCACGAATTCTCGACGACCGGTCCACCGAAGAGACGGGAGAAAAAGGTCGTCCGTCGCTTCCTCCTGACTGCCGGACCGGACACTGGATCGCGGCGAGTGATGGCGACGGGCCAGATTCATATTCGGCCGATAACTTAGTTCTCGACATCGACATCCGCCGTCGACTTTAGCTTTTCGGTAAGTGAACCATCTTCTCCTCCTTCGCCGTCTCACCCCCCGCCTACTGTACCCCCACCATACTGGTAGAGAAACCATCGTAACCCACCCTTTGACCATCACCGTCTCCTCGTGGTACTCGTGCTGATGCTGGTGCTGGAACGCCGTCCGCTAGAAGTGACACCATCGTCCTCGAG
>QQTW01004517.1_pt1 | contig 10458 bp, 23 predicted proteins | sample 1904831 | NCBI WGS metagenome assembly QQTW01 (sample SAMN09435610, study PRJNA476489) | Subsurface metagenome, whole genome shotgun sequencing project.
CTCACTGCTACGGCTGCACACTGTGTAGTGGCTATTTAAAGACGGCATGCCGTCCCCCGCGGGCATCCTCATCAACAACCATTTGTGTACTTAGTGAAATTTGGAGTCATCATTCTCAGGTGCAATGCTGCAGAGTGGCGCTTCAACGATGGCAAGCCGTCCCCCACGGGCATCCTCATCCTGGGCCGCATGCACTCCAACTGGCGTGCTGACAACCCGGGCCGCGTCTACCGCCTTGACTGGCCGGCGGCAGGTGCGGGGAAGCTGGAGCAGCTGATGGGGCCCGAGGACGGCATGCCGTCTTTAAATAGCCACTACACAGTGTGCAGCCGTAGCAGTGAGGCTCACCCTGGCAGATGTAATGCATCTATGGGGTGCAGCCGTTACGTGAGCATGTTTTGTACCCAAGACCGATCGCTCACTTGAACACAAGTATCATGCGGGAGCAACGTGAAATCATTCAGGATAGAGAAGCATAGGTGCATACATAGTCAAATCCTGCATACCCTGCAACAAACATATACGCGCCGTGTGCCTATGAGGTCTACATAGCCTAAGCATGGATCAGATGCACACGTACTCTCAACTCCATGGTCCTCCGGCGTGGTCGCAACAGTAGCACCAAACTGCTTGGCGGCTACGTCAACCTGCACCACTGTGCGTTGCAAGCACGCCAGGAGCACATTAGGGTCACTCGTGAGGGCAACTGTCCCCACCAACTCCGGAGCTGGGATTGTAAACGCCCTGCACCGACAGCATAGTGCCGTGTTGGGTGGGGTTAGTCTGATAGATCTGACAGCATAGCTGCTTTCCACAACCTCACCCTGCATAGGAGTACGCTTAACAGTGGCATGCTGGCTGTGGAATAAATACTTTGCATCCATGACCCGCACGGACAGTGGTAACTTCAGAGGTGACCGCACGCATGCAGACCTTTGCAGCAAAAGCAGTGTGGCAATGACTGATCGGTGTGAATGCTTTTAGTGAGCGTCACCATACACCTGCACTATAAAAATGTGGCTGTGCAAACCACGCTCAGCTGTGTGCCATCCATATGTACTGGCTCACGTATTTTTATGCCCAATATAAAAGCGCATGGCTTCAGGACACACCTCTGAGAAGTCTCTGTCGCTGAAGCGTTCATCACATGTATGGTTTTGCTGTTGATATCCACGAAGTATAACCGTTGCGTACGTTCATCCCAGATCGGACTCTCACCAAGGTCGCACTTGCTGTCAAGTGACACCGAAGTTTGCGCAGCCTCCTGAGCCTGTACTGCCGCCATCCTGCTACGAAAAGGCGACCCAGTGCACAGCAACACTGCTACTTTTATTAGGCACAAATTGTCTGCCCAGTCTGCTGTTTAGTGCAGGCTAACCTTTGTGTATCACCTAGGTACCCGCAACCCGGTGAGCAATCTGCAGCTGAGCGCGGCCGCGCTCACCCGCACGTTTTGGGTGCCCTTACCCTGCGCCCGCGGTCACGCTCAGCTCCCGCCCAGCAGTGCGGCCGAGCAAGCGCGCAGCGCAAAGCTTGCGGACGAAGTTCAGGCAGCAAGTGCGGTAGTAGCAGTGACTTGCACTTTTATCTGCCTGTCGCATTGCATTTGTGTTTTAAGCTGTGGGACAGCTGTCCACAATGACGATGTCACGCGGACGTGCGGACCTGGTGAACTGGAGCAAGGCCAGAACTTTCTTTACACACGCCATCCGGCACTACTAAAGCACCACAGCAAACTTGATAGCATCCAATGCGCTGCGATTGCACCCCACGAACACTCAGAACCGGCAGTCAACTAGATGTGCAGGCTATTGACAAACGACTCTCGCACAGCTGCTGGTACGCCAGTGTGTGCGGCAAACACTTCCCCCTCGAGCTGACCCGCCAGGGGTGCTGCGGCAGCATGGTATCGCCGTGTGAATGCCCGCAAATGGGCAAGGGTATCTTCAAACCAAGCGGCAGCCTCTGCACCAGTCGCCGGCTTGCTCTTATGAGCATCACCATCAACCGCAAAGTCAGCATCTCCATTGACCGCATCACCATCTGCAGCCTGTGGGAGCTCAAGGTCTTCGGCTGGGAAGCTGGGCGGGTGAGTCAGCAGCTCCCTGAACGAGGTAAACACCTGGCAGCAGACAGTTGGCATCAGGACGGAGTCAACCTGCCTGTTGTACTAGATGTTGAGAATGGCACGCGATGTTTGACAACCTGTCTGTGGTTGCTGGTGCAGCAAACTTGATGCGGCATGATACCAGGCACGAACCTCTGCAACACCGTCTCGAGCACAGCTAACACTTGTAACTGTGAGGAATTAGATGCAACAGTGTTGCTACCAGTTGTGACTGCCTGTTAGGACATTTGCGCATCATGTACACTACAAAGCAGGAGGGAACAGGAGCAACTGACCTCCAGCAAGAGCTCCTGCTGTTGCTGCTTCGCCACTTCCAGTCGCTCCTGCTGTTGCTGGGCCTGCGCAGGCAGCCAACTCAGTCAAGATCACAACATAACATAAGTGTAATGCCAGCGATATGCCATGCTGCTGACCTTCAATATCAGCAGCTAAGGACCACGCGAAAGCTTATTGTGTGGTTTTCATACCCACAAACAACCCTAATGCACTGGATGCCCCTCCACCACCACCAGCACCACGACATGCCGGCCCTCCCTCCAGCTGCGCGGGCCCCACCGCCTGCGCCGCCTCCCTACTAATCCCCCTACTACTGCTATGCACCTACCTCCTGCTCCGCAAGCCCGACCGCCTGCACCGCCTCCTCCTCCGCGGCCGCCAGTGAGGCAGCAGCCTCAGGGCCGTCAGCCATCTGCGACGTGACCTCCGTGACACGCGCGTGCGCCGCAGACACCATGTCGGTGGCACGGGCACAGTCAACGGTGGCATCCTGCGTTTAGTACATGGCAAGTCAGGGTCGAGTCAGGGAAAGTAGTGGTATGTGCAATGGTATTACGTTTGAGTCAAGCTGACAATAGCAGCAAAACTCAACAGCATACCAGCAGAGAGGCACTGCAATGGTGAATCTGAGCAGATGTACATGCCGCAGACTTGCTGTTTTGCGCAACCATATGCTGCCCTATAACCCTTGCGTTGACAACAGTAACAGCATTGCCCCCACAACGTGCCCGCACCTGCACCCGGGCCAGCGCCTTATCCGTGGCGCAGTGCAGCACCTCCCACGCCAGCCCTGCCGCCAGCTCGTCCCGCAAGCCCAGCACACCCGCGCTGCCCAGCGCCCAGCGGGCGGCGGCCCCCGGGGACACCAGCCGCGCCGTCATGAGGCGGTCAACGGCCATGGCGCCGCGCTGTGGGGCGGCCGCCCACACGCGGGACGCGGCATCCACCAGCGCCACTTCCCCCTGGACCCCGATGTCTGGTGTTAAGTTCACTTGTGCGGGTGCCCGTGCGAATGCACGAGTTCGAACCCAGAATGACTAACCTGATGGCCGTGTTGACGGGATCATGCCCATCTGGCGCCCATGCCTGTGCCTGCATTAAGTGTCCTAAAGCAAGCAGAACACTGCTCCGTGGTTGGCTTGAGGAGCCCGCAATCCGGCGCTCAGCAGCACACGCATCAGGCGGGCAATACTAGTGTAGGTGTGTATGCTGCACACGGCGGCGTGCTTAAGGAGATGAGCACCAGCTTACAAAGCGACGGACGGCCAACACAACAGCCTAGCCATGTTAAGGGCAGCAGCAAGCCAAGGTACAAGTCAATGGAACTGTAATTCATTGCTGCGCCAATTTGGGGCTTGGAGGACGGTTACGCCAAACCCACCAGCAATGTCCCACTGCTAACCAATCCTTCTGTAAACAGCGGACCGTCCTCACTTTGCCCCCAAAACCGGCATATTGCAACGAGTACAGGGCTATTGTACTGCTCAGTTGACCTGCTTCTCCAATTGCCCTTGACATGTTCAGGTTGCTGTGCTAACTATCAGCTGCTTTGTAACACTCCATGCTTGCTAGGGCTGAGATTTCCTAATCATGCTGCCACAGCAAATCAAGCTTGGCTACCATAACAATGTCACAGAAGTAACGGCAGATGTCATGCCTTTGTTATGTTTCCCAACCCAGGATCCCATGCATGAGCCCCGTGTTGAGGTGCATCTGCGGCAACCAGAACATTCAAAGAGTGAGTCACGCCCCAAAGGGACCCACCTCGGAGCCCAGCCCCTCCAGCAGCGCCAGCAGGACCCCGTGATACCGCTCCAGCACCACCACCAAGGCGTGTACGCCACTACAAGAGTGGTTTCGTTTACATAAAAACTTGTGTACTAAGCGGCAATTATGTAATGAGAAACGCAGCATTACTAATGGACCCACCTTGGTGCCCAGCCCGCCCAGCAGCGCCGCCAGCAGCCCGTGGTACTGCTCCAGCACCACCACCAGGTGCGTGCACATCTTACCAAGCGGCAATCACACAATGAAAAATGCAGCCATTACTAACAGACCCCACCTCGATGCCCAGCCCCTCCAGCAAGTGCGCCAGCAGCCCGTGGTAGCGCTCCAGCACCACCACCAGGTGCGTGTACGTCTTGCTGCTGGCCACCAGCACCGCGCGGGCCACCATGCGCAGCACCGCGAGTGGACCGCCCAGGTGTTCGGCGACCTTGTCGCCCGCCAGGAAGGCTTCGACGCTCCTCGTGGAGTCTTGGGCGCGCAGGCCTGGGCACTTGCCTTGCATCTGCATGGGCCGGGAAAACATAGTCGCAGCATTCTGTTGCTTTCACACTGTTTGGCGACCCTTGTCAGCGGGGTGCATGCGTGGTGCGTGCCTTAAATGATGCATGCTGATGCATTGCGTATGCCAGCAATATCATGCCGATGTCCTTGCGAGGCACGTGTTCGCTCAGGTTGGCGTACGAGGCCACTTGGATGACATCAAATCTCATATGTTGCCGACAACGACACTGCGGTAGTTGAATCGATGCAGTTGCATCATCAACACCGCGCACCAGTTCAACAACTTTCTTCACATACACCACTTCGTCGGACTCAGCCGCCGGCACCTCCTGCTCCTTGTCGGCCTCCGCACTTTCACCGCCACTCTCTGCCGCCGCACCACCGCCGTCCGCTTCACCGTCGCCGCCGTCCCGCCCCACGCCGCCGTCCTCCGCCTTGGCAGGGACAGGCTGAACAGGCTGCACGGGCTGCACCTCCGGCTTGGGCGGCAGCAGCGGCAGGAAGGACTCCGGGATGGTGGACCGTACGCGCTCCCAGTAGGACAGGCGCACCAGGTGGCCCAGCACGCACGTGACGAAGCGCCTGCGGGTGCGGGCCAGGCAGTCAGCATACGGGGCATGTGCCTGCTGCAGGCAAGCATCCTGGGTTGTGCTGAGAACGGCAAGTGCAACAGCACGATGCACAACTATAGAGTAAGCAAATGGCTAAAGAAGCTTTGTTTCAGGGCGTCCATCCAGGGCAAATAATGAATGCACGCTTCATGAGTGCTACGGCAAGCCACCATAGCAAATGTCTGGAGTAACCCAAGGGGCCTAAACCCGTTTGTTGTAAACAACACAGCTACAGCGTAAGGCGTACGCACCGCTGCTGGTCCCAGGGCGGCGCCTCCAGCACCGCGGCCCACTTGTCCCACGGCCACACAAACTCGAAGTTGGACAGGTGGTACGCAAGCCAGCGCGCAAAGCGGCCCCTTACTTCCGGGTCGGCTGTGTTGAGGCGGGAGAAGCACTCGCGCACGCACGCGCTCATGGAGCGAGGAAAGGTGGAGCCCATGAGCTTGCACAGGTCGACCTGGGTAAACAGCCCGCGGGTTTAGGTTGGTGGGTAAGAGGGTTGTTGGGTAATTGAGTGGTAAGGTAGGAGGGTATAGAGTTAGGCATGTAGGCAAGCGGAAAGGTTGGCAGAGACGACAGACTAGAGCATGCCACGCTGAGAATGCGTTTCATCTGTGTTCGTTAGTCATAGCAGAGGACAGTACAGCGACAGTCACAGATGGGGAATGCGGGGCATTTGTAACTGCACAACGGAGCTCACATGCCAACGCCTGCTCATACAATTCACGACACGCAAATCCAACCTTTAGCATCCGGCTACGCGTAGGCCAAGGGGTTAACCCACCATGATGGTGCTGTAGGCGATGGGCTTCAGTGATGGCTGGGGCAGCTTCAGCATCTGGGCAAACAGCGTCTCTGCCAGGAGTGGCTCGTGATTGGCCGGCAGGTTCAAGCCTGCACGGGCGTCCACGACTTCAGAAGTGTGTATACCAAGACTTGTCAGCCGACACGTCCCTTATTACCTAGTGGGAGCAAGCTCAGTCAAAGTAAGTGTGACACCCTGCTGGGGGCCAGAAACGAGGCAGCGGCGGTCACTTGTAGCCATCCTGGGAGCCTGTAGGGGGGAGAAACACTGCTAGCAATACCACAGCACATCGTGTAGTGGTAGCATAGGCGAAAGTGAACATGCTCCTGCCTACGCGCACCGCGCACTTGGTGGCACTCTTAAGCGTACGCTCGTGCACAACCTAATGCCAACCTTGACACCTACACGGCCATCACCTTTGCCCAGGCGCGCCGCGCACTCGATGCGGTCCCCGTCAAAGAAGGTGATGGTGTCCAACATGCACTCCTCCGCCACCAGGCGCGACGCCGCGGACCCGCCCAGCCGCGTGTGCTCCGGCGCCAGCAGCCGGATGCCGCCGCGCGGCGGGAAGGCCGCCGCCACTGCCGCCGCCGCCTGCGCACAGGATTTGTGAACAAGGACTGGCTTGTCGTACCGTGATGCATAGGCATAAAAGCTCGGCGTCAAATGCTGGGCGTGAGTACAAGGGGTCTCAAACTCAAGGCACGGTCAAAGTTGTTTGCTCAGCCACTGGCTGATTCAACACCCAGAGCAACATGGAGTTCTCCTGCGGAACTTGATAGCCTTCGACAACAAGAGCAGCTGCCGCTCTTAGAGAGATAGGCAGCCACCAGAGCGCCCACCTCCATGGGCCCCGCGCCGTCCGGGATGCCCGGCGGCGTCAGCGGCACCGTCAGTTGCCCCAGCTCGTGCGGCTGGCCCGCCGCCAGCCTGGCCTCAAACGTGCGAAATGGCTCGTGTATGCCCTCCACCGCCCAGGTGCCCGTGGCATGCAGCTCACGCACCGCCTCCCAGGCTTGCGGCAGGAACGACGCGCCGCCGCTGTCGCTCCGTGCGGCGGTGTCACCCTCCTATGCCACCAGGGCAGACAGAACATTACAAAGCAGTGTAAGCAGTCTGGGGTCAAAGGCAGAATTTTGGGTTGCTCAGCAGTCCAGATGTGATGGGCAGGCGGACGTGGTGATACGGAGGCCACACAGGCATGCCTTCAGACGCATGATCAATGTTCCCTTGAATAACTAAGGGCAGGGGACACTGGTCACACTTGACGCCAGCAACATAGGCCTGCTGGGAATCTGTACTAGTAGTACTACTACGTGTGTCTGTACATGCACCTAAGATCCACGGCTGCCTCACGACATAAGTGTCTTGGGACCCAAACCTGCTTTGCGGCAAAGAAGGGTCGCAGCGCAGGCTGTTCTGTGCGCGGTCTGAGGGCCATGTATGCGTCAATACTGCTGAATAGCCTGCACACACCTTGCAGGTCAGCACCGTCACTCAGTTGCGGGCACCCGCGTAACACGCGCGAACCTATGCACCACAGCATCGCTGCTGCACAAAGTGGATGCACAAGACTCCTTTCAACAGCTTGATACTGCTGGACAGCCTGCTTGCACCCGCACGTCTCTATGCACCATAAGCTCTGATCAAGAGAATGCGAGCCTCCAGTATGAAGAGGCGCACCATCAGCCAATTCAAAAGCGTGTCATCATTGTGCACATTATGTCTGGCGATGCAGGCTAGACTTGGTCAATCCGACCGCAACATGTAGTGCAGCTGTGCAAATGTAAAACACCTTTCAACTTCAGCGGGCCCCGTGTGCGCCAGCTCGTCCCCGCCCCAGGGCAGCGCCAGCAGCGCAACATACACCAGGTAATCGGTGTATGGCTGCCACTGCCTGCCAGAGTCCTCCGGGCTGCCTGTGCAAACAAAACCACCATCTTGTGAGTAATTTAACAACCAAAAACAGCATTGGGAGGCACATATCACCTAGGACCCACACCGGGTTGCCAGTCCAACAGTAAGCTACTATACCTTGTCTTTGGCATCCAATCTGGGCAGTCCTCAGGGCTTACACTCTGAAGTGCTGCAAGAATGTAGTTGTTGCTACATATGCAGTCGTACACCATGTTGCCCGTGGAGATAGACCAATTTGTGACAAGGGGCGCATCAGTGCTGGACTCAGGTCACGCACCTGCCTTCGCCGCTTCCACAGCCGTGTCCACAATCGACTATATGGCGGCCAGCACTGAGCTCATGCAAGGGACGAACTACATGCGCACCTGCCTTCGCCGCCTCCACAGCCGCGTCAACCACCGACTGTATGGCGGCCAGCACGGAGGACGGGTACAGCACGTTGGCCACGGCCAGCGCGGCGAAGAAGCGCAGCAGCAGACGGGCGCGGTCCCGGGCGCCGGTAGCTAGTGAGGCGTCGAAGTCGCGCTGCGCGGCGGCCACCAGGCGCGCCGCAAACTCGTGGTCCTCCGCGTTCAGCAGGCCTGCAGAGGGGGCGAAGTATTGCAACAATATATTGTGAAGTATGTATTAAGGCGAAAAGACAAAAACTGAAGCGTTGTATTGAGCACTTGAGCAGAGATCGCGGAGGGCACTGCACACACAGAGCCTCAGGCTTGCAGTGTTCTTGAGAGGACAAGGCCCGTGCCCACGTGTTGGGGATTCAAGGACCTTGTCCCACAATCATGCATCACCCAATCCTCCCCAACTGTGGATCGTGTACACCAGCTCTTGTAAGCCCAAGACCTGAAGAATGATGGGTGTAAGCTCACCTACTAGCGTGGCGTACACCTGCGTCTTGGTACCCAGCTCGACTGCACAGTCCAAGATCATGTTTTGCACCTGCAAAACAAAGATCAGTCCGCGTCACACAGCATATGCGTAACACGAGCGGACACGACACAGTACGTTCACAGACTGCATACCCCCAACAATATGAGGCAACCAGCACTGAATAATTGTGGGTGTCCCAATGGGTGCGAACACTGCTGCTTTGCAGTGTTTATGGCCGCTTCCGCGACATAGTTGTGGCACAATGACAAGTACTTCAACAGTGGACTGAATGCATGTGACTCCTGCAACACAGCTGTCCATCCGCCCTGTTGCTTTGTGCGACATGAACCTACCGTTTCTGCTTGACCGCTTATCTCCCTTCTCAGCTCCTTGCTCAGCCCTTCAATCTCCTCCTCCCAGCTTGTTGCCGACTTGTCCTGCATAAGCGGCGACACCGTGTCAACCAGTTGAACCTGACAATTAATTGCATCATACACAAGCTGCTGAATATAGTAGCATGTGACACTGCAAACTGTGGCAGGAAGCCACAGTACATGCATATGGTAGGAACAATCACCAGAGCACCAGCAACAGTAGCTCTGAGCGGCATAGTGCAGTGTCCACAGCAGAGCGATGCAAGCAGACGACACATAACGAGTATACAGTGTGCACTACACAAGCAGGCTGTGGTATCAGGGGCAGTACCTGTTGGCGGTCGCACAGCCTGATCACCCTGTACAGCAGGGAATTGCCTTCTTCTTTGTCGTCCTCACGTTTGCGTTTGAGCTGGTTATCGTGACGCCCACCATGCCGTCCACCCTGGTGCCCGTAGGTACCGTCACCGCCTCCGCGGTAGCCCCTGGAGTTGTAGTTGTCTTGCCTCCTGCGATCCCCCATAGTTTTGCACTGCAAGGTGCCGACACTATCCCGTCATGGAAGCAAAGATGCAAGTTGGTACCCTAGTATGCTCCGATGCCAGGGTCGAAGATATAGAACTGTCAATCGAAGGCATGTATGAGTATAAAGTCTGTACCCAGTTCTCGCACCGAGGTTTGCGCAAAGCAAGTCGAGGTAGATCGGCTATACGGCAACTAGTGCATGTGCCCGTGCGCCTGAGTTTGGTGAGCAGTGCTGCTTGCCTACTACTCGTGTTCTCGCGGGCAACCCCGAGGTTTGTGCTCAGCTACTACCATTGTCATCCTCAAATCCTGAGCTCAAGTGATGCCTCACTGATAGTGCGCTGAACCATTCAGAAGCCGACCATGTACCATACATGGAGCCAGTTTTTTAAGGCGTATTTGTGTATTAACAACTCTGATACAGTAGGAAAGTTGATGGCATATATCATATCGTTGTGAACCCTGTGGCAACCAGCAACAGCTGTGTGCAACCGCATACCTGCAGTGTACCTGACAATTACCTGGATCTGCCCACAAAGCATAAAATGCTTAATATGCAGCACTTTTGTGGTCAACTCAGTGTTCTTTCCTATGCGGTTGCAAAATCACCCCTGCGCAACCACGATGCAGTGCCGACACGTACCCATCGGGGTTGCCCGC
>QQTW01004518.1_pt1 | contig 10457 bp, 9 predicted proteins | sample 1904831 | NCBI WGS metagenome assembly QQTW01 (sample SAMN09435610, study PRJNA476489) | Subsurface metagenome, whole genome shotgun sequencing project.
ATAAAGGTACCTTATCCATCCCTTGAGAAATCATAAAATCATGATAATCACTTCGAACAACATTCCCAGGGAGATGAAGCTCTCATGTCTCCTCGCCCTTACCGCCTACCTCATCTTCCTATCCAGCCCCATCCTCGCGATTCCGCTCATCGATGGCTCTTCGGAGCTTGCAAAGTTTTCCTCCCCAAGAATCGCACTTCGCTCGACAACGCACTTTCCTACGCCTGTCTTCCCACCATCTCAACCCCGCCATAAATTGAAGTCCCGCGGGATCGAGATATTTTTCCACGCCTTGAATTACCGTACTTACTTCTCATCCTTAAACGCCCTTATCCCCATCTCAGTCGCCGCCCCTGCTTTGGAAAGGATCTATTTTAACATTCACTTCAACCTAACGCCTCACGGAGCATGGCATGAAAAGGCTCCCATGTCGCGCATCCTCCTTCGGGCAGGATCGATGTACATTTATTTCGTGGCCGTTGACCCTTTTGTGCCCGTCCCCTGGGAGCTCGTGAGGCAGTGGGCGCTAGTAATGGAGCATCTCACGGATCAAGGATGGTTCGTGGGCTTTTATCATGCCAATATCGAACGTTTAGTGGGTGAACGGGTAGTGGACTTTATGGTGGTGGCAGGGATTGGGGATCCGACGGGGTCACTTGCGGCAGGGGCGGCGCGATGAAAGATCTTCAGTCTCCCTGGGAATGTTGTTCGAAGTGATTATCATGATTTTATGATTTCTCAAGGGATGGATAAGGTACCTTTATGTACTTTACCACGTCTTCTTTTCACCACTTGGTGGGTTGGTCGAGCGCTCGGTTGAATTAGGATCTACGGAGTACTTACCCCCAGGGGTTTCCCACACCTCTGCGCGTTCGAAGTCAAGTCTGTCGACGGCAGCGATACTTATTAGCATTTTTTGATGCAATGTATTTCCAACTGTCGGTGCATTTCAACGGATAGATATGGGCCACTGGATTCCGCCCGGCCTTACAAGGCCCACAGGGTGACAGAGAAAATGAGTAGTGGGGCGGCTTGGCGCACAGCAACCCTAGATAAATCTATTGAACAAAACACTATATTAACTGCTATTCTACTATCTTGGCCTCATTCAAACAGTATTAAGGAGATAGATAGCTAAAAAATAGGATTTTAGGTGTAAAAACAGGAGGTTCTGCCCCTATGTCTCCTGCCACTGCCCGGGCCCACTATTCATTTTCTCTGTCACCACCCTGCCCCCCCTGAAGGCCTCCTTACTGATTTAGCAACGGCAAATCTTCGGCAAGATGGTTGAGTCTAGTACTTTTCTGGTGATTCATGAGTCGGTGGGATCCATGAAGCGGGCAAATCCCCAGATCCGCACTGATTGTACACAGCCTGGACAGCCTTCGTGTCGATGAGCTCTAAGCCTTTTCACCCCGGTCAGCAACCTTATCTTGGAGAATCATTGTGTCGGTTTTTGTCGAAGATGATTACTACTGGTCTGATACTAAGCCATGCCAGGACAACATGCCAAAGCGGAATCTCCTGGGGCAGTCACTTTCGAGCTCACATATGGTTTGGCGGTCTTCGAATACCCCCGAGGCCCCGCGTCGATTTAGAGTTTTGAACCCATAGCCGAATGTAAGACCAAAAGGGGGACCCCCCAATTGACTGTGGTATTGAGGTTCATACCGAATCTTGGGTGGCTTGTGATACAGTATTGTGAAACAGCAAAGAAGCTCGATATCTTTGCCGTTGCACTAACACGGGGCCCCACAATTGACTGTGGCAATATTGATGGCTTCTGACATTCCCAAAGAAGGAAAAAAACGGGCCGAGGCAAAGCATTTGCACCTCCACTCAGCTGCACTCTATCCCATGCCTGGTGCTGTACTTCGTACGTAGCCGTTCTCGCCCTACAGAATCTGCACACCACACTTATGCATGGGATAGAGAATGGGTAAGAGCTTATTGGTTCGGAAATAAGTCCCTTGGATTTTGACAGATGCCTCGTTGTGAGGCTGACGATCTTGGCATCTTATTGGAGATAAGAGTCTCAAGGCCACGACGTGCCTCGTGAAACATCTTGCTGATTGGTCTTGGCGCTGACACGACTTGATCGTTTCGAGTGCTGATCGACGCTTACAGCGCCTAGTAGCCTTGGCGGATCTGAACAATGGAACCTGCATGTCGATCCCATCACTCCATCTCACGACAACCCCATGCTCTGCCCCAAAACCCGTCAAGCCGAAAACATCCTGCACTGACAAAGCTTAGAGGAATGCAAGCAATTACAAACAATATGCAAAATGCAATGATCGGCGCATGACTAGACGTCATCTTTGCCATCCGTTTCCTACTGCAGGAAAGCGAGGAGGCTGAGCTCAGCAAATGTGCTCACCCATTGCTTCGCCTTTGACGTACACTTGCGGCGTTCGCAAACGATTCAGGCAGGCAAAAGTATGGTGGGAAGCTTCGTGCAGCTCCATGCAGCTCCATGTCGGACGGAATGCGGGCATGAAGATTTTGGAACCAACGATATCAGATCTCCAATAATGCAGGGTCGCCAAAAGAAAAAACAATGGTTGTCAACACGGCACAGCGGCCATGTTCTGGATCAGTCATCGTGCAATTTCTTGATCATCACCGCTTCGAAAGAAGCCAGGCCATGTGCCCAAGAACCGAACCCGTTGGCGTAGTGCTTTGTGGGTCATATCTTTGGATTATGGAGGGTGACGTTATATACCAAAAGTGCCCGCTGCCTTTTCTTCGTGCCTTTGTCGTCCGTCCTATCCGCAGCACCTATGCTTTCATACCTTCCACATGGAGGAGAATTATTTAGCTTGACAACGTCTGTCGAGTGCAAGTCATGTCAGCAGGGCTTACACCACTTGAGCCCCCTACAATCGGGCATTCGTTGTTCCTCGTATGGATATTTACCCACATCGTCTATTTCTGGAGCTAATCGCATTGTTCCAGGGATTTCTATGGGCTGGAACAGCATTGTCACTGTCCTTCTTAGTGTTCCGGTTAACCGTGAAATGGCGTTCCTACCGCAAGATCTACTCGGACGATTATCTAGTCATCATTGCGTGGATACTGCTCCTTGCGAGTACTATCCTATGGCAAATCATGTCACCCAATTTATACGAGCTCTTCGACGTCATCTCTGGACAGGCGCTTTTGACACCAGGCTTTGTGGACAGGAACACTGATCTCTTGAGATCTCTTGCCCCCTTTTCGGTCCTCTTCTACACGTGTCTCTGGACGGTCAAACTTTCATTCCTCCTCTTCTTTCGGAGGTTAGGCTTGAACGTTCGTGGTCAGAAGATCTGGTGGTGGTGTGTTCTGGTCATCACGCTTCTGACCTGGGCGGCTACTGTCGCCGACAATGACTGGAAATGCTCGGTCAGGCCTGTCGAATGGATCTGGTGTAAGTCTACAATAGCTCCGTCTCGAAATGTTCTCGCCAGCGCGGCTGATGCTCTTACAGTCAACTGCAGCACTCCGAGTGCAATCAAGTTCATCAACCATACATTTTATGCGAATTGTACAATGGATGTCGTGACAGATTGCCTAAGTATGTTCATGACATCCTCAAACGGACAGACCTACAGATGGACACGCTGACACGTGCGCAGTAATCTCGATACCTGTACGTATGCTATGGAAAGTCCGTCTGCCTCTGCGGCAGAAATTGCTTCTCATGACGATTTTCTCCTTGACGGTCATTGTGATGATTGTATCCATTATTCGAGTCACAATTGTCAACTCGACCACCAAAAATCCAGACATTTCCTGGCTTTATTTCTGGAGCAACATCGAAATGTCAACGGGTATGCTCCTACCTACCTTGCCTTTCTTTTTCCCGAACCATGATTGCTAATCTCCCGCGCTCCAAGCCATCGTCATCTCTTGCATCGCATCCTTCCGCCAGGTCTTCATCAACGCCCAAAATCGCCGGCGACAAGCGAGACCCCAAGGCGAAAACATCAACAAGCTCCAAGCTTCTTTCCCCTGGCTCCGGTTGCCACGCTGGCGGTTCAGAGGGGTCGTCGGTTCACCTTTCAGGGGGAAGTCGCCGAAAAGCAGCAGGGAACAAGACTCTTTACTCGAAGAATGGCGAACTCCAACCCATATCGCTCCTCTTCAGACTATTCATGTCGATCCTAGCCTCTCCATCACGGCTAGCAGGTTCAGGTTGGAGGACTACTAGCCCTTCACAATCACCGCTTTATCCCATGCCCTGCCGCACTTGGATCAGGCCTTGGCGCCAAGACAGGAATACCACTCTCTACCCCGTACCAAGGCGACCATCTTGGCGCCAAGACAGGAACACCCCCGCTAGTGCATGGGATAACCGGATATAATTTTCCCAGCGATACAGACATTATGGATGAAGTTGCGCCCAAAGCACGGAAAATTCAACAGAGCAGTGAGATAACGATCAAGATGATGCGGCGCGAGGGTTCAAATAAAACTTTGCTGCCATGGTTCTGGATCCACCGAAAGGGACGCCGCCAAGCATCGACATCGCTCGATCGATCGCTCGATTTTACCGAAAACCCTTTATCCGCTCAGCAGGGTTTGGTCGAATCGATCTATTAAGGACAGGTTTTTGGTTCGCGTAGGCAGCCGATGGTGGGTAGAATTCGCTGGGTTGGTGGGGTTGGTAGGTAGATTCGCTGTTGGGGGCGGAAGAAGAAGAAGAAGAGGTAATACCAGGCTTTTAACCATTACTCCACAAAAGGACGTCTGGTGCGCTATTGCCACTATACTGTCCTTTTGAAGGCATCTATAGTTTGAGTGATGGGAGCTTGGTGCACATATTACAGGATCAGATGCATATGGGCGAATAGAACCGAAACTGAACACTGAAGGAGTGAATGGGGATGGATGGGGATGGGATAAAGGAAAGGAAATGAGAGAATTAGAGGTTATGAGTGCCATGGCATATTATAGCTGTAGACCGATGGCCCGCGATGTGAGCGAGAAATGTGCAATAGGAATATTGCATTTATACTCTCACTCTCACTCCTACATACCTCCACCGCCTACCGAAGAAACTTGGCCTTGGCCATACCTAGACATCATACCCCCCCCAACAATGCCTTTCTCTCTCAAGAAAATCGTTGAGCAAAAGGCATACCTAACAATTCCCCATCCTGGCGCTAACCGCGATTTTTACGATATCATTTAGGTTGGTAGAGATGGGGATGGTTGTTTATTATGAGAAAGGTTGTAGAGAAGGTGGTTTTTTGTGATGGATATGTAAGGAGTATATGTGGGGGGAGAAGGTGTGTATATATTAGAGTGTGGGTATGGATAGTATTGGTAGGAATTAAGGAGGAAGGTTCGAGATTAATGTGTGTGGATGGATGGGTGTATATTGGGTTTATGAAGGTAAGGTACGTAAGGCTGTTATTGATTATAGAGAAGTCTTATGATAAGGTAGTGAAGCATTCACAGCCCCAACTGCGCATCCGAAACAAAATGACCCCCGGCCTCACATCGATACCCCGAAGCCTGTTTGATCCATCGATAACCTGCGACACATACGCCCATTTCCCTTAATTTCTTCTGCGCTTGGACTTCCTGTTCTTTTCTCCGCGCCTGCTGGATCCTGGCCCTCTCCAACTCCAGCAAGGCCTTCTCCCTCTGTAATCGTGCTTGTTGTTCTGCCAGCCGTGCCTGCTCATGTCGGCGTTTGCGTTCTTGTCTTTCGGCTTCGTCTTTGGCTTGCTGTTTGGCTTGTTCTTGGAGAGCGAGCGCTTTTGCGGCCTCGTCTTTGGCTTGCTGTTTGGCTAGATTTTGGAGAGTAAGCGCTCTTTCGGCCTCCTCTTTGGCTTGCTGTTTGGCTAGTTCTTGGAGAGCACGCGCCTTTTCGGCTTCGAGGGCTTGGGCTTCGGCTAAGGCTTCTTCTCGTCGTCGGAGGTCGGTTGCTTCTTGTTGTTCCATTGCTTTGAGAGCTTGCTTGTCGAGCTGTAATTGGTTCCAGACCTCGTCGGATACTTCTGGGTCGCGTAGTGGATCGCTATCCGAGGGTGGCTGATCCTTTGGAGCTGATGGCTGTGAGTCTGCGCTCTTGTTGTCCGTGCTCTTCGCGTCCAGTTTGGGGTCCTTAGCGGTGGTGGACGGAGCGCCAGAAGCCCACGGGGGTCGGGAATCCGCCGCTGCGGTTTTGGCACGAGGGAGTATTTCGACGCTTGTGTTGGGCATGTTGGCGGACCGGTCCTGCCTTTGGTGGAGCATCGTTTTCGTCAAACGTAGGGCATCGTCTTCCGTGAGTATCAGTGTCCCGCCTGTAATTGGTTGACGATACACAAATCCAGACATCGTTTTAGCAAGTGTTTCTACCTCCCTGCCGTTACCAAACGATGGTAAGGCTGCCAATTGCTTGAAGAGGTCGCACATGCTCCGGTACGCGGAGCTGTGAATGTCATCTAGGGTGGGAATGGTGATGTGCTTCTGTCCAAGCTTCTTCATGAGGAGCTCGACGCAGCGTTGAGGCGTCATAGTCTCGAAATTAATCTCCTCCGGGAATCGACTCGAAAGGCCTGGATTAATGGAAATGAGCTTGTTGATGTCCTTATCGTATCCGGCTAGAATAACAACAATCTTGTTGAGATATTTAGGCTTCGTTAGCTGATCTACAAGCTCATTGGTAGCCTCAGTAGCGAACTGTCCTTCGGATAACCTGTACGCCTCATCGATGAATAGTATCTTCCCCAACGCTTTGTCGAGCTGAGCCACTGTTTTCGGGCCTGTGTGTCCAACGTATTGACCAACGAGATCAGAGGCAGAGCATTCGAGAACCTCGGCACTCGAGAGGAAACCCATGTCGTAGTACACGTGACCCATTTTGCGTGCCGTCGTCGTCTTCCCAGTCCCTGTGAAGATGTCAGCAGCAGTGACTGCATGGCTGAAGAACCTGAACCAAATGCACTAGACAAGGAAATGGATAAAACGTACCTGGTGGGCCCTTGAAGAGGAAATTCATCGGTATTTCGCCACGCGGATCTACATCGCGGGCTTTCATACCCTGAACGATCTGCTGGTACCCGGCTAGTTTGGCTATGATATCTTCGCATCCCACAGTGTCCTCAAACAGCGTCTTAAGCTTCTCGTTAGCATTTTTGACTCGGTCAAAATCGGGATCAAAGTCTTGTTGCTCGAATACAAAATCGATCGAACGCTCCGCAACCGGTAATCGATTCTGTCGTTTCTGAAAGCGATCCTTAGCTGACCCCAGGAGGTTCTCGACCTCGCCGGCGTTACCAAAATGTGGCCGGATCTTGGAACGTTTGAGGACTTCCATAGCAACTATCATTGCATCATTCGTTGCAGCGACGTCTTGTTGCTTCATTTTGCTTTCCAGAATGGTGCGAAGCTCCGCCTCGGAGAAGTCGTCGAACTGAAAAGCCTCTTCGATCCGGAATCTGGAAGGAAGCATTAGCATTCATGGGGATTGTTCGGTCAGCGCAATGTTGTTATCACCTTCGAGATAACCCTGGATTGACGTTGCGGAACATTGTCTCCATCTTGTCTCTATACCCAAGCAGTAAGACGCAACGGTCTTCACCGGGGACGCTTTGGACTTCGGCAACTATTGTATCGATAACGCCAGTCTTAAACGAATCGCTATGGTTACCTCCGCCGTCAGTCCCGGTGTAAAGCATGTAGGCTTCGTCGATTATCAGGACTTTGCCGACTGCTGATGCAAGGATTGCCTTTGTATTCTGTTCGGATTGACCCATATACTGACCAACAAAATCGGAGGGATTTTTTGTCACGACTAGGACCTCAAGTCAGTTCGCTTCATGTAACATTGCAAGATTATCCCACCTTCGCCATTACTCAGAAGGCCCAGGTCCGCAAGGATCTGACCATATAGCTTAGCCACAGAAGTTTTTCCTGTTCCTGGGTTTCCTAATAAGACTCGGTTGAGCGAAACTTCAATGGGTTCTTTTTCTTTCAATTCACGCAGATAGTTCGTTACGATACGTTCAACCATGACTTGGAGCGAGTCTTTCACCGCTTGCAGACCTGTAAGCTCTTGAATCTTTTGCCATGCGGTGCTCGTAAGAATCGCATTCAAGGATGGCTCCGGGCCAATTAGATCTTCCTTTGAAAGCCAGAAATCGTCAGGCATAAGCCCTTGCTTCCTTTCACGTTTTAGACGACTAGCCTGACGCTCTGTGATTTTGGAGAAAACGATCTCTAAGGCTCTGGCATTGCCGAATCCAGGGCGACCTCTGCCTCGACCGACTCGTCTGACCGCTACTCGCATGTACAACCCGTCTTGTCCACCATCGATGTTCATTTTTCCATGCCATTTCTTGTTGATTTGTTGCTGTAAGAACCACAACAACTCAAAGTCCTTGTAGTCCTCGAATCGCAGCCGATAGGGTAATCGACTTGGCAAACCTGGATTGTGCTCGAAAAAGTTCTCCATCTCTCGGCTGTAGCCAGCGACGATGAATACTATCTTCCCAATATTGTTCTCCATTTCAGCCAGCAAGAAGTCGAGGACTTGACCCCCCCCCTGGGTTATGTTTCTGCGCGAGTTGATAGGCTTCGTCAATAAACATCGCACCACCGCCGGCTTTCTGTAGGTCTTCAATATGCTTCTTGGCCTGTCCCACGCCGCCATAAGCGAGCCGAGAACCTGTGGTTTCCACGAAACCCACACCAGGGAGGACTTCAAGTGAAGTAAGGGCTCGAGCGTAAAGACGAGCAACGGTTGTTTTACCTGTCTTTGGTCAGTATGGTCTACCGCCTAGTATTGTACGTCTACTTACCCGTCCCTGGGTTTCCGAGGAACGCTGCATTAAAACGTTCTTTTTTCACATCAGAGTGCTGCCGCTTCGATGAATCGATTTTGGCTTTGATCTTGAGTACTTGCGATTTTATATCTTCTAGACCAACTAGATCCATTATCTCGTCGATTGCTTCGTTAGCAGCGTTCTCGACCCCTTTTTGGTGCTGCCAATCGTCCCTGGATTCTGATGTGAAATCCATTCGCATAGTGACCGGCTGGACTGATTCATCTGTGGCGATGTTTTGATTGTCGGCCGATATCGGCGGTAGAGGTTGCACGTTATCTTTTGTGGTAGAGGATTCGTTGTGGGATTTGGTATTCTGTTGCGGAGGAGCCGGTGGTGGAGATTGCACGTTATCTTTTGTGGGAGAGGATGCGTTGTGGGATTGGGTATTCCGAGCCGGTGGCTTGGTCGGAATGGCTCGAGAGGTAGCCGAAGCAAGGTCTTTTTCCTTCTGCCGAATTTCTAGGGCACGCTCTTCGGACAGCCTGAGACTGATTGCTTCTTGACGTTTTGCCTCGAGTTCTGACTCGATCTCAGCTAGGCGTTGAGTATGTGCTTCAGCTTCCCGATCCCGTTTCTGCTTTAATTCGAACTCCTTCTCCTGTTGCTTACGCTTGGCGGCAGCATTCTTGACACAAGTCGGACAGTCTTTCGGCCGGCCTCGAAAACACCTCCACGTCAGTACATGGCCCTTATCGCATCTATCATCTAATGGGACCTTGCATTGGAGCTTCGAGTGATCGGACAACTGGTGGCAACATGATGGACATGGGTGGACATTGCAGCTCAGGATAGCGTTGCTGCTAGGCAGTCAGTAATGTCCTTATTTCTCAGCTGCTAAACAGGGCAACCGCTACATCGACTGGTACGGTGAAGGTCAACTCACCATGGTTCTTTACAGCCTCCATCGGGGCATTCACTGTCAAACTCGGCCGGGGTAGAAAGAAGAGCCTTTCTCCCTTGATGTCTCATACATTCGACAGGGAAGCCTGTATACATATGCCTGCCAACTTCCAACATCTTGAATAACTGCTCCCAGACAGGCTTTCCCTTGCGAGACCCTAGGAATGTCTCAGAATTTCCAATCATTATCAAAGCATTTCGCGCTCGCGACAGAAGGACGTTTAATCGTTCAGGAGCGTTCATGAATCCAATGTCGCAATTGGTGTTAGATCTCGTCAAGGTTACAATCACAATATCACTTTCCTCTCCCTGGTAATTGTCGATACACGCTAGCCGAAGCTTCCTGCGAGACTTTTGGTTGGTTGAAGGTAGAGTGAGTCCAGCTCGTACTAGATCCGCGGTGTCAAGGTCGTTGAGCACAGGATCATTCTCTGAACTAAGCACTTCCTGCAACAAGCGTAGTTGCCCGAGGTATGGGGTCAAAACAACGATGTTGTCACTGCCATATCCTTGTTGAGCAAGGTATTTGACACACTTCAGCACCATCTCCGCTTCGAATCTATTTTGTTTCGAAGATAAGGAGGTCATGTCCTTCCAATTCGCTGCCTCTTGAATATCGCGCTCAGGCTGACGGTGGTCGACAAAAATCAGGTTGTCTTGGAAGCCGCGAAGGCTTGGTCTTTCTTTTGTTTTTTGGAGCGTCAAGCAGATCCGGGTAAGTGAGTGATCGAACCAACGATGATATCTCAG
>QQTW01004519.1_pt1 | contig 10456 bp, 16 predicted proteins | sample 1904831 | NCBI WGS metagenome assembly QQTW01 (sample SAMN09435610, study PRJNA476489) | Subsurface metagenome, whole genome shotgun sequencing project.
CTCTCGCCAACCATGCTCCTTCACCCCTCCGGGCCGGCAACGCCAAACCGCTTCCCCCCGCTACCTCAACCAATCCAAACGATCAGCCGCCATGCATCCCAGCGCAGCAACCGAACAGCGGCGCAAACAATCGACAGACGAACATACCTTGAATCATCTTCTCCCCATCCGTCAGCATCAACTTATACGCCTCATTCCCGCTCAACTCATCCACCCCCGGCACCACCACGACCACGATCCTCTCGACCAGGAGCTTCAGGTTCGGGAAGCAGACCTGCGTGCGCACCAGCTCCGCGATTACAGGCTTGACGGCAAGCTCGAGGTCGAGGTCGTCGAGGGCGTTGAGAGCGGCTCCGGCGAGCAGCGGTCTCATAGTGGTGCTGCCGCCTCGGACGAGGAGGAGGAGGAGGAGGCAAGCGGTGGTGGGTTTTGTGCGCTCGACGAGGAAGCAGGGACCGAGCTACTACTATCATGGCTGCGCGATTTGGGATGTGAGGATGGTGATGGTGGTGGTGATGGCGCACGTCCGGAGTGTGTTCTTCGGGAACGCGTGCGGATCTGGATGGAGGATGTGGGGGGGAGGGTGAGATCTAGGTCCCCAAGGATGATGGAGAGCAGGGTCAGGGATGCAAGATTAGGGGACGTGCCGCCGCGCGGGATCAGATCGGATGACGCGATCGATCGATCGGGCTATCAATTAAGCCTTTTTGGGTCTAGCGTGGAAGGCTATATCCGAAGATCATCCGGGGGACCACCTCTGGAATATTAGGACCGATTTTTGCGCTTGGAGGGTTTTGTGAGGTAGCGAGGGGTATGGGCGGAGAAGGATCGATCGGTTGGATTGGTTGAGGTAGCGGGGGGAAGCGGTTTGGCGTTGCCGGCCCGGAGGGGTGAAGGAGCATGGTTGGCGAGAGTAGAGACAGGGTGCGTGAGTGTCTCAGGGTATGACGCAGTGCGTTGATAAGACGGGGGTACAAGGGTGGATATGTGTGAAGAGTGGGAGGGCACTTCCAGGAGTCTCGGGAAAAGGTCCCTGGGTATTACCCTGGGGGGTTCATGGTGTCATTGTATCCAGCTAATCTGGTAGAGCAAGCAGGCCTCAAAAAATCTCCACAACCTTCTCGTCATCGCTCTCCCCTTCCTCTGTTAACTTCACGTCCTCACCATCATCACCACCAGCATACTCACCGCGCTCTTCACCAACCTCAACAACTCTACCTTCTTCTCCCTCCCTCATCTTCCCAAGAATCTTTTCATCCCTCTCCTCCGCCATCAAAACGTCCACCACCCTCTCCACACACCCCCTAACGCCGTCATCCTCCACCGCCAGATGCAACTCCCTCAGCACCGCATATGCTCCTCCTTCCTTGACCCCGTTCTTCCCCACCTCCCCACCCCTGCCAACGAGCAGGTACAAGCTCTCCACGACCTCCCCCACCACCCTCACATCCGTTTCCCGCGCCTGCTCAGGGCCAAGGTATTGCAGCTCCTCGGGCAGAAGCGCCGTTTCCTCGTCGGTGAAAGGTGGGTCTGGGCCGATGAGCGGGCGCAGGAGGGCGGGGAGGAGCAGAGGGAGAAGATTGGGGATGGTGCTGGTGGGTGTCGGGAGAGCGAGGAGGGTATTTCGGATGCAGGAGGCGGTGGCGAGGCGGAGGAGGAGAGGAGATGTGGGGGAGAGATGTGGGAGGAGGAGGGTGAGTGGTGGGGTGGGTGAGGTTGTTAGGTGGGTGGCTATTTGGGGGAACTAACAGTAGAAGTCAGGTGAAGATTTCTTTGGGAGCAGAGGGAGGAACAACACCTTTGCTAGATCGGCAAAAAGATAGACCAGGTACTCGTACGTAGCGGAAGGGTTGTATTTCCCGTGTACACCCGCGTTGAAGAGATCGAGGAGCTGGTCCAGAGCCGTGGTGGCCGAGGACAGGGAGGAAATTGCAGGACGTTTCAAATTGAGTAAGCGGGAGAGAGAGTCGGATTTGGCGAGGTTGGCGAGGAGCATGGAGTGGAGGTTTGCGTTGGGTTCTTTGGGGTTCTGTAACGATCATAAGTCTAGGTGACCGAACCGGAAAGAGAGCAGAGAAAGGTACGGTGACACGCGCAAGAACGCTCTCGAGAAAGGCATCATCTTCAGCCAGAGTTTTGAGAATCTCGGGATCGGTGGAGATGTTGATGAGAATGGTAAGGGCATTCTCCGCTATAGGCTGTGCCTCGTTAGTCACTCTGCTGATCGCGAAGGCGAATCCAGGGCCTCCTACACACAGCGTAATCTTTCACCAACAGCTTCAGATCTTTGACGGGCGTAAGCTGATTCGTCTTGAAGATGGATGACTTCGTGCTGTTAGAGTAGGTAACAAGGCTTTGGACGGCAATCTGTCGGATCTGAGTATTGCCATGATGGAGGAACTCAACGAGCTTTGCATGTCAAGATCAGCAAGGAGATTCATTGGAAAAGCTAAGACTAACGCACTTCTTCCAGCTCTGAAGGCATGTCGATCGTCGTAGTAGAAGAGTGGTGGAAGAAAAGAATGTGAAACAAATTTTGACCGCAATTGCCGCGTGAGACGCCCGCATAAAACCCCCTGGAAACCCCCCCGCTTGTTCTAACACACTGAATCAACGGCACTTCGTCTTCTACTCTCCACTCCCCACCACTGACTTCACCCACTAATCATCTTCCTCCTCCTCTTCCTGAACGTACTGGAAGTCTCGGGTCACACTGTACCCTTCCGTTGGCCTCGCGTCTTCTGGTACCGTCACATCCTGCTCTTCCAGGTAAAAACGCAGGTATCCGTCGATGTGTTCTTGTCTCATCTCTCGATTCACCGCGTTGGCTCTACGAGACATTAAAATGACAATCAATTTCATATCGCATAATCTGTAAACTTACCGGACTTGGACGTCTTTCGCCGCCTGCATCCACTGCTTGAAACCCTCCCATAGCCGGAGCGGTACCGTCATTCGTCTGACGCTGCTGAGGTTGGCTTTTCGCTTTTTTCGTCTAATATTGATCTTGGGAAGGTCCAGATCTTCGTAGGCAATGCTTCTGTTCATGTCAGCTCATCTCCTTGCGTCCGGAGTCGAGAGATCAATGCACGTACCGAGCATTGCCAGCGGCAGGAGGCCTGTGTAATTCCTGGGTGTCAGCACATCTTCTTTCATCCGAAATCGAGGTATCGGTGTACTAACGATTGGAGGTGGGCGGCGGGGGCAGCCGGAGCCACAGGCAAAGCCACAGGAAGGGGAGCGACGGGGGCGGCGGGAGGAGCGGGCGACACAGCCGGGAGAGGAGCGAACGGGAGAGCCAGAGGAGCGAGCGGCGCAACCAAGAAAGGAGCAGCGGGGCCAACGGGACGAGCAGGCTGTACAGCCGGAAGAAGGGTGTGAAAGCCAGCGGGAATGGCCGGCAGAGGAGGAGGAAGCGACGCCCTGGACCGGTCAGTGTGTTTGCCAATGCAATTCGAACGTGATGGTGACTCACGGGTTTGAGGCCCAGAACGGCGGCAACCCCAATCTTACGTGCAGCGGGGTGTGCGGATCGTGACCTGCGTTGAAAGCCTCCAAGAAATCGTACACCGGTATGCCCAAATCACGGAAGATCCAGCGGGGGAATTCCCGGGCTTCGAAGTATGGCACGTTCCTGGTAATCCTCAGTCAACGATCTCGAGAGTCAATGAAGCAATACAGCAAACGTACACCACCTCAATGTAAGAGTGAACCAGGTGCGGATGGTAGGGCAGATGGATTGCTTCGAAGCTAATCCAGACGTATCTTGATACATCGCCAAGAATTGGATCATCGGGGGATGTGATGATAATTATGAATGCCTCTCCGGTATCCTCGTGGGTGCAAAGGTATCGGCTGGCATTGAAGAGCAAAGTCGCCTCGACGAACCACGGGTAAATCTCTGGGATCATGATGGCAACTTTCCTGCAGAGCGCATTAGATGACGCGTGCGCCAAAGGAGTGCGAGATTCGATGCTTACTCTTGGATGACGGGTGTTTGTGACTGCCGGTGAGCTTCTGGGTCGAACAGTTGTGAGATGTGAGCTAAGATGTCGCGATCACGGTCAGCATCTGGAGGCAGCTCATTGTCCATGTTATTCTCCATTTCTATATGATCTGTGGCAATGGTTGTGGTTGATGGGAGTTTTCAAAAGATCTTACTGTGAGTGGTGAGTTTGAAATTCGAATGTCCTCTGTTGTGAAATTTATTTGTGGGAATTTGCTTTAGCTTTGTGGACGTGGTGCTCGGCGGTGGACGCGTGAAGGTATGGCGGTATGATACACGAACGCAGAATTGTACAGCACTTTCAGGTACGATGAGCTTGGTTGAAGGACAGATGGTGGATGGATCGTATGTACAGTTCACCAGTTCTTGTCAGTAAACAAACCAGGCGGCTAATACGGACTGCTACGCGGCTATGATTTTTATCAGGCTGGACTTATCTCATCATATCTGGTGCACCATGTTCACAAATGTCTGAGCTGCAATCTCTACCACCAGCTACAGTGACACCTGGTTATACACCGCAGTTTCTCTGGCTCTACAACATGGCTATCGAGGTACGGAGGTACTGAATGCTCTTAAAGGCCGTACTGGCGGTGAAAACGATCGTTATGGGCATCATGTTCTCGTGAGTCTATGCTACCAAAGGCTGTCCAGGTAGGCCTACTGTTATTTTACATACGGCGTAATCGACTGACCAGCCAATCTACCTCACGCTCAAGCCATGCAGTCAATCCACCATCATCTACGTAGTCTTCTTGTTGAAGATGGTGTATTTGATATCATCAATCGTGCATTGCCCACCGTACGTCTGTGTCTCATCCGGGTCGCCCTTCAAGGTTGGACCTGTAGGGTAACCAAACATTCATTAGCCTGATGCCATTGCCAGCAAATCACAAGAGGGACACAGGAAAAGGCCAGGACGTACACATTTCCATTACCGCATTAAAACCACGGAAGCAAATGTCCTTGTCAAACTCTTGGTGTCGGTGTTGTCTATTCCCAGGATACTTCCCCGATCGAATTGTGAGGTAGGGCTTGTCAGTAGAGATATACGACGTATTGAATTTCCAGCCTTTGGACCCAGCACCCGCATTGTCACTGCATGTCTTCTCGATAAAGTCCCTCATATCTTGTCGGTTGAAGGCTAGACCTCCCCCATGTTCTGCGAGCTTGGGGGTCTTCTTTAGTGTGGTAAAGCAAGTGTAGTCGGTAACGGGCGGCAGTTTTCTGGCATAGGCATCAAAACGGACATTGCCAATTTCGACAGTGCCACCCCAGCTTTGATCGGTCTCTGTACGGCCTATGAGGCAGTCAGCATAGGATCCAGAACGGCCGTGATCTCTTTCTTTGGCTCGTGGACATGGAATTGATTACTCGACTATACCAGCAGCAGGCATAGACGGGAAAAGGGAGGATCACTGCGACGTACATCTATCTAGGATGATCGTATCGTATCCCTTGAGACAATCTGACTCAAGGAAGGGGATATCGTTCTTGGGAGCAGTGGTGAAAAGGTGCAGTAAGATGGTATTGTCTCCATCGGCGATCCTCGTGTGATTGCCACCAGCCCATGTAGGAAAGTCGTGACAGGTGTTATTAATATGAGTTGACATTGCTTCGCGTCGGAACGGTGCGAGGAATGGGTTCTCTTTATCGCCGGACTGGTAGCAGCTCCAACGGATGACGGGAAGTCGTGTTGGACTAGGCGTAGGCGTTGAGCTGATGGATTGGACGATCGGCGGTTCATGTTCAGTAACGCGCGATGGAGATCCAGACTGCATGGTCCTAGAGGATTTTGCGGACGTCTGTGAAGATGCTGAAGACTTGCTCGACGTCGAAGACTTGCTCGAGGATGATGACGAAGGGTTGGTCGATGATGACGATTTTGTCGACGAGGTTGATTGGCATTGCAACTGCAATCACAGGATAGACCATCAGCATTCCGGCACTCGTTCAACCGATATGTCGATGGCTCTAGCAGCGAGCAAAGCTTACCTGGTCGGAGTACTTTGGATCTGTGAGCTTCCCGTTTTCGAAGATGACAACCTCTTTTTCCTCTTTCTGCCGCCTGAAGATGTTTGCAATGTGATGGAAGATGCTTCGCGGCTTGGCACGTACACTCGGCCCAGGTGGTGGGCAGAATAGAAGGAGCTCGTGAACGCCATTGTGGGCAACGAACACGCCATCTGGCGATCTTGGGGGCATTCGATTGAGGCGCTGGATAAAATTCTTCATGTCTTGAGCGACGCGGTAAGGCTCCCAGTGTAAAGTAGGCAGGGTTAAAAAATAAGCAGCCAGCCCAGCAATCTGTGGAGCTGCAAAAGAAGTCCCGTTGCTATGGTCGTAGTCAAAATACTCATCAGGTACGATAGTGTCCACGTTCTCGCCCATGGCATACGTTGTCAATTTCCCCGTCAGAAGAAGATCTCGCCCATGAGCGAAGAGGGCCGGGCCGACAAGCTTGTTGAAATCACTTGCCCGTCCCATGTGGTTGACAGAGCCCACGATGATCATTGGGTTGTGCGAATTAGCGAATCGCTGTGGCGAAACGGAGCCTATGTACGGGTCTTTGAAAGCATCGTCATTGCCAGCGGCGAAGACAGTCACGATATCCGCGCTCCATGCATCGACGAGCAAAGGAAGGAAGAGGTCGTGAAATTCAGGCTGAACGATGCCCCATCTCACGTAGTCGATGTGTTGCACGTTGGAGAACATGTTCGGGTAAAAGTTCCCTGGTTGAAGTCCATGTTAGCTCGGTTGTGCAGCAGAAAGTTGATAAATTACCTTTACTCCAGCTCAAGACTGCTTTTCCCATTCGGGATGGATTCCTGGTCCTTACGTCGTTGATGATCCACCACCAATTTTCGTAGATTTCATCCAAATATGCCCCCTGAATGGGCTGCCCAGTAACCTCGTCCACGATGTAATTAATGCTTGACTTGACGGCAACAAGGTTAGCTTGACTGGCAACTCCAATGACTCGTCCGACGGCTAAGGTAGCTACTCTGTCACCGTGTCCAGCACCGTCTGCCATCGGTACCACGCCTCTCACTGGAGCAAATTCTGGTGCTGGGTGAGGGGCGGCAAATTCCTGATCCAAGTGTTAGATAGGCCTGGTATATCAGGATGCAACCAGAAAAGGACTAGACTCACCCGATGAGTCAAGCGGAACCCCGAATCGTAGACATAAACATTGGCTCCGAGCCCCGCGGTCTGCTCGTAAAGGTAGTCGAACCAAGGGTCCTCGAGTGTGTGGTCAAGAAGGCCAAGTTCGCTTTTTGGGAGGGCCGAGAGCATGCGCAGATGGATTCTTGACGCAGGCTTTTGCACAACTCGAATATTGGGCAATGATCGATCCTTCAATCTTATTCCCTTCGACTCACGTTGGGAACGGGGTGAGGATTGCTCTTTTGTGCCAGTGTTAATATGATCGAAGTCGACGGTTCTGATGAAGTTGGCACCTATATGGCCAACGATGGGGTCCATGTTCACAATCTCCGCTTCTTGTTGCGTCATTTTTGTCTTGTATGTCTGATACACCCTAGGCCAGTCGTAATGTTGCTGGACTCCTGCCCCTTTGTCTGGTAAGCCCTTGATCCAAGCTTGGAAAACTTTCACGTTGGTATCCGGCACAGTCACCAGAAAATACTCTTTGACCGCCTTCCCAGACTCCGTGGGCGCTGCTGGTTGTGGTGACGTGCTTGTGACCTTGGTTCTCGGAAACTGGGTAAGTCACAATGTCAGCTTTTATTTCAGCAGTCTTTGCCATGACAAAAACAATAGCCTGCATGATCCGTCGACTTCCTCGCTTTCATTCACAACTGGAGGAGTTGATGAAATCGATTCATCGACCGCATGATTATCAAAATGGGCGGCGGTACATGCCCGGATGTTCGCTTCTCTCGCCCACAGCTCTCGATCCTCCCAGCAAAGAACAGTATACGGTAAGTTGAGTCCAAGGATGACTTACCGAATTGATCGAGGAACTGCCCGACTTTCCCATCAAGCCCAGAATCGTGCCACCAATTACCCACTTGGGAGCTTCCATCTTGATGAGCTGGAGTGCCTGAGGTGGCTTGTTGATGAACTGAACAAGATTATTCAGCGTCGACCGGATATCCTTGTAGAGGGCGCGATTGACGTTTTGGACCTCGACGATCCGAGAGATGTCTGCCGGGGCGAAGGTATCCAGCTCAATCCCCTCCAAGCCCACACCGAGGCCACCGACATCTATAACACGTTAGCATACAGCAGTCAGCGTGTCGTCAGAGAACGAAGAAGTGAGCATCAGTGGAAACCTATACATCAAATGCATCAGAATCGCCACCGCCGTCCGTGCGCGTAGGTTGCTGTCCCCGGCGACGCTCACTTCTTCGTTCACTGGTAGGGATAGCACTGACCTTGAGCTGCCGAGGTCAGCTGGCTGATGACACCCGATACGTCACTAACGCTGATGTCGGAGAGCCCGCTCAAGTGAGTGAGGGTATTCGCTGCACCGTTGACGGCACCTTCGGCCTGCTTTGCGAGGTTGATGAGACCGGAGAAGAAACCTCCTCCTCCTCCTCCTCCTTCTCCACCACCACCGCCTCCACCGCCATTTCCATCGCTATTACCACCCCCATTGCCAGGGTTGGAAGAGCCACCATGATCATCCATGATGTTGTGATCCCAATTTAGCGTGGGACTAGGAACAGTGAGTGTACCCGGAATGGTCGTCCCCTTCCAATCATCACCAACAGAAGGACTCGGCAGCGTCAAGATCCCACCAAGAATGATGTCATCGTTTCCCTTGGGAGGTTTCCAATCGGTTAGTGGCTTAAGGGCTTGTGTAATATGTCCGGTGACGGATCCTTGTTTACCCAGCAATTGATCGGCCTTGTGAATGTCGTCCTTGTTGATATTCTTGGGATCCTTGATGGAGTTCTTCAAATCGTCGATTGTGTCAGAAGTCCCTTTGGTGATGCTGGGCAGCGCCTTTTTGATGCTGTCGATGATCTTCCTGATGTCCTCGGAAAGGGAATTCGTGTTGATCATGCCGACCTCTTTCTCAAGAAATGTCAGTGTCGTGTATGCGCTGGCCAGGACGCCCAGGACAAAATTCACATCATCCGCGTTCGGTGAGTTGGCCTGGCTAAGGGGAGTAATGGCTTTTTGGGCCTTGTCTATGCCCTTCTGTGCCGCTATGGCCAAGGGAACCAACCCCAGCACAGCCGTTGCACCTTCAGTGACCATTGATCCGGGAGCAATCGTTGGGCTCGGAATTGTAGTCTGGGCTGCCGCTGACGCTTTGATCGTAGTCGATGATGCCCCTGAAGAAGCTCCTGATGTGCTTGATCCGGCTACCACAGTCATCGTTCTCAAAATCCCCTGAATCGATGTAACGATTACAGAGCTACTCGGCTGGCCGGTCTGGGTCGATCCCTTCGGAGAAGACATGATACCGCTCTTGGTCGGCAAGACATTCGAACCGGCCGGCAGGGAAACCACAGTCAATGTCCGCTGAGTCGAGGCAGCGGTTCCACTGGATGGCGCATTGGACTGGCTAGCACTATTGGATTGGCTTGTAGAGGTGGATGATTCGAGTGTATCTGGCCCATGGCCTGCGGTTGATCGGGCAGGCTGGTTGGTTGACTTTGGCCAACCAGATGGACTACCAGGACCACTGGGGACACCTATGCCAACGCCGCCAGGATTACTGCCACTGTCATTCAGTCAGAGACTTGTATCATGATGACTCGTCTCCGAGAGAAACTCACCTTCCCTCACCAGATGCCATGTCAACGCTCCATCTCGCCGTTCCACCGAAACATTTCTGAGCCGCCCAAGCAGTTTTCTGAGCTCTTGTGTCATCGTCATCATACCCGATCCACTGATCATCCCACGTAATCTGCTTGGTCATGAGATTTGAAGGGAACGGCTTCAGGGATTTCTCCTTGATCAAGGCCTCGATCTCCGTTTCCGACATGAATCCAATGGCGTTTGTGCAAGGACCAGGCTTGCTGAGTCCAGTGAAAGGGCAGCCAGGAGTACGACAGTTGATGTCACGCAGAGTGTAGCCATGGCCATAGTTGGCCAAGCCGAAGTTGATTTTGTGTGGATCGAGATGAGCGGCCCATAACGCTGTTGTTTCATTCTGTATGACGGTCAAATCGGTGTGAGCCCTGATGGTCAGGTCCGGTAGCCCCTGGATGTCCCAAGACATGTAGTTGAAGAAATCAATATGAGGCTCCATGGCTTTTGGATCGAACCCACGGAGATACTGCGGGCTTGGGGGAAGTGTGACGCTGATCCCATAGCGATTAGCCCATGATTTGCGCATCTCGTGGACGAGAGCAACGAAATTGGCGGCATCATCTGGTGACGAGGGGAATTGCCAATCGAGATCCACTCCTTGAAAGCCGTACCGACTCATGAAGTCGGCGAAGGACGTGATGAACATCCGGCGCCGAT
>QQTW01004520.1_pt1 | contig 10455 bp, 8 predicted proteins | sample 1904831 | NCBI WGS metagenome assembly QQTW01 (sample SAMN09435610, study PRJNA476489) | Subsurface metagenome, whole genome shotgun sequencing project.
GCTCGTAGCCGGTGCCGCTGTGCAACAGAATGGGTTTGGCGGGCGTGGTAGTCAGGTCGATGGCCTGGTCGGGATGGGCGGCCATGCGGGCTTGCAGGTGGTAGCGGCCTTCCTGCCCGTTGAGCGTCCAGGTCTGGTTTTGCTTGGTCATGGACAAGGCCAGCGGCAGCGTGGGTTGCAGCAGCGCAGGCAGCCGCTCCACTTTGTAGTCGTACTGAAACGTTTGGGCCTGCGGGTCGGTGAGGGCAAAGTTGACCATCTGCTGGTCGGCCCGGCCGTTCACGTTGAAGTGAAAGAAAACGTACTCCATGCCGAAGGTTTCGCCGGTGGCTTGGTCGCGCAAGTGGCCGGTGAAGTACCACCATTCCAGGGAGTTGCGCAGGTGCGGGGCTTCCTCTTGCGGCAATTGGGCTTGGGCGGTGAAATTATCGTGGCGGGAAGTGGGCTTGAACGCGCAGCTGGTGGCAGTGAAAAGTAGGATAATGGTGGTCAGCAGCAGGTTTTTCATACTGCCGAATAAGAAATTGAGGGGTAAAAAGGTTTGCGCCGTAGTGTTTTGCTGTAACCTACACGGCCAATTCAACCGCCACTAAAAGCTAGGTTAGGTCGCGCGGATTGAATAAACGAGCTGCAAATGACGGCGCCGGCGAGTTACGGGTTTCGGCTGGTTGCGCGGCGCACGGCATCCCATAAATCAAAAGACCGAACCGCAGACGTCTCGTTGCGCATGACACGCACAGCAGAAATGCCACCCAACACCATCCGAGTTTCGCTTTGCACAGTGCTTTGCAGGTTGATAACTATTGGTTGCGACGAGTCAGGCTCGAGCAGCACCGCCATTTGGTGAGTTTTATAGCCTGGGGCAGATATAGTAAGAACCACAGTTGCCTCGCTGCTAGCAGTTAAGGCAAGGGCAAAGCTTCCATCCGCCGCCGTTAGTGCCTGAATTGGAGTGTCAGCCAGTTGCACCGTGGCATTGCCTAAGCCAGCAGCATCGGTTCCTAAAACTCGACCGCGCAAAGTTGTGTTGCCCGCCGGCAACAAGCGGGAGCTACGAACGGGTAGAGAGGCTACGGGACCAGTACTTGAACGCACCAGCACAGCAGATTGCTGTGCTGGTGCGTTTTGCGCCGCTATTTCCCGCAGCCCCCACACTGTAGCCGCGGCGGCCAGCCACGTGCGCCAGGGCGGCGCCGAGGCTACGCGTGATAGTAACGGCCGGTTCAACTGTTCTACCCGAAACCGGCCGCAGGGCGCAGCAGCTCGTGTGAGCAGGGTTAGGATTTCAGCGTCAGTTTTCTGAGTGAAATCAACGACCACTTTATCGCAGGCGGCACAGTGGCGGCCTTGGGCGGCAGGCGTCATGGCGGCCCAGTCTTGCTGGCAGGGCTGCGGAATGGCAATGCTTAGGCGCGTTGGCATGGGCAAAGGCGTTGGGTGTTGCCTTTTGATGCCGCCGGTGCGCGAATTCCATACGGGTTAACAACTTTTCACGGAGTCACCCAAACTCTACTCCAGCGGTGGCTTCTGCGGTGGCTCGTGGGGCGCAATACGGCCCATGATTTGCCCGCGGCCGGCCACCGACTTAAGCCGGATTGTAAGCGGGGCCGGCGCGGGCGCGGTGCGCACCGCCACGGTTTGCTTCTCGAACACGAAGGGGCTGCCTTGCACGCGTAACTGCACCTGGCCCTGCTGCACAGGTGCCCACTTTTCAGGCATCGTGAAGCTGAAGTTGCCTTGCTCGTCGGCCACGGCGCCGTACTTGGTGTCGGCGATGAAAATTTCGGCGCCGGGCACGCCCAGGCCGGTGGAGTCGTCGAGGACGCGGCCGCGGATGGTGACTTGGCCTTTGGGGGCGGTGGCGTGCGCGTCGGCCTGTTCGGTGCCGCCGGTGCCCGCGCCGGCAGCAGTAGTGGATGCCTGGCACGCGACCAACAACGGTTTCAGCCCCAGCAAGGCCACGGCGGCCACCAACCAGCGGCGCCAGCGCGGCACTGCCGGCCGGGCAAACTGCCCGGCGCGGAAGAATCCGCAGACGGAGCCCGCTGCGGGTTGGGCCAGCCACGCCACCACTTCGGTTTTGCTCATGCCCGAGAAATCCACGACTTCGTGTTGGCAGCGGCTGCAGTGGCGGCCCGCCGCAGTGGGCGTCATGGCCGCCCAGGGCTCGGTGCAAGGGGTAGGAACGGAGAAGGCCATGGGACGCGGGCAGAAAAGGTAAACGGAAAGATGCTGGCGGTGCAAGGAGTTCAACTTACGCATTCATCCTGAAAAGCCGTTGACCGCTGGGCCGAATTAGTAACGCCCGCCGGCCCCGGTATAGCTCCGCCGCATTATATCTGTATCTTTTGCCCCCTCAACCCTTCCTTTCCCGCTTTGTCTACTCCGCTTCCGCCCAGCCGTACCAGCGGCCTATTTCGCCGCAAAAACCTCGACGACCTACTGCTCAACCCGCCCGCCGACGCCGATGGCCACGGCTCCGCCGGTGGCCTGGCCCGCCACCTCACCGTGCGCGACCTTACGGCCCTGGGCATTGCGGCCGTCATCGGGGCGGGCATTTTCAGCACCATCGGCAACGCCTCGCACGACGGCGGCCCGGCCGTGTCGTTGCTGTTCGTGTTTACGGCGGTGGCCTGCGCGTTTTCGGCGCTGTGCTACGCGCAGTTTGCGGCCACCATTCCGGTGAGCGGCTCGGCCTACACCTACGCCTACGCTTCGTTTGGCGAGCTGGCGGCCTGGATTATTGGCTGGGCGTTGATCATGGAATACGCCGTGGGCAACATCGTGGTGGCCATTTCGTGGTCGGACTACTTTACGGGCCTGCTCAGCGGGGTGGGCTTTCCGTTGCCCGTGTGGCTGACGATGGGGATGCAAAGCGCCTACAAGCACTACCACGAGGTGCTGGCGCTCATGCAAGCCGGCAAGCCGCTGGCCGAAGCGTCGGCAGCGCAGCTGGCAGGCTATAAGGCGTGGGCCGCCGCGCCCGAGCTGCCCGGCGGCTTGCGGTTGGTCATCGACCTGCCGGCCGGCCTCATCACCTTGCTGGTCACGGCCGTGGTGTACATCGGCATCAAGGAATCCAAGAACGCCTCCAACCTGCTGGTGCTGCTCAAGCTCATTGTGGTGGCCACGGTCATCGGGGTGGGGGTGTTTTACGTGAACCCCGCCAACTGGAGCCCGTTTGCGCCCAACGGCGTGGGCGGCGTGCTCAAGGGCGTATCGGCGGTGTTCTTCGCTTACATTGGCTTCGACGCCATCAGCACCACGGCCGAAGAGTGCAAGAATCCGCAGCGCGACTTGCCGCGGGCCATGATTTATGCCCTCATCATTTGCACGGTGCTGTACGTGGTTATCACGCTGGTGCTCACAGGTATGGTGAGCTACACCGAATTGGGCGTGGGCGACCCGCTGGCGTTTGTGTTTCAGAAAGTGGGCCTCGACTGGCTGGCGGGCGTGGTGGCGGTGTCCGCTATTTTTGCCATGGCCTCGGTGCTGCTCGTGTTTCAGATTGGCCAGCCGCGTATCTGGATGACCATGAGCCGCGACGGACTGCTGCCGCCCGTGTTTGCGCGGGTGCATCCGCGCTTCCGCACGCCCTCGTTCAGCACCGTTGTTACGGGCTTTTTTGTGGGCGTGCCGGCCCTGCTGCTCAACATGGATTTGGTGATTGACTTAACCAGCATCGGCACGCTGTTCGCGTTTGCGCTGGTGTGCGGCGGCATCCTCATCATCGACCCGCACGGCCAGAGCAACGCCCGCTTCAAGGTGCCTTACCTCAACGGGCAGTATCTGGTGCCGCTTATTCTGCTGGTGGGCGTGGCGTTGCTGTTCACCTACAACCAAGCCGGCATCCGCGAGTTCTGGCGCGCCGTGCGCGGCGACGGCGGCTACGCCGAGTTTCGTCACCAGATTCCGATGCTCGTGTTTCTGCTGTTTTGCGCCGGGCTGGCGTGGTACTCGTTTCAGAAGCGCCTCTCGCTGCTGCCGGTGCTGGGCCTGCTCACCAACCTGTATCTGATGACGCAATTGGGCATCAACAACTGGCTGCTGTTTTTTGGCTGGCTGGTAATTGGCTTGGCGCTGTATTTCAACTACGGGTTCAAGCACAGCAAGCTGGGGCTGAAAAAGGCATGAGTTAAATGCCCGGCGAAACAGTCTTGCTTACGCTCCGCCTCGCGGGTTCTGTGCCGGCGCGAGCGAGGCGGGAGCTGCACGCCCAGCGCGTAGCGGCCCAAGAAGCGGCCCGCACCGCCGCCACTGAGGCCGAAGCCCACGCCGCCCACCGCCGCGCCGACAAACAGTTTTTCGCCGGCTTCGATGCGCTGCTTGATGCGGCCACGGTGGGGCCGATGCACCTGGAGAAAGAGAAGCTAGCCGAAGTGGTGGCTGGCGAGCTGCTGATGTTGGAAGAGCTGGGGTTTCAGGTGCCGTGCTTCGCCTTGGCGCCCAACCACGCGCACGCCGTGTTGCACTTGCCCGCCGGGTCGGGTTTGTCGTTGTACAAAGCTCTGGAACTGCTGCACCAGCGCACGGCCGCGCAGGCCCGCCGCATGTTGCGCGGTCAGCTGCCTGCCGAAGCTGATTTCTGGCATTCGAGCACCCACGAGTACGCCGTGGCGGATGCCGCCGAGCTGGTCCGCATCCGTGCCTACGTGCTAGCCCACCCGCAGCGCCTCAAGCTGCCGGAGCGCTACCACGATTGGCCGTACGTGCACGGTAATTAGCAGCGCGGAGTTCCGCTTCGCGACGCGCCAGAACAACGGCCTTGGGTCCGTTTCCAGGCGGCCCGGACGCGCGTCGCGAAACGGAACTTCGCCTTGCATATCTTTCAACGATGCGCGAAGCTTCCGCTTTCGCTCAAACGGCACGGTAGATAAAATTTCAGTAGGGCGGTCCTAACCAACACGGCACTGCGTACATAGCCGGCTCCATTGCCTTACTTGTCATGCGCCGTTTGCTGAGTGTGTTGTTGCTGCTAACCAGTTCAGCCCGTGTAGGCTGGAGCCAAGCCGGCCCAGCCGCCGACAGCAGCCAAGTGAGCCCCGACCGGCTCGTCACCTACACGTTTGCCAACGACGCCTTTTTCCGGACCGATTATTATTTCACGCAAGGCATGACGCTGAGCGTGGTGCATCCGGGGCTGCGCCATTCGCCCGTCAACCGCGTGCTGCTAGCAGGCCCGGCGGGCAGCACCCGCTACCACGGCCTCCGGCTGCACTACGACGGCTTCACGCCGCTGCGCATCCAAGACAACTTCATCCGCGTCGGCGACCGGCCGTACGCGTCTTACATCTACGCCGACTTGTTTCAAGTGGCCAATAGCCCCACCCGCCACTACCGCCTAACCACGGCCCTCAGCGTAGGTTTCTTGGGGCCCGCCGCCGGCGCCAAAGGCTTTCAAACCAAGCTGCACGAGTGGCTGGACGCGCCCACGCCCCGCGGCTGGGATTTTCAGGTGCGCAACGACGTGGTGCTGGGCTACGCGGCAAAACTGGAAAAGCAGGTGCTGGCCGTGGGGCGCGGCGCCGAGGTGGTGGGCGCGGCCACGGCTTCGCTGGGCACGCTGTACACCTACGCTGGCGCCGGTGGGCGGCTGCGCGCCGGCTTGTTCAATTCGTATTTCAAGCATTTAGGGGTGACCCAATCCGCCGGCCGCAGCGGGCCACGGCGCGCGCAGCTCTACACCGAAGGCCAGTTCGAAGGCCGCCTAGTGGGCTATAACGCCACCTTGCAAGGCGGGCTGTTGCGCCGCAGCCCGTACGCGTTGCCTGCTCGCACCGTCAGCCGGGCCGTGGCGCGGGCTACGGGCACCGTCGGCTTGGGCTACCAGGGCGTACTGGTGGAAGTTTCTGCCGTGTGGGTTTCGCCGGAGTTTCGCGGTGCGCGTAACCATGCCTGGGCTCAGTTTGGGCTACACGCAGCTTTCTGACCGGCACTGGCCAAATGCTTTTTGTCAACAAAATGAGGGCGAAGGGCCATCATTGTAGTACAGCTTTTGTTATCTCCGGTCTGCTGCCATTTAAAGCAGTAGCTTGCTGAAATTGAACCGCAAGTATCATCTTCACACAATATGAAGCCACTGAAAATAGGAGTGATTGACTTGGTGTGCAAAGGCCCGACTACCACCCTGTGGGCCCGCGCAATGCACGCCAATCTGGCCAGCATTATGCCGCAAGTAGTAGCCACTTGGTGTGAGCAAGAAGGCCACGACGTAAAGCTTGTGTGTTACACCGGGTTAGAGGACTTGCGCAAGGAATTGCCCCAGGGCGTGGACCTCATATTCATCAGCGCCTTCACCGAAGCAGCCTTGCTGGCCTACGCGCTCAGCAACTACTTCCGCACCCAGGGCGCCGTTACGGTGCTGGGCGGCCCCCACGCCCGCTGCTACCCCGACGACGCCGTGCAGTATTTCGACTACGTGCTGGGCTTCACCAACCAGGGCACCATCCAGGAAGTGCTACACAACTGTATGCCGCAGCGGCCCGAGGGCAAACAACTTTCGGCGGGCAAGCAGCCCAGCCACTTGCCCGGCGTGCGCGAGCGGTGGAAGTTCATCGAGCCCACGCTGAAAAAAGCGCCGGTGCTGAAGATGGTGCCCATGATTGGCAGCGTCGGGTGCCCCTACACCTGCGCCTTTTGCATCGACGCCACGGTAGACTACCAGCCGATGAGCGTGGAAATCATTAAAGAAGACCTGCGCTTCCTGCTCACCAAGTTCAAAAAGCCCGTGGTGGGCTGGCATGACCCCAATTTTGGCGTGCGGTTTGGCGAGACGATGGACGCCATTGCCGAGGCGGCGCCGTTGAAGAGCTTCCGCTTCTTGGCCGAAAGCAGCTTGTCGATTCTCACTGAAGACCACTTAAAAGTGTTGCAGCACCACGGCTTCGAGGCGCTGCTGCCGGGCATTGAGTCGTGGTACGAGCTGGGCAACAAGTCGCGCACTTCGCGTCTGGCCGGCGAGGAAAAGGTGAAGCGCATTGCCGAGCACGTGAACCTGATGTTCAAGTACGTGCCCTACGTGCAAACCAATTTCGTGCTGGGCCTCGACAGCGACGCCGGCGACGAGCCGTTCGAGCTGACCAAGCGGTTTGTGGACCTCGCGCCGGGCGCTTTCCCTGGCTACTCGTTGCTCAGCGCGTTCGGCCAAGCCGCCCCGCTCAACCTCGACTACCAGCGCAACAACCGCGTGCTGCCGTTCCCCTTCCACTTCCTCAACAACCACTTGGCCATGAACGTGAAGCCCCTCAACTACGAGTGGGTGGACTTCTACGACAAGGTTATCGACCTCACGGCTTATACATTCTCGAAAAAAGCTATTTACCGTCGCCACATGGCCTCGCCCACCCGCGCCGCCAAGTGGATGAACACCATGCGCGCGGTGTCGTCGGAAGGTTACGGCCGGCTGCGGTTCTTCAAGCAAGTGCGCCACAACCTGGTGCACGACCGCGCCTTCCGGGCGTACTTTGAAGGCGAGTCGCAGCAGCTGCCGGACTTCTACAAACGCATCATTCAGCAAGACCTGGGGGCGTGGTGGCCCTGGCTTCCACAAGGCGCCATCGAGCACAACCCCAACGCCTACTTGCACCGGAAAGAAGGCGCTGCGCTGCAAGCGTAGGGGGCTCGTGGGTTCTACGAAACTTTCGTGGAACCCACAGCTACCAAGGAGTGCAGCATGGTTTCTTCGTCGAAATACTGGCCGTTTCGCTTGAGGGCACGTGGTTCTCGGCCTATCGTCTCGAAACCTTCGGAGGCGTAAAGGTTGCGGGCATTGGCGTTGGTGGCTACCACTGTCAGCAGTACGTGCTCTAGGCGGGGCACGGTGCGGGCGTGGGCGGTGGCAGCCCGAAGTAATTGCCTTCCCAAGCCTTGCCCACTGGCTTCGGCGCGCACGTACATGCCCCACACCCAGCCTTTATGTTGCATTGTGCTTCTGGTTTCCCGTTCAAAACCCACTATGCCAACCAGCTCGTCGCGCAAGAAGGCTCCGAACACAGCATTATCGGCGCCGCTGGTGTAAGAGCCTAGCTGGCGTGGAGAGCGGTCTTCGTCAGATAGCGTGGAGCGGAAGCTGTCGGCGGCCCGCGCTAGCCCTTCGCGGCGCAAGGCTCGAAAGGCGGCTTCATCGAAGGGAAAATTCAAACGGCGAATCACGGTAAAGACAGAATTACCGGGCCCGGTGAATGATGTACACACCGGCTAGGATGACGACCATGCCCAGTAAGTGCCATAGGTTAAACGCCTCGCCGTCGAGCAACCCCCAACCCAACGCCACCACGGGAATGAGGTAAGTATTAGACGCCGCAAACAAGGCCGTGGAGGTTTGGATGAGCTTGTTGAAGAGCACCATTGCCACGGCTGTGCTCATGGTGGCCAGCAACGCAATGTAGCCGAAAGCCGTCCAGGCGCCGGGCACAGAAGCCAACTTAGGCAAAAACTCGGTGCCCAACAGCAAAAACGCCAACGCCGGCCCCCCAATGAATAGCAGCAACAGCCCCGTCACGGCCATCGGCGGAATGCCGTGCAGGCGCGTTTTGATGACGTTGATGCTCACGCCGTAACCGGCTGTAGCCAGCACAATGTAGACGCCGTACCAGGCGTTGGTTTCGCCGGTGGGCGTGGCCTGGTTGCCGCCGCTGCCGCCGAGCAGCATCAGCACCACCGTGCCCGCCAAGCCCAGCGCAATGCCCACCACTCGCAGCACCGTGAGTTTCTGCCCGAAAAAGGCCGCCCCCATCACCAGCGTGAACACCACTGTAAGGGCGTTGAGCACGCCGGCCAGCCCGGAAGCCATGCGGGTTTCGGCGTACGCAAACAGAAACGCTGGCGCCAACGTGCCCACCACGCCACTCAACAGCAGCCACTTAAACCGGCCGCGCTCCACCCGCCCCAAGTGGCGCAACGCAAACGGCAACAGCAGCAGCGCCGCCACGCTCACCCGCGCCGCGCCCAGCTCCAGCGCCGAAAACACCACCAGCCCCTTCTTCATCAGAATAAACGACGTACCCCAAATGGTGGCCAGCAGCACCAACAGCGCCCACGCCGAAGCGGGCGTGCGGTGCGGCGGGGGAGTGGTGGCAATAGGTGGAACCGAGGCAGCAGACGCGGCAGATGCGGTGGAAGGTGGCATAGGGGGCGGGGCAAAAACGGAGGCGCCGTGCTGACGAAACTGAACGTCAAACAGTGCCCGTCATGCTTCGGCAAGCTCAGCATGACGGCCTGGTCGGCCTGGTTTACTGGATGAGGGCAGGAAGCAAACATGCTTCGCAGCCTCAGCAAGACGCACCAGCAGGCGAGAGAAAACAAATTACCCTACTAGCACCGGTTCGGCCGCAATGATTTCGTTGAGTACGTCTTGAATCTCGTCCACTGAATTAGTTTCGACGAGACGCATGCGCCAGGCCTTGGCGCCTTCGAGGCCGCGGAAGTACTGGGCGTAGTGGCGGCGCATTTCGAAAATGCCGGCTTTGGGGCCTTTCCAGGCGAGGCTTTTCTCGAAGTGCATCCGGCACATCTGCACGCGCTCTTCTACGGTGGGCGGGGCCAGCAGCTCGCCGGTGGCCACGTAGTGCTTCACTTCCCGGAATATCCAGGGGTAGCCAATGCTGGCGCGGCCTATCATCACGCCGTCCACGCCGTAGCGGTTTTTGTATTCGAGGGCTTTTTGGGGCGAGTCGATGTCGCCGTTGCCGAAGATGGGAATGCGGATGCGGGGGTTGTTTTTGATGCTGGCAATCAGGCGCCAGTCGGCGTCGCCTTTGTACATCTGCACGCGGGTGCGGCCGTGCACCGTCAGGGCCTCGATGCCAATGTCTTGCAGGCGCTCGGCCACTTCTTCTACGTTCTTGGTGCCGTCGTCCCAGCCGAGGCGGGTTTTCACGGTCACCGGCAGGGGCGTATTCTTGACCACGGCCGCCGTCATGGCCACCATTTTCGGAATGTCGCGCAGCAGGGCGGCGCCGGCGCCGCGGCAGGCCACTTGCTTTACGGGGCAGCCGTAATTGATGTCGATGAGGTCGGGGCCGGCTTCGGTGCTGATGCGCGCGCACTCGCCCATCGTGTCCACGTCGGAGCCAAACAGCTGGATGCCAATGGGTCGCTCGTAGTCGAACACGTCGAGCTTCTTCCGGCTTTTGGCCGCGTCCCGAATCAGCCCTTCCGAGGAAATAAACTCGGTGTACATCAAATCGGCGCCGTTGGCCTTGCACACCGCCCGAAACGGCGGGTCCGACACGTCCTCCATGGGCGCGAGCAGCAACGGAAAATCAGGCAAAACAAGGTCGCGGATGTATACCACAGGGCGGGCTATTCTGTTAATTTGCGCAAAAATACGGGTTATGAGGGTTCCAGCCACCAGAACGGTCATGCCGGGCGGAGCGAAGCATCTCGCCAGGGTGGTAACCTCATTAATATTACCACCCTGGCGAGATGCTTCGCTCCGCCCGGCATGACCGTTCT
>QQTW01004521.1_pt1 | contig 10453 bp, 14 predicted proteins | sample 1904831 | NCBI WGS metagenome assembly QQTW01 (sample SAMN09435610, study PRJNA476489) | Subsurface metagenome, whole genome shotgun sequencing project.
CCCCCCATTCCAGGACGAAATGAAGCAGCTCGACCGGGCGAAACGGGCCGCGGCGGAACAGGGGAACCCCACGACGCCGGGGGGACGGTGAGCGCCGTAGCGGAAGCCCCGACCGCCGCGGGCCTCGAGGCCGAACTCTCGACCCTCCGGGGCCGCCGCGCCGACCTCGACCGACAACTACGGGAGGCCGTCAGCGACCACGAGGCAGCCCAAGCGGCCCTCGTGCGGGGGGACGGCCCCCTCGACGCCGTACAGAGCGCCCAGGGACGGCACAGCGCACTACGGGAGGCGCTGACGACCCTCGACCGGCAGATAACCGACCTGTCGGCACGTCACGAGGCCCTGGCAGCCTCCGAGCGCCGGGAGCAGATCGCCGCCGCCCTCGTGTTAATCGCACAGGAGGCAGACGCCGCCGTGCGCCGGTACACCCAAGCGAACCGGGAGGCCCAGGCCGCGCTCGAGCCGCACTTGGCGACAATGGCCGCCGCCCTCCGGGACCTCCTCGACCGCCGTAACAGCTTCATCAAGACGGCCCGGCACATCGTCAGCCTCGAGTCCTACGACCCCCAAACCCGCCGCGCCGGGGAACGGCTCCTCTGCGAGCTGGAGGCCCGCGGGGGACGCCTCGACCACGTGCTAGGGGGCTGGAAGGGCAGCCTGGCGAGCGCACACGACCGGGAAACGCACCTGCCGACGCCGGGGGACGAACTCCTCTCCCGCCTCCTGGCAGACCTGAGCGCCCGGAAGGTATTGGGGTAGGGGGGGCAGCTCGACGCGCTCCCGGCGTCCGGGGAGCAAAGGGCTATAGTCGCGTCACGCCGGGGGGAAGCGGCGCGCACGACGGCCCGCTAGTGACGCCGACCTAGCAGGCCGCCGTTTTGGGCCGCCCCGGGCCTCGACCTAACGCTATGGTGCGGAGGCTCCTAATCCGGCTCGAGCCTCTTGCCCTACCGTTGGAGACGCCTACAGGCCTAGCTAAACTGCCCCCTAGCACACGGCCTGTAGGCCCTTCTGACGGTACCAAAATACCGGTTTTTAGGATTGTTGTTACTGGAAGAGCTATCTTCCGAACATTTACCATTTAACCAATCCGCTAGGGGGCAGCCAGGGCGGATTCACAGGCAGCCTCACGCACGGACGCACGTGAGGCTGTTTTATGCGTTAACCAGCCTCACCCCAACCCTTCCACTAACGCGCGTTAGCCCCTCCCACCACGGCGAACCCTTGAGCCGCGAAACGAACAGCGCCCCCGGACGCCGGGCGAATCCTTCCGCCGCGTCGGCTCGAGCCCGCCGCGCCCCTTCATAGACCGCGTACCACGGGGCTGCGCCCGTCCGGTCCTGGAGCCGGAGGAGCTGCCACAGCAGCCAGCGGTAGAACATCAGCCCGCCCCGGTCCCGGAGGCCCGTAGCGAGCGCCTGGGCCGCTCCCTCGACCGCCGCGGCCCGCTCCTCCCGAGCGACGTGCGGCACATCTAGCACCCGCTCCAAATCGGGTCGGACAGTCAAACCTGCATCGGGGTTTTCAGTGTGAGGGGGGGGTAACGCCCAAGTCAGAATCTTTTGAGTATCTACTGTGCTCGAGGGGGTTTTATGACTGTCCGATTTCGTCAGTTTCCAAGCGGTACGCCCGTTCTCGATGTCAGCCGACAGGCAGCGGTAAGACGCTTTCAGGTAGTCCAGGGGGACGCTCACCGGCCCCGGCACGTCCGGGCGTAGCTTCACCGCCCACACCATCCCGTCCGCCCGCGTGCGGCCCCGGTGGCTGACGTAGTGCGCCCGCGCCGTGACCAAATCAGCGGCCCGCAGTTCCTCGAGCTTCCTATACAACGTGCTCCGGGCCATGCCGCAAGCGTCCGCCACGACCTCACCCGGACAGAACAGGTGCACCACTGAGACCGTCTCGACGTAGCCCCGCGCCCGCCCAACGGTGCGCCCCACGTCACAGAGCGCCCCGTAGAGCGTTCGGGCCGTGCCTGACAGGTTTTCCGATGGGCTTACCGATATGCACGGGCTTAAAGCGGCCCCGGCTGCCGCACTCAAGTGAGCTAGCACACTTGCCTCTGTTCCGACCGTGCGCTACTCTCTGAGTGTCTAGTTCTGAGGGCCGCGCAAGCGGTCTTTTTTATTGCCGGTGAGCCTACCTCGAGGAACTACCGACCGCCAAACTTACTCATCCATGTTGGTTCCTAACTCCTGAAGTATCTCTTTGATCTTGTTCTCTATTGGGACCGGATTAGTTCCATAAACCTCCATTCGGAGGCGCTCACTCCATTTGCGAGAGTTAACGCTCGAGTTGAGCAAAGCGGCTAGGGCGTTTAACCGTGCCGTCTTCACAGCCGCCTCTACCTGAGCTTGTAACGCCCTTTCGGAAGCCTCCTGAGCATCCGCCGTGCGTTTCAGCTCCTCCCGCGTCTCCCGTAGCTCCTCACGCTGTAGGGAAAGCTCCTCACGCTGCATGAGGGCCGTGACGATGAGCAGAGCGAACGCCAGAGCAGAGAACAGCGCACCGGCAATGTCTCCGAACGCTCCCGCACGTGCTCCAAAGTCCGGGAGGAGTAGGCGTTGCACGACCGACCCCCAAATCAACCGGGACAGCACAGCGACCGCTAGGAACGCCGCGGCTATCGTCCACAGCCAGCGCCTCACCCTCGACCCCTCAGCCGTTGCTCGAGCCACTGTGCCGCCCGGACGAAGGGACCGGGGGGCGTCTCGACGGGCTCCCGGCGTTCGGGGGAGACCGCGCCCGGGAGCCGCCTCGAGGCCTCGACCTCCTCCCGGAGCGCCCGGACTTCCGCCTCGAGCCGCCGGTTGCCCTCCAAAACCGCCTCCATTTGTGCCGACACCACCCCTAGCGCCTCGACGGTGCGCCCGTCCCGGCCTAGCGACAGCGCCGCCTCACTTGTCGCGACCGCGCCCCTCCCGACCGCTAGGAGCCCGTCCCTAATCGACCGGGCCTGTCCCGCGGCCATGAGCGCCCGCGCCCGTTCCAAGCGCCCTACGGCCTCCTGGGGCCATATCCGGGACGTTCCCGCGCTGTCTTTCGGCAGCGGCCCGTGCACACCCGCATAAACCGCCGCCAAGCGCCGCAGCCCGGACGGGCTCACCCCGAGCCGCCGCGCCGCCTCACCGGGGGACAGCACGACCTCAGCCTCAGCCCCGCCCGTCTCGCTGTCGCTCATGGCGACACCCTACCGGGCGTCAGCACCCCGCCGCTACGCGCACGGGCGTCACCATCCCAGGCGCTACACCGACACCACCCCTGCGGCCCAAATAAATAAGCGGTAAACTCCGTTCCCGCTAAAATGTTGGAAAACAAGTCAAAAATACCCGTTCCCGACACGTTCCAACTTCCGTACCTCGAGCAATCCCGGGGCCTCCCCCTGCGCCTCCTCCGCCGGGGCCGGGAAGGTGAGGGGAGCGGCGTCGAGAAGGCCGGGCTTGAGTGTACGGGGTTTGGCGTGGCGGGGGTAGAGTTTTCCATCTTCACCTTCAAGCTTTTCCAGGCGGTCTATTGAACCGCCTGCTTCCAACTCTTGGCGCTTCGCCTCCACCGTGTTCTTACCGACCCCGAGTTGTCTACCGATGGCGCGGTTTGATTTGACCGTGTGCCGTTTCAGCCAGTACTCAAGCACCCGGTCCACCTCCTGCCGGGAAAGCTGCCTCCGCTGCACGTTCCCCTGGATTAGACAGCGGACCTCCTCCGGTTAAGGGTTGACATAAACCCCGACAGTGACGGCAAAAGTCCCTTGCGCCCCGTTTGAATATCAGGCCGAAAAGCGGTAGCGTTCCCGCATGAAAAGCAAGAAAAAAGCCGGGTTCCCCAACCCGGCCCAACTCAAAACTCTCCCACCAAGGAAAGTGCTGTGTTCATTCTAACGCAGCACCCCCCGGCGGGACTAAGGGACCGCCGTGCGCTCCGGGTCCGATGACACCCCGCACCGCTTCCGGCAACGGCCCAAGACGGCCCGCTACCGCGCCCGTGTCGCCATGCGGCCCGGAGGCCCCGGAGCCCGCCTTATGAACGCTCTCGGCTCCTCCGCACGGTTTTGGACGATGAGGCCCCGACACCTCGACCTACCCGACGACCTCGAGGCCCCCGAACTCCTCTGCGATAAGGCCGCCGCCGCTGAGCTGTTCGCCGCCCTCTCCGAGCACTTCCAGGGGCCGCTGTTCGGCGTCCTGGAGGTAGGGGAGGGGAGCGGCGAGCGCCGGGGCCGGTTGCACCTTCACGCCATAGCAGCCGGTCACGACGGCCCGGACGAGGTGCGCGGCACTCCCGAGCGCTGCAAGGTCATAAACGACGCTGTAGGGCTGTTTACCTACCTCAATAAGCCCGCTGAAAGATGGTCTATCGGGGCTGAGGGGGACTACCGGGCCGCTCGAGTCATGGCCTCCGGCCAACGCCTCCCGAACACCCGCCGCTACCTCTACGGCCCGGAGCGTTGGGCCTGGCTCGAGGGCAATCCCATTGGTACTAAGCGCGAAAGTGTCCGCTCCCCTTCCAAGCGCCGCCTTTCTCCTCCTCTCCAATTCGACCGTTGGGAGGGGGAACTCACGCCGCCGCGGGCAACTCACGGGGCGCACGTCAGAGGTCCCGACCTTGCGCCGCGCCGCCCAACGGTCGGGGAGGTCGTGCGGGGGCTGAGGTTGCAGCGCCTCGACCGGAGAGCGCCGCGCCGTCTTGCCAACACGACCGCCTGGAAGGATTCCCTGGGGCCTCCTGCGACCGCACCGCCTCCCACGGGGGCGACAGCGTAGGGGCTGAAAAGCGGAAGCGTTTAACCGTATCGTTCACATCCCAAAAGGGCTGCATAATCGCCCTGTAGGACAGCGAAACTTGACACAGGCCCGTACAAATACTGTAAAACGCGAAAAGCTAGGGTGAAAGGACGAAAAAGCATGAGCAGCACGCGCAACGATGACAAAACCGACCTGTCCGAGTTCGACCTCGAGTATCAAACGTTCCTCGACCTGGCAGAGCTGGAGGCAGAGCAGGAAGCGGACGACGAGACGGACGGGGACGGCGAGCCCGAACACGACCACTGGAAGGGGGCCGCCGATGCCTGAAAACACCCTGCACTTTTCCCAAGCCTTTCTCGACCTGAAATACGCCGCGGACCCGCTCGCGCCGCGCTGTCGCCCGGTAGCCCGCCGCCTGTTCGCCGGGGGGGAGCCGGAGGAGGTCCGTAAAGCTTTCGGGCTCACGCCGGAGGAGTTCCGAAGGCTTAAGGAGCTGCCGCCCTTCCAGGACGAAATGAAGCAGCTCGACCGGGCGAAACGGGCCGCGGCGGAACAGGGGAACCCCACGACGCCGGGGGGACGGTGAGCGCCGTAGCGGAGGCCCCGACCGCCGCGGGCCTCGAGGCCGAACTCCGGGCGCTCCGGGGCCGCCGCGGGGACCTCGACCGGCAGCTCCGGGAGGCCGTCAGCGACCACGAGGCAGCCCAAGCGGCCCTCGTGCGGGGGGACGGCCCCCTCGACGCCGTACAGAGCGCCCAGGGACGGCACAGCGCACTACGGGAAGCGCTGACGACCCTCGACGGGCAGATAACCGACCTGACAGCACGTCACGAGGCCCTGGCAGCCTCCGAGCGCCGGGAGCAGATCGCCGCCGCCCTCGTGCAGATCGCACAGGAGGCAGACGCCGCCGTGCGCCGGTACACCCAAGCGAACCGGGAGGCCCAAGCCGCGCTCGAGCCGCACTTGGCGACGATGGCCGCCGCCCTCCGGGATTTACTCGACCACCGCAACAGCTTCATCAAGACGGCCCGGCACATCGTCAGCCTCGAGTCCTACGACCCCCAAGCCCGCCGCGCCGGGGAACGGCTCCTCTCCGAGCTGGAGGCCCGCGGGGGACGCCTCAACCACGTGCTAGGGGGCTGGAAGGGCAGCCTGGCGAGCGCACACGACCGGGAAACGTTCCTGCCGACGCCGGGGGAAGAACTCCTCTCCCGCCTCCTGGCAGACCTGAGCGCCCGGAAGGTGTTGGGGTAGGGGGGCAACTGCGACGCGCTCCCGGCGCACGGGGCGCTACGCCGCAGGCCTCGACCCGACCCGACCGGAGGCCCGCCGCAGCTCCTCCCACCACGGCGCACCCTTAAGCCGACCGACGAACAGCGCCCCCGGCTTCCGAGCGAACCCTTCCGCCGCGTCCGCTCGAGCCCGCCGCGCCCCTTCATAGACCGCGTACCAGGGCGCGGCCCCCGTCCGGTCCTGGAGCCGGAGGAGCTGCCACAGCAGCCACCGGTAAAACATCACCGCGCCGCGGTCTCCGAGCGTTCCTGAAAGCGCCCTAGCACCCGCCTCGACCGCCGCGGCCCGGTCGTCTCGAGCGACGTGCGGCACATCTAGCACCTGCTCCAAATCGGGTCGGACAGTCAAACCCGTATCGGGGTTTTCAGTGTTGGGGGGGGGTAACGCCCAAGCGAGAATCTTTTGAGTATCTACTGTGCTCGAGGGGGTTTTATGACTGTCCGATTTGGTCAGCTTCCACGCGGTACGCCCGTTTTCGATGTCAGCCGACAGGCAGCGGTAAGACGCTTTCAGGTAGTCCAGGGGGACGCTCACCGGCCCCGGCACTTCCGGGCGGAGCTTCACGGCCCACACCATGCCGTCCGCCCGTGTGCGGCCCCTGTGGGTGACGTAGTGCGCCCGCGCCGTGACCAAATCGGCGGCCCGCAGTTCCTCGAGCTTCCGGTACAAAGTGCTCCGGGCCATGCCGCAAGCGTCAGCCACGACCTCACCCGGACAGAAGATATGAACCACCGAGACCGTCTCGACGTAGCCCCGCGCCCGCCCAACGGTGCGCCCGACATCGCAGAGCGCCCCGTAGAGCGTTTCAGCCGTTCCTGACAGGTTTTCCGACGGGTAAACCGATGTGCGGGGATATGCAGCGGCCCGCTCCGCATCCGGCAGAGTGTAGCGCATCACTTGTCCTGTTCCGACCGGTGCGCTATTCTCCGAGATGTCTAGTAACGGAGGCCGCGCAAGCGGTCTTTTTTATTGCCGGTGAGCCTACCTCGAGGAACTACCAACCGCCAAACTTATTCATCCATGTCGGTTCCTAACTCCTGAAGTATTTTTTTAATCTTGTTTTCTATTGGGACCGGATTAGTCCCATAAACCTCCATTTGGACGCGCACATCCCATCTGCGAGAATTAACGCTCGAGTTGAGCAAGGCGGCCAGGGCGTTTAACCGCGCTGTGTTCACAGCCGCCTCTACCTGAGCCTGTAGCGCCCTTTCAGAAGCCTCCTGAGCGTCCGCCGTGCGTTTCAACTCCTCACGCGTCTCCCGTAGCTCCTCACGCTGTAGGGAAAGCTCCTCACGCTGCATGAGGGCCGTAACGATGAGCAGAGCGAACGCCAGAGCCGAGAACAGCGCACCGGCAATGTCTCCGAACGCCGCCGCACGCACCCCGAAGTCCGGGAGGGGTAGACGCTGCACAACAGACCCCCAAATCAGGCGGGACAGCACAGCGACCGTTAGGAACGCCGCAGCTATCGTCCATAGCCAGCGCCTCACCCTCGACCCCTCAGACGTTGCTCGAGCCACTTAGCAGCCCGGACGAAGGGACCTTCGGGGGGCGTCTCGTGCAGCTCCGAGCCCGCGGGGGAGGAGTTTGCAGGGGGAAGCCGTCTCGAGGCCTCGACCTCCTCCCGGAGAATCCGCACTTCCGCCTCGAGCCGCCGGTTGCCCTCTAGCACCGCCTCTAGCTGTGCCGACACCACCCCTAGCGCCTCGACCATGCGCCCGTCCCGGCCCAACGCTAGGGCCGCCTCCTGGGAGGCCACAGCGCCTCCCTCGACGGCCCGGAGGCCGTCCGCTACGCTCCGGGCCTGTCCCGCGGCCATGAGCGCCCGCGCCCGTTCCAAGCGCCCTATGGCTTCCTGGGGCCATATCCGGGACGTTCCGCTCGAGTCCTTCGGTAGTTCCTTGAACACCGCGCCATAAACGCCCGCCAAGCGCCGCAACCCGGACGGGCTCACCCCTAAGCGCCGCGCCGCTTCACCGGGGGATAAGACGACCTCGACACCCTCCGAACTGTCAGCCATGCCGACACCCTACCGGGCGTCAGCACCCCGCCGCTACGCGCACGGGCGTCACCACCATAAGCGCCACACCGACACCACCCCTGCGGGTCAAATAAATTACCGGTAAGACCTGTTCCCGCTAAAATGTGCTAGAACGACCATGACTATCATCATTCCTGACGGCATTCCGTAGGGGCGTAGAGGCTGGCTATTAGCAGGGTGTTCAGAATGTTTTGGGTAAACCAGCCTGTTTAAGCACGCCGTTAGCGGTGTGCCGAGACTTGATTTTACTGTCTACTGGAAAATAGTGATTACTGATTGGGCTATACCAAAGCTCGTGGTCGCCCTTACCCTGACGGTGAAACGCACAGCCAGATTCTCTGAGGAGCTTTTTAAGCTGTGGGGCATAATCTGCCACTAAGCAGCGTGCAGGGTGCGCTCGGCTGTCAGACTGACGGGGCGCGGGTTGCTATATCCGGGCGCATTTAGCTCGAGCAGCTCCGGGATGAGGCTTTCAAGTTTGGCCGCTAGCAGCTCGACCGTATCGGCTTCTGTGACAAGGCCAGGAACTTGCTCACTCTCGGCTACCCACACGCCCGCCTCTTCATCCCAAAATGCGTGTACTTCGATTTTTTCGCTGTTATCCATGTAAGTATGTTACTCCCTAACTCTTGCCTCACATTACAAGCCCATTCGGTCCTGAGAAAGTACATTTTCTGACCCCGGGGCCTCCTCCTGCGCTTCCCCCGCCGGGGCCGGGAAGGTGAGGGGGGTAGTGTCGGGAAGGCCGGGCTTGGGGGAACGGGGGGTGGCGTGACGGGGGCGGAGCCTTCCATCTTCACCTTCCAGTTTCTCCAACCGGTCTATTGAACCGGTTGCTTCAAGCTCTTGGCGCTTCGCCTCCACCGTGTTCTTACCGACTCCGAGCTGCTTACCGATGGCACGGTTTGATTTAACGGTGTGCCGTTTCAGCCAGTACTCGAGCACCCGGTCTACCTCCTGCCGGGAGAGTTGCCGCCGCGTGTTATTCAGGACGAGGCAGCGCCACCACCCTTAGCGGTTGACATAAATCTTACGTCAGGGACGACAAAAGTCCCTTACGCCCCGTTTGAATATCAGGCCGAAACGCGGTAGCGTTCCCGCATGAAAAGCAAGAAAAAAGCCGGGTTCCCCAACCCGGCCCAACTCAAAACTTCCCCGCCAAGAGAAGCGTTATGTTTTTTATTGTAGCGCGTACCCTCCCGGCGGTAGCAACAGGCCGCCGTGCTCGGGGCCGGTGACGTTCCGAGCCGCTTCCGGCAGCGGCCCAAGACTCAGACGGGACGCGCCCGCCGTGCGTTCCGCCGCGGTGCTCCGGGGGACCGGCTTATGACCTCACTCGGCTCGAGCGCGTTCCTGTTCACCCTCACCCCGGCAGACGTAGGACTACCCGAACACCTCGAGCACCCGGGCAACCTCTACCAACACGCCGCCCTCGAGGAGATTTTCGGGGCGCTCGAGCGGACCTTCTCCGGGCCGTTTTTCGCGGTGGTAGAAGTGGGAGACGGACCCCCGGCAGGAACCAGTAGGGGCCGCCTCCACCTCCACATCATCGCCCACGAGCACGACGGCCCGCCGCACCTCCGGCGGAACTCCGAACGGCACAAACCCGTGACGGACCCTCGAGGCCTGTACCGCTACCTCCACAAAGCGCCGGAGCGATACTCCCTCGACGCGCACCTCGACCTGAGCAGCGCCCGGACCCTCAGCCCGACCGGGAAGCCGCCCCGGACCCGCCGTCACTACCTGGGGCCGTCCCGTCTCGCCTGGGCAGAGGCCAATAGCACTAACGACCTAACGCTCCTCCTCACCCTCCCGATTGACCTTTGGACCGGGGCCTACTTGCTTCCGGTAGCGACCCACGGGGCGATTTACCGCGCCGTCAACCTCGACCGGCAGCTCCGAGCCCGCGGGGGCGTCTACGCGCTCCTGGGGAGGCCGCAGCGCCGGAGGGAGGCCGCGTCGCGCCGTCCTGCCAACACGACCGCCTGGAAGGGTTCCGGGGGGCCTCCTGCGACCGCACCGCCTCCCACGGGGGCAACAGCGTAGGGGGAAAAAGAGGCAGCGTTTAACCGTATCGTTCACATCCCAAAAAGGCTGCATAATCGCCCTGTAGGACAGCGAAACTCGACACAGGCCCGTACAAACACTGTCAAACGCGAAAAGCTAGGGTGAAAGGACGAAAAAGCATGAGCAGCACGCGCAAAGACGACAAAAAAACCGACCTGTCCGAGTTCGACCTCGAGTATCAAACTTTCCTCGACCTGGCAGAGCTGGAAGCAGAGCGGGAAGCGGACGACGAGACGGACGGGGACGGCGAGCCCGAACACGACCACTGGAAGGGGGCCGCCGATGCCTGAAAACACCCTGCACTTTTCCC
>QQTW01004522.1_pt1 | contig 10452 bp, 8 predicted proteins | sample 1904831 | NCBI WGS metagenome assembly QQTW01 (sample SAMN09435610, study PRJNA476489) | Subsurface metagenome, whole genome shotgun sequencing project.
GTCATAATTCGTCCCCTTACTGCTCCTCATCATCATGCGCTCCTACCTCGAGAAACCGCGCACCACAGTAGGCTGGAAGGGCCTGATCAACGACCCAGAGATCGACAACAGCTTCCAGATCAACAAGGGATTGAGGATATCGCGGAGACTGTTCGTCGATCTGACGGATAAAGGCATGCCCATCGCGAGCGAGATGCTTGATACCATCTCCCCGCAGTTTCTGGCCGACTGTCTCTCCCTCGGCGCCATCGGGGCGCGAACCACCGAATCTCAATTGCATAGGGAGTTGGCGAGCGGGCTGTCCTTCCCCGTCGGCTTCAAGAACGGCACCGACGGCACCTTGAGCGTAGCGATTGACGCCATCGGGGCGGTGAGGCATCCACATCATTTTCTGTCAGTGACAAAACCGGGTGTGGTGTCGATTGTGGGGACGGTGGGCAATGAGGACTGTTTCGTCATTCTGAGAGGAGGCAGTAAGGGGACGAATTATGACGCGAAATCGATACGAGAGGCTAAGGAGAAGCTCGCAGCCAAGGGTTTGAGTGCGAGGTTGATGGTCGACTGCAGTCATGGCAACAGCGAAAAGAATCATCGCAACCAGCCCAAGGTTGCCGCGGCGTTGGCGGAGCAGATCAGAGGCGGCGAGGAGGGGATCATGGGCGTTATGATCGAGAGCAACATCAACGAAGGTTAATCTCCTTTTTCCTATATCCTTCTTGAACCCGGGGGCGGAGCAAAGGTGTTCTACAAAATGATCGATGCTGACATTTCCTTACTTTTCCTTCGCTGCAGGAAGTCAAAAGGTCCCACCCGAGGGCAAGTCCGGCCTGAGATACGGCGTCTCCATCACCGACGCCTGTATAGGCTGGGAGGATACGGAGACGGTGCTGGAGCAGCTCGCTGGCGCGGTGAGGGAGAGGAGGGAGAAGTTCTCGAGCCAGGATAAACAAGGCCAGGAACAGCCGGTGATGAACGGGCATTGACGCGTTGTGAGAGGGGCGTGAGCTCGTAGAGAAAAGCAGTGGGCACGGGGGTCCCGGCATGAGGAGGTTCTATCGCATCGCATCGCATCGCATGGATTGACTGCCTAGGGCCTGGACCGGTTGCTTCTACCCTACCGTGCCGTGCAGTGTGCCTGGCTGGCTGAGTTTATACTCCAAAAAGGCAACAGCTCAGTTACCTACCGTAAAACTGCACAGACGAAAAAGCGAAAACGCAAACCCAAAACATAGAACATAGAGTCCACGAATAATGAAGATGATGATGATGATGGCAGCTAGATAGGTAGATAGACAGCACCACAAGGGCTTGACACTTGCGTCCTCAGCATCAGCTGGTACCAGCACAACAAGACATCGAGACATCCGAGAGAGAGCCTGAGAATCTAAATATCATACTACCATGTATGTATGCTACATCTACTCAGGTAATTTAATCACTACTTGGTAGTGCAACTGGCACTGATTGCAACGAAAGGACGTTTGAGTCCTCCTCATCTCCCTCCTTCTTCTCATCATCCATCTCGAGAAGGAAGCGGAAGCGGGAAGCAGGTCATTGACACTGCTGCCATAACTGGCATAGCATAGTGTAGCGTAGCGTAGCATAGAGGTGAGGACCCAGGACCCAGGAGCAAGGACGGAGGACAAGCCTCCCCCTTCTGTATTGCTGTGATCTATCTGGCTTCTTCCCACCCCCCTTTTCCCTCAGGCTTCCCGCCTCCCCCCGCCCGCTGGCCCTGGAAGTGAGAAAAGAGAGAGTAGCGATCCGCACGTAAGGCGTCATTAGTTAGGACTTGGTGGTGCAGGTAGAAGGAAAGGAAGTGCAGGATCAGAGCCAGAGTCAGAGCCAGAGCCAGAGGAGACGGGGATGCCCTATGCACGAATACACACGCACGCTCTATCTCTCCATCCAGATCCCTTTTTTTATCGCAATTTTCTATATGCGCATGCCTATGCCCTATATGTAAGAGTAAAAAGAGCCGACTCTATGATAGTACCACAGCAATCGCCAACCCAAGCCATGATTTCACTCGTCTAGCTTGGCCCGGCTTCGCTTCGCCTCACTACATGACAGCACAGCCACGGCCATACATAGCGCGCTCGACCCTTGGCCTGACAGCCAGCCAATCGGCCCTGCGCTCCGCGAATTCCAGCACCTCCTGCACGGTGAAGACGCCGCGGTACCTCTCGGCGTCAGCGATGAAGCCGGCCATCTCCTTCGCCTCGGCGCCGTCGATCAAGTAAAGTTGGCCCACCTCGCGGAGCGCGGTGAAGTACGAGTTGAGGTCGCTGTTGCGCAGCGTGGCCATGTGGGCCGCGTAGGCGGAGAGGTCCGAGAGCAGGGGCAGCGCGCCCGCGGTCGAGATGCGCTGCCGCTTGAGGTGCTTGGTCAGGGTCGTGAAGAGGCGGAGGCCGACTTCGCTGCTGAAGACGTCGAGGAGCGTCTTGTCCGTGCTGCCGTGGAGCATGGAGGTGTGCGTGCCCACCAGCGCGATCGCTTTCTTGGCGGTGCTGGTGGGGCCGATGTCGAAGTTGGCATTGCTGGGGTCCGGGTTGAAATCTGACGGGTGCTGTGTCGTGGCGCAGATGTATTCCACCTCGTCCATGAGTACGTCGATCCCCTTCCCGAGGCCGGCGGCGACGCGCTCGTCGAGCATTTGTTCGAATTTCTTCTTTTCCTTGACCGCCGGGTTGAGAAAATCGTCGCGGTTGGCGATGCGGAGGCGGATTAGTTCCGACTCGAAAAACACGTCGAGCATCTGTTGGATCAGGTCGCCCACGTTGACGAGTTCGAGGAAGGTGGTTAAGGGGGCGACACCTTGGCCTGGGTCGGTGGACGTGTCGGCGCCGGCTTGGCGGGGACTGTAGTCGCTGAGATGGCTCACGGCTTTGTCGAAGCCCGCCTTGACGTGACGCGTGCCGAGAACTTGAAGGAGGGTTACGTAGATGGCGGAGCATTGTTGCTTTGCGGCTTGACCGGGTGCACCATCTAGTTGTCTGAATTGCGCGACGCGCTCCAGGGAGGCTTTGGCGCGGTGGACCAGGCTGAGGGCTACTTCAATGGAGAAGAGAGATCGGATGTTCTCGAGTTTCGAAGTCATAACCGCCACTTTGGCAGCTAGTTCGGTGGTCGGAGCTTCAAGTGGGAGGGGTGTGAGTGATCGCAAAGGATTCGAGGAGACTGGGTCGACGCCAGGTATTGGAGTAGATGATCGGCTGTTGTGCTGTTCAGAGTTCGTGTTCTCGCCATTGACTAATGCTTTAGCTGTCGACTTGTTGCTGGAGAGCGTAGGAAAGCTGGGAAGAATGTTCACAGGCATCATGACAACCTTCTTGAAGGATGACATGAAGTCCTTCTTGTCCGCTTGACGACTGATGTTTGACATCAAAAACGTCTCCGTCGATGCCGCTTGCTCAGACAATGCTCGATCCCATTGCTCGACTTCTGCCTCGGAGGTCTGCTTGAAGAAGGCGAGTTCTTCAGTAAAATATAAATCAAGGTGAGGTTCGTAAACATCAGAGGCGACCTTGCTGGTGACTGCTTTGTACTCTTCCGACCCCATATCCGGTTTCGGCAGCTCCAAGAACAGATTTTGCGTCTGAGCAAAAGTCCCTGAAACAATCTTGAGGTAGGCTTCGATGCCACGACTATGTGCTTCATCGAACAAAGACGTCAAGTAAGGGGAGAGCACAACATGTCCTATATGCTCAAGCAATTTTGAAACCACAAGATGAGGTGATGGGAAAGCACGCTCTACGATCGTATACTCCTCAGAGTAGGCGGCTTGTAACCGATTAAAGAATTGCTGAGTCCGTTCAAGAGAAATCTGGCCATGCCCTGATGCATAATCAATGCAATCACCAGGACTGCCCAATCTGTCCTTTTCCAGGACAAGGTGATTGTGATGGACAAACAACTCGGCGCTGCTTTGACCACCATTCAAAGCATGCAAGACATGAGCAAATTCCCGCATCCTACCATCAATGTCCCCTTCCTCATACCCCTTGCGGAGTTCCAGCAGTGCTGCCGCATCAAACATCGATATGACCTCTGCTAAACGTTCTGACCTTGTATAGGCACCTGGCGATAGGTCGCTCTTGGCAAACCTTTGCAGCTGCGTCAATATCTGTGCTTGATCCTTGGGTGAAGAGTGCGATGTGAAAACCATGCAACGCATGGGATGCTCCGACGAAACCAGATCACTGTAGTACGGGGCTAGTACTTTGAAAACTTTGCCATACTCCTCACGCGCTTGTCCACGGATTGACCGCACATGCCGCAGCACGGAAATGCTCGAAGGTTCTTCCACAGCAGCCACTAGCTTGGAAGTCGACGAGGATGAAACGGGAGCTGGGTCGAAGCCATCCGACGTGCTAGATACGTCCTTCAACGGAGTTCTTCTCTCTTTCTGGGACATACCATGCACTGTCGGCTGCAATGTATCCACCAAGTTCGGGCTAGGAGGTGGCCGGTCTAAGCCGTTGACTGCAAAGCTAGGATTCGTGCTTTTTCTCTTCGCAGTAGGTGTTGTAAGATTGTGCGGCACCCCTTGAAGACTCTCAGCTCTCCTTCGTGCTTCCAATTCGTCCCAGCAGTCCATTCTGCGTAGTCTTTGGATCCATCTCGTGTCGTCGTAGACCATTTCCTGCATCCGCCGGGCCACTCGAGCAAAGCGGATGAGGTCGGGCACGGCAAGATAATCGACGATTCGGGCAATTATTTCTGGCCATCATCAGATTGAGTCTGCACATCGCCCAGCGCGTGATGTAGTTACCTGCTGGCAATACAGGTTTGGTGTCCATCATCGAAGCCATCTTTAGCGACGCCAAAGGGTCCTTGCGAGGCGGGCGGCCAGCTGCCACGGTCGCCCTCTTGAAAGTCGACATGCTGTTGGACAGTTTGATACATCTGGTTGATGATCTCTATCTTGACCAGAGGCTGTGCGCGAGGGATGAAGGCTTGTCCCAATTCCTGTACTCCTGGAATCGCCCTGCCCAATATCCGGTTGAGGTACGGAGTCGTGCTTCAAAAGTCGTCAATGTGCGCTGACTAGGGTGATGTAAGCCTAGCTCTTTTGGTACTAGTGGAGGGAAGATAGATAGTAAGGACAAGGGGATGGTCTAGGGAAGGAGTAGCTGAGACTTAGCTGATGTGGGCCCGTGGATATTAGCCATATGGCCGAACGACGGCCCGAAAGATATCGAGAATAGAGGGGTATCATCGGGCTGTCTCAGGGCTCTGTCCCTACACTGCCCAATTTATGCAGCGTTAAATCTTAGCTAGAGATACTAGTGCCGCTCTAATCTTAGCGTATATTGACGACTTTTGAAGCACGACTCCGTACTCAGTTAGTATGAGGACAGGAAGATTGTTGACACTGATGTGCCCCGGTACGTGGTCAAATGTGCATCACACCGCCGTGTCCACAGCCAACGGTATTATCGCACCCGAGGCCTACGCTACCGCCGTCATGGGTTTGGTGCTGCATGCATGAATGCCCAAACACGACTGTGAGCGGCAGCGTCCAATCATACGGTTGGACGTAGGGCGCGCTTCGCATAAAGATATGCAGCTCTGCAAGCGACCACACCATTACACGAGCGCAGAGCCTCATCGACCGAACGAGTGGAAGCTAGGACAGCCGCTTTTTTGGCAGCGGGGGGACCACGGCACGAGGGGGAGCTGGTGTCCCGATATAGCGGTTCTTGTATTTAGATGGTAGCTTGTTGGCCTTGTAGCACCATGTTGTATTATCTCCAAGCTTCACTTGTATCCAGTCCTTAAAGCTTGTGCTGAGCAAGAGACCCGACCAAATCTCAGGTCTGCGTGCTGAACGTCGTTCCGGGGAGTCCAGAGCCTGGTAATCATCAAATTTCTATTTCTTACCCTCTAAGAATCGAAAAGCCTTCATGCCTCGCCGTCACGGACCCAACAGCTACCATGACTCTCGCAATGATAACAGAAGAGGCATGGGATTACCAATAGATGGCCCGGGCTCCGAGGACATATACGACCAACAAAGTACGTACAGAAGCAGGGAGCAACCGAGTGGTCAAGATCGGCAGGAAGGAAGATACCCCAGAGACCTCAGGGACTATGCAGATCCGGGAAACGCTGAAGAGCGTGCTGCAATCAGAGTCGTTGGGCGCCCGAGAGAACTGAGAGGCCCTGGCGAGCCGCGACACGGTACGGAGCTCCCACCCACAAAAGACGATACAAACACAGAAAATTTTCGCCCTCACGAGAGCACCAACTTGCGAGGTTCCAGAGATCCTAGAGAGTTTGAGCCACCAGCAAACACACAAAATGCGATCGAAGACAGAAGAGACGGGCCGCATGCAAGCTATCATCCAGACACACGGCGGCCCAGAAGTGAAAGGAATGATCGTGGACTGTTTAGCCCGAATAAAGAAGGCCGGGACGAGAAGAATCTTGAAGACGAGCAAGAATATCGACGAAGTGAGCGATCAGGCATTCGGAACGACATGGTTGAACAGGCTTCACTGCATCTCGACAGATCACGAGATCCCAGACTCCCACCTGCGCCTACACGCATGCGCACATACTTCTTGCCGTCAGAAGGCATCAGCCCTGAAATCATTCAAGCTAACCTTGGTCAATATCTCGGGCAAGAAGCCACATTCCGCTCTCAGACGAATCCAGAGGCAAGAATTCCTCATACTCAGAAATCTTAACGCGTAGGTTGACGAAGGTATAGGGAGTGGCCGGTTACATCATCAGCACTCATCGCCCATTGACACAAGTGAGTAAGTCCACAGTCGTGATTGAGCGCCAATTGAATGCTGGTAGAATATGATATCCGAAATGATGGTGGACTCGAAAAAATTGCCCCACGAAGGTTTACGGCGGAGAGGAGTGCCAGGAAGCACCAGTCAGTTTCACTGGCCAGACATTGTCGCGGGCCGAGACGGTCTTGAATCCACATCTCGGCTTCCTTCTTCCGTACTTTCTCCACATTCTCCAGGCGACGAAGGGGGTCTTGGTAGACGACCGTCAACAACAGAGTACGCTAATGGCAGGAATCTTTTCGATCGTCCTGAAACAGTCGAATATCGTTCCCATGGACCTAGTCGAGAATTGCGGGACCAGCCATTGGTTCGCTCTCCGGAATTGAGGGGAAGCTCGGTGAGCCAAAGTAGCTCATATCACAGTCCGGAGAGGGGGAGTCAGGCAACGCAGCGATTCAGTCGCTCGAGTTACTCGACCGCTCCATCATTTGTGCAGGGCATTTCAGATGACCGGGAACGCGAACCCGGGTATGGACTGACGCAGTACGCAACAAGACGAGGTAGCATAACATATCAATCTGCTTCGAATCAAGGTACAAGAACCGCCGATCAGTCCTACATTGACCCTAGGATCGGTGCAAGAGTCACAATCCCAGCAGAACGTGCAGCAAGAGAGAGGCCTGCATCAAGTCCGGCAATGCAGCCAGACGATGATCCTCCCAGTTGGGATGAGACACCAAATTTTTGAGGATTCGCCAGAGGCTCTTAAGACACATTCAACGATTGGCCAAAGATCGTAACGAAAGTAGAGTTGCGACGGCCCATTGACCTGCAACTCTTGCTTGAAAGCTGGCCACCATGAATGGAATGTTTGGTCGTCAAAGCAATCAGAGATAATGTTCTAAACTCCATTGATTGTGGAGCTCTACATCAACGCGATCTCGCCCGGTTTGGTTCCTACAAGAATATCTTGTGCCGTCGTATAGCTTCCAGATAGTAGGGATGATCCGGCGTGATATTCCACTGTTCGACTCTTTGCAAAGCTTCAAAGCTGGTCTCTTGCGCTTCCAAATAACGGCCAAGATGGCAAAGAACCCGCGCTTCAGTGGAAATAAGAGCTATTGTTTGCATGTGCAACGGATCAAACACCTTCTCCGAACGAATTCGTGTCCAACGCAATATCTCCAACGTTTCGGCGCGTAGGTCGGATTCCATAGCTAATCTCCAAGCTAGATGATAGTCTGCGACAATACAATATCGATGAGTCGCGCCCCATGTTGTTTTCATCTGCTCAGCAACGTGGCGCAATGTCCGGATCTCAATGCCACAGGTCTTAACCTCCTTCATAGCCATAGATATCATGAATTTTATGGAAATGATAAGCGGATCTTCGGGTTCGAGATGTATTGACGCTACAACCTGAGCCTGCGAAAGAAGCTCGACCGCAAGCATTGCCCTTTTATGAAGAAAGAGGTTGGCAAGGGCGTTGTTGAGTATCGATAATAGCTCATCGTTTTTCTCTTGAACAAGTCCTTCAAAGATCAACGCAGCTAATAGCATATACTGCCTTGCTTCTGATGTCTTCTCTAGACCACACAGGACATTTATCTGAAGAGAAAGAGTTGTCCAAGTGTGGGGCTGCGGAGATGTGAGATCGAAATCTAGTTCCACCCTACTCATGTTATCGAGCCGCTGCTTGAACTCATCTAGCGGGAAAATGGAGCCTTCTATGGGCCTGCCCATCAGCTTCTGAAATGTCTCGGTCGGTGTTGGAATGCCAAAGGTTGATGGTGAAGCAAGACCCATTCTCCGGTCAATGATCTGACCAGCAAGCATTTGATCATCGAAATGGACGACATGTATGCATTCCTGGGAGAGGCTACGTGTTATTTGATATGCTCGTCTTGGATGAAGTGTGTATAATTCGACATCACTCCCAATTCCAAGCAAATCTTGAAGACGCGAGTCGAATTCGGATGGCGCAGACGAGGGCGAGTACTTTTCCTCGTTACTGCCAAGTGACTCAGGCGTCAATATTGATGCCTTACCCGAAATGGAAGGGTGAGAAGGCCCCTGCGATAGGTTTAGGGTATAATTGACTGATGACCTGGCCGAACTTAAGAAAGAGGAGCGGTTCCATGAGCAGGGTATGTCCAGACACCTAGATGTCCCATTCCTGTATGGTGAGATCGAGAAAATATTTGTATCGTCATCGACGACCGTCCCTTGGGAATGCTCATAAGGAACTGCTAGTAAGCCAGTCGCTGCGTCAGCTGTGTAGGTTCCAGTGGTGGTTGTCGTATGATACAATACTCCACTTCGATCATGAATATGCTTGATCTGTCGATCGAAACGTCTCACCATACTGCTCACTCGATACTTCGTGACGCCCCAAGCTTTCAATTTCGTCTTGTACATTCGTGGGCTTGGACAGGGTCAGCAGAACCCCACAATGCTGCGAGTGAAGAGGTCGAATACTCACGTAGCATCAAACCCATGACTCTGACGCATGATATCACAGACCTCACGCAGAGGCCTATTCTCTGTCTCGTATAGATGCAAAATGTGCTCTCGGTGTCGGTCCCAGCTCAGCACTTGTACGTGGCCCCGGCATCCTCTACTCTTGACACGCATTTGACCAGATTCTGAAGAGGTCATGAGGTGGTTCTGAAGGGCCGACCACTCTGCCAGTACAGAGGTCGCATATTTTCTTCTTTTCACTAGACGGCTGAAGGGTGAATGGCTGGACACGATGACTCCAGAGAGCGAGGTGCCAGTGGGAAAACCTGGTCAAGGAGAAAGAGCAGACTCTCAATCTCAGAGCCACCTGCGGATCTACACGGATCAGCAGACATGTTTTCAACAATTACTAGAATGCGCCTTAAGAGGCTCCGTTCAATGCAGTGAAGGGGCTGAGGGCCGAAGATACCACTCAAAACTATTTGAGATTTTGTGTAGGTGTGCGGCCTAAAGAAATGAAATGAATTGACGCCCAACTTAGTGGAGAAGCTGTTAGAGGCGTTGGCACTGCAGGCCAAATTTTTGCTACTCGCCCCTGTGAAAAAGCTAGTTGGAGTATACTACGTAGATATTTCTAAGGGGGCACTGAGCGCATCTAAGTTAAACCCTAGTCTTACCTAGAGATCTAGCAGAGCTCAAGGATCATTCCAGATATCAAAGGCCTGCAATAATAGTGATGAACGTGAAGTAGATGAGACTAGCCTCTCTGAGCAAATCCCCTCCGTACTACTACTAGTAGTACTAATATTAGCGTCTTTAGCAGAGTTTAAGCTCAAATAAGATTGGTTGCCGACGTCAACCTGCACCAAATATCAATCGAGAGAAAATAGATGAATCTCCAAGGGCTATAAAGCTCTGATTTCAGGTCTGCCTGTTTTCGAAAATATACTCTAAGGGGCTGTATGGACAGAGATTGTCACAATTCTGAGTGGAGAAGATCGACAACGCTGATTGAGGCATTCTACAGCTTATGGGGTAGGACTCCGTACATATTACTTATGAAGAAAAGCGACTATGCACAACACAACGCACAGCCTACCCACTTAAAGGTAAGCCATCCGAAAAAATGAAGTCGATACAATATCAAAGGATCCACGATTGCGGCGCGGACTATTTGAGATATTCCTCCGTTCTAGTCTGTACACTTACTGCTTTTTTACGAAGTAGAATGCGAGGTTTGGAC
>QQTW01004523.1_pt1 | contig 10449 bp, 9 predicted proteins | sample 1904831 | NCBI WGS metagenome assembly QQTW01 (sample SAMN09435610, study PRJNA476489) | Subsurface metagenome, whole genome shotgun sequencing project.
GACCCTTGGCGGTTACTGCTGAGCTGCTCCATTAATTTTGTCACCCTCGTGGCGGGATAGCGTACGGCAGGGGTCCGTTTTACCTCGGCATCTCACGACCGTCACCATGTTCGCATGAACGGGAGAGAGCTCTTGGTCCGGATGTAAGCTCTTCGATAACAACATCATAACAACTAGCAAGCATTACAATCATTGCAACTTGATCAAGATGGCCAACTTGCCTGATCAAGCACCTCCACTATTTACCTTACGCCTACCCACAACAGGAGGCACCCTCACCTGCACCACGCCCAGCCCAAAGATCTATCTCCTGACACTCACCTCTCCGCCTGATAACCGCCTCACTACCACCATCTGCCAAGCACTATTGCTCGCACTGGACATTCTCGAACATGCCATTCCACCAGGTGTGGTCATCACAACCAGTGGAATTACCAAGTTTTATAGCAATGGCTTGGATCTGGAACATGCCTTGACGACCGAAGGGTTTTGGGAGAAAAGCCTGTATCCGCTTTTTCGTCGCTTCTTAACGTAAATCACCCATTCATTCATTAGTTCTGAATTAGAAATGATTTGATTTGTTACGTTTCCTGGGTCACGGCGAATAACATGGTATGCGTAGATATCCCATGCCCACCATCGCCCTGATCAACGGGCATGCCTTCGCCGGCGGATTCATGCTAGCGATGCACCACGACTACCGAGTCTTCAACCCCGAACGAGGCTTTCTCTGTCTGAACGAACTCGAATTTGGCGTAGCAATGTATCCGCCCATGTTATCGATCTTCCGACAAAAACTGCCTCATCCAGGGACATATCGTGATATGGTCCTGGAAGCAAGACGGTATGCAGCTCAAGATGCGTTGAAAGAGGGCCTGGTCGATGTATTAGGGAGATTACCAGAGGCGTTACAGCTGGTTCGAGAACGGAATTTGATCGCCAAGGGAGCCTCGGGCGTCTATGGAGAGTTGAAGGCCGAGATGTGGAGAGAGTCAGTCGCGTTGTTGGACGACCATCAGGGAAATCAGAAGCATCAAGGCGCGCTGAAAAAGAGAATGGCGGCTGAGAAAGAAGTCGGTAAGCGGAAAGTGGCGGAGTGGCAGCGGAGTCAAACAAGAGCCAAGTTATAGGTAACGATACCCGTGTATTAAATCCGTAACTGGCCAGCGAAGTCTGCTCCATTCTTTTGTCATCGTCTCGGCCTGAGTAGGATTTCTGGTGCAGGATTCATTAGCCTCATTAATGAGCCTTCCCTGACGGTTGACAAGCCCTCGCGACCAGCTTGTTCAGCCGTTCGGCCCAACTGTCTCATCTGTCCTAACGTCGCTCCGGCTCGAATCCGCATAAGACTGCCGTCGGGTATGACATGATGCTGCTGTACACCTAGTCGACGTCGCCGGTGTTCAAACTGTGGATTCGGTTCATGCTGCTGCTCGACCGGGGCCAGTGGTGGCCGTTCAATGGCCGGGTCTCTGACAGATTTCGACTCCGACTCCGACGATCTTTGATGCCCACCAAAGATGGATAAAGGGAAATCAACTCCCGCCGCCTTGTTCAAGCAGCTGTTCATGAAATCACTCGACACCAGCACCATCCCTGTTTGTTTTTGGGACATTGACGCGGATTGCTCTTTCCGTCGAAGAGAGGAACATGTCAGCGTAATGAATGGATAAACGGTCACCACCTCGAACGAACCTCCTCACTTACAAACCTCATTGCATAACGGGTTCCTTCCCTTGCCTCATAGGAGTCGGGAAACATGTGTGTCGAGGAAACGGACAACAGGTTACATAGAAAGACAATATAAGCCATAAACTACACCTATACGCATATCTGAAACAAGATCCACATGTTTACGAACCAGAATGCTCGCCACACCATACGTTTTCTTGGCCGATCATCCCTATTCCTCTATGCTTGTTTGGATAATCCTCAATGCACTCCTCGTAATGTATGTAGCAAGAATCGCGAGGTACGATAGCTTAGCGACAACTGCCAGCAAGGGAAAGCTCGCAATGTATGTGATTGTTAGCCTTGTTCACCACTGTCCTCATCAGTACTGTGGTAAAAGAGGAACTATTTCGTGATCATCGGTGTGATGAATGAACGCTGGGTAATGTTCGTTGTGAGTCCGTTGAAAGGGGGGCTTATAGTGCTATTAGTATAACGAAGGCTGGTGTCATCTTCGTCGAAAGGTTGATGAAGGTGTTGTCGTCGTAAACGTGATGAGGCTCCCTCGAGATGTGAAGATGCTAAAGACAACTTCGTTTGTAGAGGTAGGGCATACACCGGGTAAGTATGAAGCAGTAACTGCTAAGCTATCCTATTTGTTTATTGGTCACCAGCGCAAGGAAGTAGAATTGGGATGGTTGAAAGAGTCTATGTCCCCTCGAACAATAGACCATCATCATCACCTTGCCATGATAGATGGAAAGGAACGTTGTACGTTTTGTACCGGAACACCTCAACTCCTTATGGTATCGCTATGTTGCTTGATATACATCCCCAATGAAGAAGAGAGCAGAGTAGAGATAAAGCAAGCAAAGCCACGCTCAACAAGCGATAGGACACACACACAGCCTTTAGCTGAGAACGCACAGTTTGACTCAACCCGTTGGAGACCGTGGCTCATCTTGTCGTCCTTCGAGTGCGTTTCTGAGCTCATCCAGGCGTTGCTGCGTCAACCTCAGTGCTTCCGCGACTTGTTGTTCGCTTAGCTTTCCGTCCTTTGACGATGACCTTCCTCCTTGACGAGGAGGTGCGGGCGGACGAGAATCTCGCCGACCGTCTCCCTCACCGCCACGCATCGCACCCGACGAAGATAATCGATCGACGCCCACCCGCTCGTCAAGCCAGTCCCATAAACTCCCTTCCTCGCGACGCCACATCTCTTCATACGCCGCGAGACGCTCAGAAGACATATAACTCCCTCCTACACCCACTGCTCCTCTTGGATGATAAGGTTGTTGGGGCGGTCGGAACCAGCTGATCAGCAATAAGACGCTCATGACAACCATGCCCACTTGAGCATTCAATAAAGGCGAAAGTAGGTCGAGTATCGGACTGAGTTGTTGTCGTAACGGCTCGAGTGGACCCCAGTTCTGAGGAGCTCGAGTTGTTTGTCCATCGTCCGGGGCTCGAATCCCCGGAGCAGGTTTCCCGGTCGATTGCGCCACCGCTTCAGCCACGTCGCGCTTGCGGCGCTTAACCCGTCCTTTAACGCCGAGTGTAGAAGGCGGGGCTCTGGAAGAGATGGCCGCGCGAAGCCCGCTCACAAGCTCTTTGGTGTAGGTGATTTGGCCGTCATTGGCGCCTTTCTCGATTGGACCTGGAACATCAAACTGCGTTAGAGTGGGATGTACAGTCGTAGGTATGGGTAATAAGAGGAAGACGCACCTTTCAACCAGCTCTTGCCGGTCCAGTCGATGGTACAATTGATGAATAATCTCGTGCCGTTATTCTCGGCCCAGGTTAGACAGTACCGTGTTCGCACGCTGAAGACGTTCCCACTCGGTACATCCGGCGTTTGCGTCAAGACCGTGACCGACACGGCCTTTTCGAGGTCCAGCGCATCCAAGGTTTCGGTGATGATGCATTTGGTGGATTTTGGTCCAATGGGCGCGGTAATGGGTTTGATGTAGGAATATGATCGGCTTCGAGTTGTCTCCGTCAGACCCGTCTTGTCGTCTTCCATTTGCAGATCCAATACTTTTTGCTCGTCCCGGAGCCAATTCGCCATGAATACTCCGGAACTAGCACCAAACAATAAACTGTAGATCTTCCCGAGTGGAGCTGCAACGACCTCGTCCCTTGTGATGCGCTCAAAGTGTTGATCTTGATCGCCACACTCGGTCGGTTTATGCGTCGCGGGACCAGGGAAATCAGGGACGGCCGCAGATCCACCCTGCGCCGCCTTGTCAACTTTGGCCTCCCCGGAGTGACCGTCAAGAGCTGCGGCTGCTGAGGTACCGGCCGATGTCTTCCGGAGCCCTGCCCGGGCTGCACCATCTCCTACATCGCTTCCCATCTTACTGCCATCCCCTCCTTCGGTCAGGCTGCCATCAACGTCTCCACCGTCGGCATCTTCGTCGTAGATCGCTTCCTCCTCATCGTCCTCATCCTCGTCGCCCTGTCCGTCGCTGCCGCTGCCCTCCGCTTTCACCGTCTTGTCGCCCCCGCCGGCTTCGTCCAGTTGCACCCCATTCAGCGAACTCCGGAGATTTGGGTGACTGATCTTCCAGATCCCGACAATCAGGTCGTAGGTCGATTCTCGGCTAGCCAAACTGGCAAACACATTCCGTGCATGCAAGGTCTGAATCACAATCGCATTGGGAAACACCATGGCCGTGTTCTTCTTCTCCACCGAGACGACCTCGTCGAAGCTAATCACCAGCGTCGTCACATACCCAAAGATGTTGCTATTGAAGCAGATGTGACCTTCCGAGACATATAATCGACCGTGAAGCAGAATGTCCTTCTGAATGGCGGCGCTGTAATCCTCGATGAGAAAGTCATCCTCAGGCACACTGCGAAACAGGTTATGGAAATCGCGGTTGCGCTTCTTGCTGGCCACCGCGAAACCAGTCAATCGAGGCACGATTCCAGGAGTGATGGGTGTAGTGGTGGTGGTTGTCGTCGCGTTCGTTCCCATGGCGGTGGCGGTGGTGGTGCCTGTCGCCGCCGAACCCTCGCGCCGCCGGCGGAAGCTGTGATCGACCCGATTGCGAAGGCTCCCGCTGCGCTTGAGGTCCGTGTCTGGTTCTTCCGCGGCGCTGGCGGCTCCAGACTTGTCCATGACCGATTGCATGGAGCGCGGACGCACGCCGGACACGGCATCCTCGACCACGGGCACACTTCCATTCTCGCTGAAGTTTGCATCTCCGTTGGTACCAAGGGTGGCAGGCTCGCTCGCCCCAGTCCCTGTTCTTGCTCGGGAACCTTGCTGTGACGCATCCACCGGTTGGCCGACGTCGTTCGGCATCGTCTTCGCGGGCTGAGTTCCGGCTGGCCCCGTTCGCCCACCCACATCAGGTCCTCTGGACGAGGCGTGACCGTTCGAGGTTGCCGACGTGCTCCCTTCATCGCTCGGGTCCACCGTAATGCCCAGATGGCTCAAGCTCAGGTCCCCCATGCCGAGCGTCTCCACTGCGAGCGACCGCGACTCTTTCAAGTCCTCCTGATCGGCGGCACTGGGCTTTTCACGTTCGGTCCGAGCCCCGGACGAGCTAGAATTTTCTCCTCTGGCCCTCGGCAGGTTATCCTCCCCGGCCTGCGTCGGGGTCCGAATTCGGTTCCCTGTCGCTAAGGAGGTGTTCGCGATGCTACTGCTGAGGGTCGACGCCGCGTTCTGCGCCGCGGAGAAGACGGACGAAAAGAATCCTCCCTGCCCCGATGGTCCCGGAACAGCTCCAGGCGTATTGAGGGCTGATCGGGTTTCTTCTACCGTTGGTGTCAGCGGTGGCGAGATGTGCCGAGAGAGACGACTCGGTGGATTGGCGGCGGAGGTCGATTGTACCCGACGGTGGGCCAGCATCTGCCCCGCGCCCGGGGTGGCTCTCTCGGTGCTTGGCTTGCGAGGCCTAGTCTTTGTTTCCGCTTTGTTCGAACTGAGATGAGGGGGTAGTTCGTGATGACGGTCAATCGGCGTTGGTGGGGTGACGGTGGTAATCGGAGTCGCTGCATTCGATGGGGGCGTGGTAGGCAAGTCACCATCCCGCACCGCCGTGATCACTCGTGGTCTGGTAGCCTGAGTGCCAGGGTTGGGAATTGTCTGCTTGAGGGGCGCGGGGGAAGAATGAGGGCTGACTCCCCGAGTTGGAGAAGTATCTGCAGGCTCCCGGGGAAGCGGACGGTCTCTCAGTCGGTATTGGTCCGCAAGACCAGGTGATCTTGAGGCCTCTTTTGACCGACTACCCACAGCCGGCAGCTGATCCTCGTTGTTTCGACTGTCTGGTAGCGCTGGCTGGGCGGAAATCGGCGCTGTCGATGTCACCACTAGCTCGGGCACGCCCGACTCATGCCGATCACCTTCGCCTGACTGCAACCTCGCATCCAAAGCCACCTGAGCCTCTCCTTGCTGGCCGATCGACGCCCGCTCTTGTGTTCCTGCTCCGTTACTATCCTGAGCTGGCAGGACGAGGGGAGAGGACAGGGTGAGATAGCCAGCATGTGATGGGCGTGTTACTAAAGGAGGTGGAGTACGGTGTTCCGGACTTGGGTCGCATCCGTTAGCTCAAATCGTATCGCTCAAGAGAAGAACTGAAGGAGCACTCAATGGTCAAGAGACAGAGATACATGTATAGGAAAATATTGATGAAGAGAATATCATTGATAGGATCATAATCATTGATCAAATAATGATGAACCAGTAAATAAGTATACGTGTAGGCTGATTATGCAGGACTTACGATTCTGAGTCGTAGGTCAATAAGCTGCTCTGACTTCGTCCCCAACCCTTCGTCGACGTGCTCCGACTCGTATGTGGCGAGTCGAAGGGTCGCTCCAGGTTCACACTCTTGCTGTCTGGTGTTCGTCCACGCTCATCCTCACCCTGCCCGGCCTGAGAACGACGGCGGGACTTCCGCTTGGTGCGGCGCAACAGGTCTTTCACGCCGTGCTTTTCGGGTTTGGGCTTTCCCTCGTGGTCACTCTCACGATTAATTTCACCGCTGGTGCGCGTCTTGATCTTCTCCACGGCCAAGTCGATGGAATTCTTCATGCGTTGCAGATTGTTGTTGCTCTCGTCATGCTGGGCCAGTGAGCTCTGGGACGACTCAGGAGGCTCTCGTTGCTTCTTCCGCCGTGCTTTGGTAAGCTTCGACGTCAGGCTCTTGCGCGAGGGTGACGAATCCACCTCGGGGCTGGCTGTCGAGGACATGGGAGAGGATGTCAAGGTGGTGTCTGGTGTTCCTTGGTGGACGATAGAGATATGAAGGTGAAGGTCAAGTGAAAGCTCTACCTAGCGACGAAGTGACATGACGTTCGTCAAGCGCGTGGGGTCGTATTCATCATGGTCCGTGTCCATTCCCATTCGGCGAGAGTGGCAGTTTTGAGCTTGAGCATGAGGCTTGGTAAAGATGCTGCTAGGCCACAGGTGAGCTTCACTGAAGCTGGAGTTGCAACGGTGATGACCCTCTAACTCTTTAAGACGGAACGGAAGCTGCCGTTGCACGGGGATTAGTCCGGTATGAGGAGAGCTGTCTCGAAATGTCTCCCAGGTTGCGGCAGATATTATGCAAGTCCCCCCCACCTTCCCAACATTTATCGTCCGATATTCGACAATGTTGCTTAGAGGTTCATCTTTACAATCCTAAGAACGGTCAGATTTGATTCCTGGTATAAAACTCTATCGAGTCTGTATGGTTGAGCTTCGTAACTGCTGTAAGCCTTGCACCTCCTCTGATGTGCCTTCGATGACGACACGATATGGAAATGCTTCCGAACAAGAGTCATTAACTGCGGTACACGATGCTCAAAGACTACGACACGCCTTCCAAGGCGATTGGCGAAGGGAAATGGGTTCGGAAGACTATCCAATACAAGGAGTTCAGGAGCCAGCAGTTTCAAACGGATTCCACATCATCAATACACGCAATGGATTCGGACCCAGCATGGCCTTTTCATAACTCCACCTGGTGCTCCGGATAATAATCTAACCACGCATAACTCGACTTCGGTTGACCCGCCAGTCGGTCGGCCTCCCGTCGGACCGCCTGACACTCGTCGAACTCCAGGCAGTCGTCCGGATGATTCTCCAGGTCGTACTTGGCCAGCATGGCGATCCCAATGGCCGCGGAATGGTGGACGGGCACGCTGGAGTGCTCTTGCTCCACCAGAGACGCCACGTCGGATTGCGCAACGGCGTCTCGAAAGACGGGATGCTCGGCGTGCGTGCCGATGAGCATGACCCGGTCCGGTTTCCGAATCGTCGGGATGGTGTTGATCCATGCTGCGATAGCCTCCTTGGCCATCTCGAGGTCCGAAAACGATGACAGGTGATTCCTTCCCAAGGTGCGATTGACCAAGTAGGTGGCGTCTTTAATGGACCGCCATCGCGACGGGGTCTCCACTATCGCCGCCGTCAAGGCGTTCGGTGCATATTGCAGCGTCATGATCTGCCACGAAGGTGGGTCAGGCATCCAATCACTGCTGACAGCACGCAGGTCAAGGCCACGCGTCGTGAATGCTGCGGCGGTCGGGTAATCAACGACGACCGTATCGGATCCCAGCCGATGGACGGCTTGCATGAGACTGCAGGTTTGGGCGTTGGTGAACCATTCTGGGATGACCACGCCGGTATACCGTGGGGGTTTCGTATTGTATCCATTTTCGACGGCGAGCTGGAGGTCGTGTAACGCATCATATAAAACCGAGGCGTTGGCATCGAGCGGTTGAAATTCCACTGGCGAAGGTTGGTCAACGACTGCCGCTCGCCGTGAAGTGGTCGACCATTGCCAGACCGGCTGTAGGAAGTCCAGCCAGCCGCCAATCTCCTTGGGGGCACTCGACGAGACCCGGGGCAGCCGACAGGTCCGCAAGTGGTCGGGCGTGCGAGAGCTATTGGAATCATGCTCGAAGCGTTGCATCAGCTCCTGATATGCGGCGGGTCCATGGATGATGGCCAGTGGCGTGACAAGGCCATTGTGATGCGCTATCGCCGACGATCTGCGAGCCGTCAGAACGGACGGTGCTCGACCGCAGGTGGGCAGTACCATGGAGAGTCACATACAGTTGATCAGTCGACAGCTGGACGCCATATGTCGGCGTCGTCAAGTGCTCAAGGGGGATACAAACCGAGCACATCCTGGTCGCCAGCACACGACTGACCAAAAGCAGCCCCACTACCGGGCGGGTGCAGTGCATTGCGACTGAGCAGATAAATCAAGGCGGCCAATGTAGGCAGTGCTATCCCGCAACCTCAGATTGGCACCGTGCTGCTAAGAGCTTGCATCATCCATATGACGAGAATGATAGGTCGCATCCATTGCAAGGACGTGGCACCACTCTCATCCTACGAAAGATGACGAAAGCTTTGAACATTCATTACGCGAACAACGAAGCTAGGATGCTATATCATGAAGGTGGGGGATGATGATCGCTATCATCACTACTAGCAATCATGAAAGATCTTGAGTAACGTCGTTATCCTCGAACAGTCATAAGAACATGAGAGCACGTAATGTACTTCGCACATGTTGGCGGCAGCAGCGCTAAGTCGGGGCGCTAACTCCCGCAGAGCCCCAAGTCACGTGGCTTCACCGAGCTTAGTCATTGAGGTCATCAGCATTCCTCTTGTCATCTGCCAGTCGCACAAACTTGTTTACATGGTTGGTCGTCATGTAATTCTCTCAGTGCCTTCCTCACTTTTCCCTCAAGAACAGAGATTCCCTGTTCAGAAATTCTCTCATATTGGAATTGCTTTATAGCTTAAGAGATCATGGAGTCGGCTCCCCTTACGCGAGGCCATGCCCATGCGCGGTCCGCCGCGTCGGCGGCCAGGTCCTCAAGCGCCGCGGCGGTCAACGAGCATCTGTTGGCGGCGAGAGAATTTGCACAAGCAGCCACGGGCACTGCAGACGCGGAGGTGATTGCGATTCTCTCATCTGTTGTTGTCGTCCTAAGCTGGGTACTGACGGACTCAGGCATTACGTACACTTCAATTATTGGAGGGCCATCATCAGAAGCTCCATGAGATTCTTCAATTCCGTTCCTCGCATCCAGTATCGGACAAGGCGCGCGATGCATCGTCAGAGGTGGACGCCAGATCCGAGGCTCCGGTGGCCGCCGCTGCACCATCAGCATCGACTCTACCAGCACGAACACCACCGGCGCGGTCCTTCTCGCCTCAGCGGTCTTCTCACCAGCCGCCTACTCTGGCCCCGACCAGCCGAAGCTCACCCCGGGATCTCAACTCGTCCATCGCAAGTAACCTGGCATCGGCAAGAGGGATTCCGTCAGGACAGCGACGACGTCCAGCGTCGCCAGCGGTCGCCAATGAGCAAGCGGGAGGCAGAATCTTGGCATCGTTAGATAAAAAGCGGGCTGCCGAAGCGTCCAAGCTGCGCGAATCGACGTCGCATCAAGACCGTTCCAGTTCGGTGGTTCAGGGAGCGCCAGAGAGATCGCGGAGGTCATCGGTGCAAACTACGGTATCGAATAGGGAGGATGACGTCGATACAAAACCCAGCTCGACGACTGCAACAGCAACAAACGCGCAGGCGTCGCAAGGGGAGCCCTTTCAACGATTTTATTCGACCTTTGAGAATTTGATTTCGAAACTGTCGGCGCCGCTGGCATTCGCTGGTCTTCCGTTAGCGGGCGAGGCTCCCGGTCCCGTTGTGCCCGAGAAACCTCCAACGACGACAGCCACCGTCGATCAGGAGCGCGCGACGTCCGGACCGGACTTGTCAAAGATCTTTTCCAAGGCCGCGCTGCAGGCCGTCAATGAGA
>QQTW01004524.1_pt1 | contig 10446 bp, 11 predicted proteins | sample 1904831 | NCBI WGS metagenome assembly QQTW01 (sample SAMN09435610, study PRJNA476489) | Subsurface metagenome, whole genome shotgun sequencing project.
AAGGATTTGATCTGCTGTATATACCCATATACATCCAACTCCGTCCAAGTCAGATAGTACTCGTTTATCACTCACTTCTTAGCTTTACATGGGTAGTAGAGTCATCCACTTCTCTTGTTTGAGGCGGGTCTTGTGAAGCAATGCAATTCATCAAAGTCTTCATCAAGGTAAGCTGCCCGCAGTAGAGCATTCATTAGTCCCAGCACTACTTCGAGACCAAGTCGAGGTTGATAAGTGCATCGCTGAGTGACGGTTTCGTTTTATGTTTCTTCATATCGTAGCTGGAAGAAAGCGGTCCCAATTCACCTCCGATTACGGAGGCATTTAACGAAAGTTTACGGAATTATTTGGGTGTATGTAATAAATTTAATGAGACTACCCCTCAATCAGAGTTAGTGTCTGTGTCGCTGTCATCCTTGGTGCAGCCTTCCCAGTGCTCATTACCCCCTTTCAACCGAATAATTTCCTGGATATGGCGAGGGATACGCCTGATCCAGCGGCGAATCTGAGACTGTTTCAAGTCTCTCCAAGCTCAAAGCCATTTCCGTGTAGCTTCTTCTCGCGTGCGAGGTGGACCATAGCGTGTAGTGATCCTTTTGAGTCAAGCCTACGTTAGCTCGATGAGATTTGGGTCAAGAAAGTTCCCTGGCCAAAGAAGCTGTATGACATCAAACATAGAGTAGATGTCTCGATGTGTTGCATGCGTGTGAGGAGCAGCTTTGTCTTCTTGAACAACGGTGCCAGGTCACAGTGATTTGCACTCTTGTGCAAAAAGAAGCATCTTGCCCATCAATATTATTCTTCCATAACAATATCAGTCGATGCCTCCTCCTTTGGCGTCTTGCACGAGTTTTCTAGTCTTCTTGGACCATTGTCATTGAGGTTTTCAATCAGGTTTATTGCGTAACCCCATTCACTGTATCCCATTCTCTAGTTCCCATTGTTGATGGTATTCTGGTTCTTGCAACTCATTGAGCAACGTCAATTCTTCTTCTGCTGTTTTCTTTTCTTGTGCAGTTTTTGGTTCCCAAATATGACATGGGCCCTTGCGATCGTAGATAAAACATCCTCAAAATATGAACTCAGAGTATTTTTTCCATCATCGTCAAATGACTGTCTTATTATAACGTTCACCAGAAGTGCTTCATACCCAAAGCCCTTCCCGCCAATGTCTTAGAATGACACTGATCTCATCAGACTATATGACATTCTTTCAGTCTTCAAGCGTTCAATCTTTATGTTTCAATGCAAAATAAAGCTTTGCAGCCTTCATCGTCTTGGTCAGGCCGGATTTCCAGGTGACCTTGCGTTTATTGAACCGATGCCTTCAAAGCGTATGCCATATAGCCTGATGCAATGCTGAAAACTCATAGCTCAAGTCTTTTGTAGACATTTCTTGACCATTGCAATCTTTGGTAACTCAATCCAGAAGTTGCGCTGTCTCACGTTCATTGAGAGTTTATGGTCGATCGGGTCGTGGAGCATCCTCAAAAAAGCTGTCCTGAAAGATGGGATTTGTCTTAAGATCATATCCACGCTCAAAGGCCACCTTTCAAATTGAATAGATAGTGGATTGAGCAAGCCTAGCTACGCTCTTGATATCCTCAATGGGATGTCCTGCCTCTAACAAATCAAAAGCATAGGCTTTCTGAGCGGTTGATACCTTCTTGCGCCCCATTGTGATGATATCAGGCGGTTGATTCAGCGCCTCACGAGTTTCTAACGGGATTCTGTAAACTTTTGTTAAACGTCTTTGTACACAGTTCTCCTCTATTATAGAGCTAATTTTGAAGTATTCAAGTTTGACTCTGTTAAGCATTTTTCTTTCAAATTGGTTCATCGTCCTTGTTCTGAAGCGTCAAGTCTATTCAAGTTCATACGGGAATAAATATGTTAGAATAAATACCGAAAGAAGATTCAAAAACATTATGCACAACCGAGACTTTCATCATTTCCATTTTCACAAAACGCAAAAACTCAGACGCATGTGAGACGCAGCAAAGTCATCCGTTGAAAAGCTAGCAAAGTTCAGCAAGTATGATCAAAATAAACACAAACTAACTAAACTGAAGCAAATCAGACCGAATCGAACTGGATGAAACTCAAAGGAAACTCCGCATGCAAGCTGAGAAAAAAATGAAGAGAAGTTACGATACGGTCAGGTTGAGTTGAAGAGGAGATTTTGCAAGTCGCAAGACTAGTCCGAGAAAGAAAAAATGCAAGAAAGAATTCATAGACAAAGAGAATATTGACAAAGAAATGAATGAACGGGGATTTAGAATACTCTGCTGAAGAGCAGGATCACCTATACTAACTAGAGCCACTGCTTTGAAAAGTGAAAAGTATGAACAAGAAAGAAAGAGAATCACGGAATGCGAGGTTCAAGCTGGATTTTTTTTTGGTTTGAAGGGAAAGTAAACACCATCGGGAAGGCTTGGTGAGGAACGGACGAAGGTGGACGGAGCTTTCGGGAGTATTTTTGGTGGCTTTCACTCGCAAGGAAGACGAAGAATGAAAAGTCAAAGGACGTCAGGAATGTAGCTTTAAGAAGTTGATACCGATGAGCGCAGAATGAAAAGAACGGCGAAGGAGGACTGAGCTATCAGGAGTGGTTTTGGTGGCTTTTACTCTCAAAGACAAAGAAAGAGAAATCAAAGGAGGTCAAGAGTTTAGCCTCAGCAAGTTGATATCGATGAGAGCAGGATGGGGGTGGGGGGGGGGGAAGGGACTGAGTTGCAGTGTTCGGTTACTTGGGGAGTCGCTCTTTGAATTTAGACGCTAGGGATCGGTCATTTCCATGTCGCGCCGTGAACTTTCTGTTCATTCCCATTGTCATCAGTATCTAGTATTCGGTAGTTCCCTCAATATCATTGATAGATAAACAACATGACTTACCGTGTTCCTGGCCTTATTCAGTCCGGACTGGAACATCGCATAGACGTCCTGCAGCACTTTTTCCTCTTCCATCTTCGTGACGATGTCCATTGCATATTGACCCTTCTTGCGCGTCGACCAATTTTCTCGTTGAAGGATCTTCTCGGGCGTGATGTGGCCGTTGTCGTCGAGGTATCCCATGACGTGCGTCTTGAGCGAGAAGCGCCAGTGGAGGCATTGATGGGCGGCTTCAGCGTTGCCCGCGCAGAATCTATAAAATTTAATCATTATCAGCCATTTCTTTGTTGGTGATGTGAAGGGGGGATGGTTGGTGCAGGACAAATGGTGGTTGTGGTGGTAGGTCGATGCGGGTAGACAATGAAAGCTCTCCAAACTCACCTTCCCACCAGGAATTCCGTGTCCTCATCCGGAATAGACCGTCCCTTACTATCATGGTCTGTCTTTCCCACCTTCCCATCCTCCCCCTCCTGGTCTTCCTCATCTTCATCATCATCCTCATCGTCCGACACATCCTCCAGCGTATCCTTGTGATACGGCTTCCCTTCAAACTTGATCGAAAACGTAGCCGGATGCTTCGTGCGATTACACGCCTCACATCGATTCTCCAGCTCTTCCATCAGGTCGTCCTTGACCAGCGTCGGTCTCGCTTCGAGCGCGTGCACGAACTCCGGCCGCCAGGCGGACGACATGAATTTGGATTTGGCATAGCCCGTCAGACGCTGATCGAGTCGCTCGAACGCGGCCCGATAGATTTCATCCTCGCGATCGAACACCGGATTGATCTTCTTCTGAACCAACCATTCGACCACGAGCCGTAGATTGTCTTCGTCGCTGCGGTGACCCATCCACGTGAATTCAATGGGGATCTGGGACCGGGGATCGCTGGAGCTTGGGGCGCCCAGCACGTCCTCTTCCTCGTGGTCTTCAACGATGAAGTTCTTATCGTCTTCGTCGCCCTGGGCGTTCCATCGTAGAGAGCGTCGCACATCCGTGGCCGGATCTCGGGGAGGAGCATCGGACATGTCGCCATCCTCGTCGCCTTCATCGTCGTCCTCATCGTCTTCGCCATCGTCCGTGTCGTAGAGACCCCGTCGACGCCGGTTGTGCTCTGGCTCGCTCTCGCGCTCTTCCTCAACCAGTTGACCAGTTCGACGTCGCTTGATCTGTTCCAGTGCCTTCTCGCGGGCGCTCTTGGGCCGAGCGGTCCGATCGCGCGTGCGTGATCTGGCGGTCGCTGCATCAGGAGTCAGTGAGCGGCACTTGCATGAGTCAGGGAAGTTCCTGTCTGACATGTCGGAAGAACGGCGAGATCCTCTTCCAGGTCCGCTCGTTCCTGCTGCGACAGCACTCGTCCCCCCTTACGGCGCGTCAGCCGACGGGTCTTGGCCGATCGGGGAGGTTCCTCGGATTCTTCGCTCGACGGGCTAGTGCGTTGCGATCGTCGATGCTTCCCCTTCACCGCTCTAGGGGTCGCCGACAGCCGATCCGGCACCGGCGCCGACCCGGACGTCCCTCCCGCCAGAAAAGCTCTCGGATTGCGGGTGGCTCGCTGCTTGCCGCGCGCTCTGGGGGACGTCAGGTGGGTGAACAACTCCGACTCTGAATCTGCACCGCCATCAATCACACCGTCGTCGACGCCATTCACCTCCGTACCACTCACCTGACTCTTCACCTTCCACCGTCAGGTCAACTGGCGACGATGCCTCATTTGCGCGCTCACTCCGACGCGGCGACGATGAGAGAATGACCACCTCGATCTGAGCGCGTCGCTGGGGCTCATCTGCGTCGACCAACTGAAAATCATTCGGAGCTGAGAGAACCGACGTCGCCGTCGCCCGTGGGGGTTGATCCGGCGACGGCGACACGCGCGACAGACGCGACTGACGCAACGGGGCGCGACGACGTGGAGGCATGGTGGGGCTCAGGGCACCCCGCTCACGCGAAGATCCCACCAATGCACCTGTCGCGTCGGGCGATGCGGCTCTGCTGAGGTGGCCCGCTAGCGCCGTTCGGCGACTATCGGCCCGACAACTCACGTGACTTCTCGTCGAACCGATGTATCGATGATGAACTATGAAACGAATATGACGATCAAGGAAGTAGTGATGATAGAAGCAGGAATCAAACTGTCGAACTGAGAGTTGATGGTTGTTGAGTTGATGTGAGGAAGTGAGTGAGTTGTAGAGTGAGAGAAGGACACGGAGAAGGCGAGAGGGAGATGACCGCCCTGCGCAAAGCCCCGATCGGGAAGTTCCGAATGCCAATACGAAAATGCAGCAAAGCTCCCTGTTCCGGAAATTTGTTGTCTGCGCACCACTGGAGCTTCCTCAATCGACCAAAATTATGCGCCGGCGAGCGAAGAACTGCCTAACTAGGCAGCCAGCATCGTGACGGGCACCAGTGACGATGAGCATCTCCGCACTTCTCCCCCAGTGGCAACGCGTATCCTCGCTTGCTGCCTTCGCTTGGGTCCGCTTGCTCTTGGCGCGCCGGAAGATGATGCCATCGGGCCAAGCAGACGAGAAGGCCGAACTCAACAGCTCGGCGAGGAAGCTACCGGGTGACGTCACACGCCCATCAGCTTCCTTCGCCCAGCTTTTTCGGATTGGTTCCCTCCGCAGGGGCAATTTGGTGCGGCGTGAAAGAAAGGGGAAATTCCACCAACGGGAGCGAAAGATTCACTGGGCGACCGCCAAGTGACGTCAGGGGAACGCCTGCTCCAGCTGGAGCTGCCAAGATGGTCGGCTTGAGCCGGCCGAGCCGCTACAGCAAGCGAGATGCTTCACCACCGCATCTCGTGTGTGACGCCCGCGCGCAACCCTCCTACAGTAGACGGTAACGGCCAGCGTAGTAAGCACGCGCAGCTCCCCGGAGCCAGCTGCACCTTTCGTCGAATTCCGCCCTCCGTATTCCTGGGGGCACCATGGCAGCTGCCGCGGGCGCCCTCCCAAGGGTGAAGCTCTGCCGCAAGGAACGCCCAACCTCTTTTCCTCTTCTCTTCTCTTCCTCTCACACAACACACACAACACACTTTCCTCTGACCTGCCTCCTCCGGGTCGGTTTCACCTCCGTCCAACGAATATTGATTCCTTCGCCCATTTTAACCCGTCGTATTCAGATCTCGCGAGTCCGCAGTAGAAAGGTGCACCGTGAGTCTCTCTCTCACCCCCCCTGTCGTCACTCCCTTCTCACCTGGGAGTAATTTACGGACCTTGGTTCTTTCCCGCTTGTTTTGCTCTCGCCTGGCCCTTTCATCATCATTTGCTATTTTTTTTCTTCTTCTTCTTCATCCTCCATCTCCCTCGGCTTTCTCCATCTCCTCTTCCTCTCGTCTTCCTCTTCTTCTCCCCTTCATCTCTCCGGTTTTTCTTCACAACAACATCTCATCTCTCCATCCAATCCACATCAACACACGATCCATCCACAAGATACCCCATCGTCTTTCTTCATCGTCATCATCATCCATTCTCGTCGTCGTCCATCAACTCCGGACGACGTACTTAATACCCCCTTTTTCTCACATCGCACCTCGTCGTGTTTGTCGCGTCGAGTCGTGATTTTTCTTGACCCACTCGTCGCACTCGCCGTCGAGTCGAACGGAGACTCACCTCGCACTCCTACGCAGACATCGTCACCAGTTCACACGCCTGCTGAGGGCATCAATCTAATCACCGTCCACGACAGCCATCATGGCCTCCAAGGCGGTCAACCGACCCATGAACCCGCAGCTGCGGGATCAAGACATCAATCGCAAGCTGCAGCTCTATGGCATCATGCAGGGTACGTGGAATGCAACGGTGGATCATGATATGCGACGCTAACGTGTCGGATCCGACAGCGTTCGCCAACGGCAAAGTGCCATCGGTGAGTGGTGCATCATCACTCAATTCAAGATGACGGCTAACATCCATCCAGAACAAGCAAATCGATATCGCGCTCAACAGCCTGATGGCCCATCGCTTCCTGTCCAGTCCGTCGCCCAAGCTGTCGAGCGAGGGCAAGCATCTGATTGACGACTCGCGCGCCGCCATCGAGCAGGCCAAGGTGCTGCTGCTCACCAAGAATCAGGGCAATCTGCTCCAAGACTTCATCTGGCACTGCGAGCAGATCAACGGCGGTCAGGCGGCCAAGCCCGGCGCGCCCATCGACAAGTCGACGGCTCAGCAGCATGGCAACGAGGCCCTCGAGGGATTGCGCACCCTGGGCACGCTGATCATTGCCAATGGCGAGTTCCGCAAGCTGCGTAAGTGGTGGATGCCGATGGAGTGCGCAAGTCGCAGCGACTGATGGTGTGTTCCGTAGTGAACGATGCTACCATCTTCCTGCGCGACATCGCGGGTGACGCGGCCCAGAGCGCGGCCAACCGCGTCAATCCGTCCGAGGATGAGCTGCGCCAGATCGACCGCCCGGCCGAGGGGAACACCTGGCACGATGTTCCCTCCCGTCAGGATATCATGAACCAGGCCAAAGGGCAGTTCAACAGGCAGAAGCCGTTCAATACGCAGGAGATGCGCGACGCCGCAGGCGATGCAACCCAGACCGCTCACCCTGGCGGCTCGCGTGATCCCCGTGACGCGGGACACCTGGCGGCCCACGACCAGCAGAACAACACGTCGTCGGGCATGGATGGCGCGGCCGGTGCCAAGGCAGGCATCAACTCGCTCAAGGAGCGCGCCTCGGCCAACATGCCGGAGGAGACCAAGAATCGCGGTCGTGAGGTGGCCCATCAGACGCGTGAATACATCGACAAGAAGCTCCCACAGGAACGCCGCGACCAGGCCATCTACCGCCTCAAGAAGATGATTGTCGAGATCCAGGGTCACCAGGATTGTAGGTGCTCTCGATCCGCGATGTCGTTGCCGCGCTGACCACCCGTCCCACTCTAGATCAGCAAGCCGTTGAGACCATCCTTCATCTGGCCGAGACCTACACGGGACACGCTCAGAATTTGAGCCAGCAGGCGACGGGCACCGTCCGTGGCGCCCATGCCGATGACCATCTGCGCATCGCCGAGCAGGACCTGAAGGTGTGTATTCAGTCGTGTCGATGGAGGGTGTTCGCTAACTCGAATTTCCAGACCCTCATCGAGCGCTTCGCCAACAACACGTCGTCCGACGATCTCTTCGACAGCATCAATCAACTGTACCGTGATGCCGACCGCGACCCCGAGCTCAAGGGATGGTTCCGTCAGATGAACAACTTCGTGCGCAAGTGCCTGAAGCAGGAGGGCTACGTCATGCAGGACGATGCCACGGCCGACTGGAACCGTCTCTACGACCAGGGCCAGTATCTGCTGCGTGACCGCTACAAGGGCCACTCGAACCGCATCCTCGACGAGATTCGCTTCTTGGCCGAGCAGTTCGACCGCGATCCCATGAACAAGCAGTTCGCCAACACGATGCAGAAGCTGTTCAACGATCTGGGCAACGATGAGAACGGCAAGCCGACGTTCAAGCCGCATCTGATCACGGACCTGACCAATGTCATCCTGCCGGACCTGCTCGAGAGCGTCTCGTACATTCCGATCCCGCGCATCGAGTACAGCGACCCGATGATGGACGCCGTCGTCGAGAATCTCGTCATCGAGAGCGACAATCTGATGCCCAACGTGTTTGAGTTTGGCAGCGACAACTACGTGCGCTGGGGCCGCAAGCAGGTGGCCAGCAAGATCACCAGCAAGAGCCTGCTGTCCGTCTCGGGCGTGCAGATGGACCTGCGTGGTCAGTCTTCCTGGATCATCCTCGACACTTTTTTAAACATACGCTGACATGTATTGTAGATGTCAGCTACTATGTCCACAAGAAGCAGGGCTTCCCGTCCATCCGCGACAAGGGTGTCATGGACATCTACATGGGCGGCTCGGGCTTCAGCTTCAAGGTCAAGATGGCGACGGCCGAGAAGACGGATCGTCAGCACTTCTTCAAGATCGAAAAGGTCGACGTCGACGTCAAGAACCTCAAGATCAAGCTGAAGCAGTCCAAGTACAAGCTGCCCTTCACGCTGTTCAAGCCGATTCTGTTCTTGGTCTTGAAGCCGGTCATCCAGAAGGTGCTCGAGAAGCAGATCAAGGATAGCGTGACGCGTGCCGACGCGCTCGCCTATTCGATCCACGAGGAGGCGCAGCGCAACGCTCGTGCCACGGACCCGACCAGCCCGCAGAACTTCTACAAGCGCTACTACGACGCCGCGCAGAAGCGGATGCTGCAGGGCAAGGAGAAGGGCAAGAAGGCGGCCGAGGGACGCAAGGTGAACGTTGCCCTCACCCAGCACGATTCGCTCTTCCCCGACATCAAGCTGCCCGGTGGTATCTCGACCAAGGCGACGGAGTACAAGGATCTGGCGGCCAAGGGCGACAAGTGGGAATCGCCCATCTTCACCATCGGCGCGGCCAAGGAGTCGACCAATCTCCCGCAGCTGCCGCCGATCCAGCGTCGTTCGCGTCATGGTGGTGCTGGTGGTGCGGGCATGGGCTCGTCCAACTTCAGCAGCCAGGTCGACCAGTCATTCGGTACGCAGCAAGATCTGTCGCTGGGTCAGGGTGGTGTGCCTCGCGCCAACGGGACGGTGAACGGAGCGGGTATGGATCCAAGCATGGGCACGGCGACCTCGGCCGACTATGGTCCGTCGGGCGGTGTCGGTGTCGGTCAGACCACCGCAGTTCCCGTGCAGGCCGTGCCGGTGACGGGTGGAACGCTCTTGGGTGCCGCCAACCCGGTGCTCCAGGGGGCCGCCTAGAGAAGTTCGAACCCTGATGGTCATCTGGTTTGGTGGGGTGGGGGGTTCGTGGTTTCGTCAAGAGTTTGAGTGAGTTGCGTGAGTATGCGTGGCCGAGAGAGAAAATGGTTTTCGTGTGGCATTTGATATCCCTGTTGATGATACCACTGTTTGTGCGCATTCGTTTAGTTCGTTTGAGAGTTGAGCTTCTTCGTCATTGAGGGAGAGCAAGAGAGAGAGACCGTAATGGGTGGAGGAGGATTGATGTTCTGAGAAGGGGATGATAATGGTCTAAGCAGAGATTAGTAGTCGTAGTAGCGGTAGCAGTAGTTGTGAATTGGCAATCCAATCGTGTTGTTGTTTTACTTTGGCCGTTGTGAACACTTCTGTCCGCCACCGTCGTGCTAGGGATACATTTTCTGAGGTTTTGAATAAGTCGATACATGTCCGACCGTTCGAAAGGTGCTATCTCGAGAACTCTACTTGAAATTCTCATTGCTGCTTCCACCCACCCACGCGGGTGACAAAATAAACGGAACAAACAGCTCAGCAATAATCGCTTCATCATTTTCACAGCGAAGGTACCATACCATCATCACCCTCACGACGAAAGAGAGCTTCACCATCCTCACGATGAAGGTATCATCATCATCATCATCATCATTGCGACGAAGATGAGGTCATTCGTCATAAGAGTGACGAAGGTTCCTTCCGCTATAATAATGATAACAACAAAGCTCCCTTTCATCGCAAGGATGATGATGATGATGATGATGATGATGATGAAGCAGTTGCTGCACTGAACTGTTCCGTTTATTTTTTTTATCACCCGCGTAG
>QQTW01004525.1_pt1 | contig 10446 bp, 5 predicted proteins | sample 1904831 | NCBI WGS metagenome assembly QQTW01 (sample SAMN09435610, study PRJNA476489) | Subsurface metagenome, whole genome shotgun sequencing project.
ACCATGGCCATGTTGATGATGCCCTTGATGGGTTCTTTGGTGCGGATGGAGGAGAGGATGGAAGAGATTTGGGGGCGGTTGCAGGCGTCGCCTTGGAGGACTTCGAGGGTGATGCCGGGCTTGGAGTTGAGATCTTTGTAGAGTGTTTGGGCTCCGGAGGAGGCAAGACCGGATCTGGAAATTGCGTAGAGGGATGTTACGCCGTGGTCGACGAGCCAAGAGCAGGTATAGCGGCCGAGACCTCCGAGACCGCCGATGATGATGTATGCGCCTTGTGGAGTGAGTAGGTGGTTTGGCGGGCGGTAGATAGGGACATGAGAGATGCCCTCGAGGTCATAGTGATCAAGGACGACTAGGTCCCTCGATTCTATAGCAGCTTTGAAAGCGTCTTTGTAATCTTTCAACGCGAAACATTTAGGTGTTAGAAGGTTGAACCAACTGTCTCGATCCAGATCACGCAGAAGCTTGACCAGTGTGTCCTGACAGACGGCAAGATTCTTGTGAATGTTCACTGGAATTTCATTAACAAGTAACTCCCCGGTCTTTGACGCCTCGATTGTGAAATTTGGGCGGTCGTCGTCCCGAATGGCTTCGACACTTAGAAATTGACAGACAACATGAAAAGCCTCATGAAGAATAGTGCCTAAGTTGACCAGGTGAATGAGATCGTCTTTCCTGGCCCTGATATGTCCCTCGAGGACAGCCATTGCTGTTCCAAGGGCAGCGAATCGAGTCAAAGCCTGGACAGGAGCCTGATCTCCAATGGGAATAAGACGATCATCTGTGACCATGACTGTATTCGCACATGCTCCTTCAGTCCATCCCATGACTGACGTGCTGGGTGAAGCGGTTGTTGCAGGTGTTAGGACTTTGCCTGCAAAGAACGTCCCAAGTGCCGTCGTCGAAGTCTTACCACCATGTGTGGTCACGCGATTCTCTATCCGGCCATTGTATTGTGCGATATCATCACTATTGATCACTGATGCCTGTACCTGAACTTTGACTTTGACTCTGCCACATTTGCTACTATCAGAATCAACTTCCGAGAGATCATCATCGAGTGTTTGTTGTTCTGCCTGTTGAGCAGCAGGATCGTATGACAGAACAACAGGCGCGCGGGCAGCAGCAAGTGTGAGTTCGTAATCCCTACCATCAATCGGAGAGTCAACCTCACGAGGTAACGCAACACCTGTAGCAGCAGCAATATCCTCATCAGGCAGATATCGTATAATCCGGGCTCCCATCCCATCCACGTCTAGTTTCACCTCATTTTCGCCCTGCATCATCGAGGTATACGCAAGTTTGATACTCTTCATGAGCTTGATTTCATCCGTTTCGTTTTGATTCAGACAAAGCCATGAAACCTTTAGGGAAGGCTGCTCGGCTTGTAATGTCCTCAATAGAGTACCGGCTACATCGACGAATGGGCTTGATGAGGCGTTTGGAGTTACCCAAAGTAGGCTGTCTGCTTGTCTCATGAGGTGCTGTAGCCAGGGAATGAGGTCTTTGCCCGGCCAAGTGATGATGATAGATCGTTCAAGGTCATCGATGAGTATAGCATTGAAGCGTCCATCAGAGGTATTTAGACTAGTGAAGGCCCTGATCTCTTCTGGTGCCAGAGGAATTTGGAGAGAATCATTCAGCTCGAAATTCCTGTTGCAGAAGATGATCCTCCGGGTCTTTAGTTTCGGTGTAGGCATACTATCCTTTATTCGCCATAGCTGTCCTATTGTATGGCGGTCGGTGTCGGTAAGTCCACAGATGTAATCGAATCGCTTGTAGAAGTCGTTGGTCATGACTTCTTGGACACTACAAACGCAAAGTAAACCTGTCGGCCGAAGATGTTTGTGTAGCCAACCAATGGAATCAACTTTATCAACAACGATCATGTGTGCCTGCAAATCTGGTCTGATTTCCCCAGCATATCGAACTGAATCAAGTGAGCTCGAATTTTCAACATCCTCCTCCTCGCCCACTACGAGTATGGTAGAGATTACGAATTCACAATTGCTGCTGCCCACGCGCCTGTCGTTCTGTCCTACGACGCTGCTGCTCAACAGCCAGAACAACAAACACACGATGATGATCTCGCGGAAGTTGATTCTGATAGTAGCGAATGCGGCGCAGTCAAAGTCAAAGTCCAGGTACAGGCATCTGTGATCAATAGTGATGATATCGCACAATACAATGGCCAGATAGGGAATCGGGTACCCACGCATGGTGGTAAGACTTCGACGACAGCACTTGGGACGTTCTTTGCAGGCAAAGTCGTAATGCCTGCAACAACCGCTTCACCCAGGACGTCAGTCATGGGATGGACTGAAGGAGCATGTGCAAATACAGTCATGGTCACAGATGATCGTCTTATTCCCATTGGAGATCAGACTCCTGTCCAGGCTTTGACTCGATTCGCTGCCCTTGGAACAGCCATGGCTGTCCTCGAGGGACACATAAGGGCCAGGAAAGACGATCTCATTCACCTGGTTAACTTGGGCACTATTCTTCATAAGGCTTTTCATGTTGTCTGTGAATTTCTGAGTGTTGAAGCCATTCGAGATAACGACTGCCCAAATTTTACGATCGAGGCGTCAAAGACCGGGGAGTTACTTGTTAATGACATTCCAATGAACATTCACAAGAATCTTGCCGTCTGTCAGGACACACTGGTTGAGCTTCTGCGTGACCTGGATCGAGACAGTTGGTTCAGCTTTCCAACACCTAAATGCTTCGCGTTAAAAGATTACAAAGAAGCTTTCAAAGCTGCCATAGAATCAAGGGACCCAGTTATCCTTAACCACGATGACCTCGACGGCATCTCCCACGTCCCTATCTACCGCCCGCCAACCCACCTACTCACTCCACAAGGTGCATATATCATTATCGGCGGTCTCGGAGGTCTGGGCCGCTACACCTGCTCTTGGCTCATCGAACACGGCGTAACATCCCTCTACGCAATCTCCAGATCCGGTCTCGCCTCCCCCGAAGCCCAAACACTCTACAATGACCTCAACTCCAAAATCGGCATCACCCTCCAAGTCATCCAAGCCGACGCCTGCAACCGCCCCCAAATCTCCTCCATCCTCTCCTCCATCCGCACTAAAGAACCCATCAAAGGCATCATCAACATGGCCATGGTCCTCGGCGACGCACCCATGGCGTCCATGACGGGCGAAGAGTGGGATCGTGCGCTGAAGGTCAAGATTGAGTCGAGTTGGATTGCGCATGAAGAGACGAAGAAGGATAAGTTGGAGGCTTTTGTGCTTTTCTCCAGTATTGCGAGTGTATTGGGTAATCGGAACCAGGGCAGTTATAACGTGGGAAATACATTCTTAAATGCCTTAGCAGTGGCGAGAAGAAGGGAGGGGAGGCCGGCAGTTGCGGTCGCGTTGGGGGCAATGAGTATGTCTGTCCTTACCCCCATTGCTTTCTACTTGTGTCCTCTTATTGCACCCTGCTATTTTTCTGCTTTGATAATGCCCCTACCCTTCGTATTTCCTCATCCTTCACTACACCCACCTTCTGCTCAACTCCCGTCTTCGTTGCCCTCTTCTTCTATCCCCAAGCTAACACCCCCTTTCTAAAGTCGACATCGGCATCCTATCCACCCACTCCACCCCATCCACCGCTCAAACCCTCACCCGCTCCGGCCTCACACACCTCACCACGGCCCACCTCTCCAAAATCCTCGAAGCAGCCTTTTACAAATCCCGCCAGCAGCTCGCCGGTAAAGAACCCTGTCCCGAAGATGCGGTAATGGTTACAGGGCTAGAGATTTGGGACGATAGGAAGGGCGAAGGGATTAGCGCGAGAGGAAAAGACGAGGTCTATTGGAGAAGTTGTCCCGAGTTTTCACATTTAGCTAATTACCACCCTCCATCCCCCCTTAACAATCAACAACAGCAAACGGATATACCGCTCAGAAGCAAGATCAGCACTATCCTCGCCCTCAACAAGAAAGATGAGGACACGAGCACTGGCGGGGAAGAGGAAGCAAGGAAGGAGGTGGAGCAAGTGGTCGGGGATGCCTTTCTAGGATTCCTGTCCAAAACCTTGGGGTTTGCAGCCGAGACGTTTGATGAAGGGCAGAAGCTGGCTGTTTACGGATTGGATAGTTTGAGTGCGGTGGGGGTGCAGTATTGGGGGTGGAGAGGTATGTACTTTCCTTCGCCTCGTTGATTCCTCTCCGTATTTGTTGCATTGCCAGCTATCGCCCCTCCCCATCCTCATCCCTTCATCCAAAGACCTACTCTCTCCCCTTGCACCCTCTTCTCCACCAGTCTTCCCCGGAAGGCACCGAAGGTTGTGGAGATGGCTCCTTCCTCTGTTCTTTTCCATGGGAGTGTGGTCCCTGTAGTTTTCTCATCTGTCTTCCTTCACCCTCTCCTACATATTTCTCCCCTTGTCCTCCCTCACCTTTTTCACATTTCATTCCTCATCCCTTATCCTTCATCCTCCATTCCACCAAAACAAAACTAAGCTAACAACCCCTCACCCCAGAACTAAACATCAGCATCACAGTAGCCGAGGTCTTCGCCGCTCCATCCATCAAACATCTAACGGCGATGCTGAGTGAGAGAGTCATTGAACTTATGGAGGGCCATGGCACAGGAACCAATCAGGAGCCATAGCGAGGAGAATTAGTGTAGCTAAGTAGGAAGGTCGAGGTTCGGGCGGTGGATTGGTGGATTACTGATGGCTATTTCAAGCGGGAGCTCGGGTGCCGTATACCAAGCGGAAGAATGATTATGGTGGGGCTGGTGGAAGGTAGGGAAACAGGGGTTACACGAACGCTCCTTTAAATAAACCAACAACAATCTCAAACCGCTACATCATTTCACAACGATTAGACTAACTAACGAGATTATCACGAACTCCTAACACCTCCAATCCCTCATCCCTCGATACCTACCTCACCCCATCCACATCAGCCCGCCCCCCAAGTCTCCAATTTCCATACGACAACTCTTCTAACAAGAGATTAAATCTCACACCTCCGTCCACAAAATCCACCCTACCAAACCTGGTTCAGCAACCTCTTTCTCTCTCCCTCTTCATCAAAACCCCCTATCCCCCTATCCCCCCCCTTTCTTCCCTAAAGCCCCCCTACCCCCTACCTAAACCCTACTTTCCCTCTACCCTTTCCAGTACCCCCTACCTCCCCACCCCCTACTTCCAACCCTTCCTCCCCCCCTTGCAATACCAACCACTTCTAATATCTACTATAATCTCTAACTCAGCTATACCAATCCCTTCCTTGAAATCTATTCTTTTAGTTGGTGTGGGGCGCTGTGTGTGCAGAGAGGGTAAGGGGTTGGTGGATAGGGAGGGGTTGGTGGATAGGGAGGGGAGGGGAGATAGGGAGGTATGAGGTATGAGGGAGGTGAAAGTGGATAGGGAGGGAGTATGGTGGATAGGGAGGGGAGATGAGAGGCGAGGTATGAGGTGTGTGGGAGGTAATGAGATGGTGATGGTGATGGTTGATGAAGGTGATGAAGACAAAGGTTGAGATGATAGTAGTGGTGATGAAGACGAAGGTGATAGTGATGGCTGATGGTCGATGAAGATGAGAGGCGAGGTGATAGTTGAGGTGAGTGGGATAGAGATAGTGGATTGCAGATTTGAGGGTTTGAGGGTTTGAGGGTTTAGCTATTGCGTAAAGGTATGAAGTGGACCAACTCAGGGAAGGGCGATGTAGCTGTGGAAGGGTAATGGAAAGACAATAGTCTCAACTTTGGCTGCGATGGTGATATTTAAGATATGTATTCGTATTCGATACTTGACGCAGGCTACCATATGATTGCAAGCATAATCGATCGAGTATAGATTTCTTCGCAGATACGATGTTTTTGTGGTAAATGATATATATATCTATGATAGATACATCACTACGCGTGGGCAAATACTTTATCGACCACCGTCAATCGGAGGCAGTCTCAGTGCTACCTATCAGAGAGTCGACTTCACCCAAAGACTACCTCAATAATCTCGTCGAGAGCCCTTTTCAGCAAAACAGGAATTGTATACGGAATCCGCCGAACGAGTGTCGTAGACCATTGACGACGTAGGCTTACCTATAGGCACCCCTCAGGGTGCTAATAAATTTTATCGGCGTTTCAGCTGCTTCAATCCCTCTTCCTGCGTGAATCATTGTGTCAAGATGCCCCTGGATTGAAGGTGGCAGCTGGGAGCCGTCGTGCTATCGATATGTTAGATTGGGATATCGAGGTAACGAGTTTTGTGTGCCCCTAATTTAAATTGACCTGAGGAGGTTTATGTGTTGAGCATTCGTAGAAGATTTCCGGCTGGTATCAGTGATGACATCGACCAGATTCAACAGAATGAGCTTTGACTGCAATGCAGCGATCATTTCTTCACTTGATGACCTCCTCACTTGGACCTTACTTGACTTCCTCACTTGACCTCCTCACTTGACCTCCTCACTTGACTTGGGCTTAAACGACGTTCTTGAATGATCTTTTGTTTATCGGCCACAGCGTCCTTACAACCCTACAAATCACTTCGTCGCATACGGTCCACTCAACATGGGAACAGTCAAGGATGCCGATAGCAACAGACATGGCGTTGCCGACCCCAACGTGTCTTACTGTAAGTCCAACGGTATCCGACCCTCTCAGCCGATGATTGACAATATCCAGGCTTCAAGGCGCGCAGTTAGTGACCGTGAACGTTGGCAGCGGTAAGGACGCTGAATCCTGGACTATCCACAAAAGCCTCCTGGCCCACCATTCGCCCTTCTTTGCCGCAGCCTTCAATGGGAATTTCGCAGAGTCTGCAACCAACACTGTCTCCCTTGTCGAGGACCACCCAGATGCTTTTCAGCTTTTCGTCCAGTGGCTCTACAGCGGTGAGATCGCGTGCGATCTCGACGACGAGGACGACCTCCCGAATGTTCTTTGTCTCGCGTGGGCCTTAGGCGATAAGCTCCAATGTCCGGTTTTCCAGGACCGCGCGATGGTGCAACTACTCGCTTATTTTAAGTATAAGTGGATCACGGTAGACACAATGCGACTGATATACAATATCAGTCCATCAGGATCTAAGCTCCGGTCTTTCGCCGCGGATGATGTCTTCTACGACCTAACAATAAACCGGTACCCAGAGATTGGAGCCGATGGGATTATGGGCGTGGAGGAGTTCAACAGGGATCTTTTGGAGCGGTTAGTGGTATTTGACCGCACGGAGGCTGGAGAAGGCCCTTGGTATGAAGGTTCTCCTCATCTGAAAGTGTTGGACTTTGAGGAGTGCAGGGTGGAAAGGGAGATAGAATGAGTTTGACCGGCGTTCTTTCGTCTGTTCGCAACCTTCCTCGGCACTGCAACCGGTTATGTCATGAGCAATAGAGGCCGGCAACAAGGAGTCTCGCAAGGGCTGTAACTTCATTGATGCTTGTGTGTTAGATTCTAGCAATCAAATATTGTTGCCCAGGTCAATCACGGGTGGGTATTATCCAAGGTTTCATCAAGAAAGGCAGATCGTTCGCCACTCTGTATCCGCAATCACCGCTTCGCCATCCATAATACCATCAACGTAGCACTGACCAACAAATTGATAAGTGGAAGATTGTTCTTGTTGTCCTTTGCCGATCGGATGGTCATGGTATGGACGGAGAATTAGAGGCCACTCGCTGCCCTTGGCAAGGAACAGACAGTCGCCTTCCTTCGTGACTGTCGGTCCTGCTCCCAACCTTCCACCACCAGTCATGAAAAAGCGCTGTCTTCGCGTCTCAACGTCAACAGTCAGCAGTTCGGTTTCAGAAAACGTTCCAGTGGGCCGGCGTCGATGATCCTTGATAAATTGCCTCCACCCTCTAAACATCTCCACGTGTTTTGAAGATGTCCTGTGAAATTCGGATTCGGAATAGAGGCCTCTCGTCAAGATTCTGAGAGCTGTGTCGGTGATATCTGAGTTTACATGGTGTTGACTAGTGCCGCTTATCCACTTGATGACTGCTTCAAGGGGATCCACAACTTTGCCCTTGATACGGGTACTAACACAAGTGATAATACCCTTATTTGCCGCCTCTACTCGTAAGACTCGGTCGTCAGTAAGAGGATGTAGTTGCTGAGTATAGGGTTCTTTCGCTGCATTGAAGAGGCCTCGGGCATTATCGAAGAGGCCAATGAGCTTGTACCCCTCGCTCCAGTCCATGCACCACGACGGGAGATGGTGTCGATTACCAGATTCAACGCCAATGGCGCGCTTCAGCTCATCCAAGCTATGATCTACGTCGAATACAGCTCTGGTAGCCAAACTATAGAGATTTGAAACAGGCATGCGATAATCGACGACCATATTCGAAGGAAAGTCTTTCACCAGGGCGTGCAAGCCGTATATATAGTCATGTGGATCGGTAGCTCCACGCGAGCGACCTACTCTGTACGCAGATATTATGTCGATCTTACCGTTCCTTCGGTATCGGTCCGTGACTCCTCCGAGGCCACGCAGAATATTAAAAGAATCCCAGAACTTGAGTGTTGAAGAATGGTTCCCCATGACAATGTCAAGCCATTCATCACAGCAGCCGAAAAGGTGTTTAGAGAAGTAAGGTACAAACTTGTAGCAAGAGGTAAGCGGAATGCTATGTTGACTGATATGCAGAAGCGCAGCATGGCTCGACGTCGAAAGCAAAATCTCTTGAACAACCCATAATCGATGCCACCATGGCTGTGTGAGGATACCCACCAGCATTGCGATGCTCTTATACCAGAATGCATCCTTTTCCAAGTCCAACTCTGTAGCTGTGAACTTGAAAAAAGGTAAGTGCTGGACGTGCTTATCCTCGGCGAGAAGTTGTAATATTTCCAGCGCGCCAAGGACGTCTGCATCAACGTTCTCGATGGAAGCAGAGACCAGTAACCTTGGCCCGGGCGGTGTAGTTTCCTTGGAGATGAGGAAGGATTTGAATTCGGCCAGTCGTTGGGGGGTTACACGATCTCTGCGAAATGCACGCTTAAAAGGGTTTCTCTGACGTAGACCGTTACGTATCTCTTCCACCGTACCGATCCAAACGTGCAATCTGCTACCACAGCGGTAGATGTCCCCCATAAACCCAACCTGAGAGGAACGCTCCTCGATATCGGCCTGATTGATGCAAATCGCGTCAGCCCATAGGATACCGCTCGCCTCCGGCTCCCAAGATGATTTATCAACAGCGCTAGGACACTTTGTTCGCCGACGAAAGTATCGCAGTGCTTGATCGATTTTCCTGGTCTGATTGATCGGCAATGGTCCATCATCAGCGTCGCCATGACGCTGTCGCCAGGGACGAAGATATCGCAACGCATTATGGAGGCTTTTCGTAACCTTCAAGATGGCTCCATCGACCAAGAGAATATGATCAAACACGGGCGCACCCCACGCATACGACAAAGTCTCATACTCTGGGTTATCGTCCAATAACACAGTGCTCAAGCTGCATTTCATAGGATCTTCAAAGGCGCCAGGGTGAATCGTACAGATGCGGATTTGTTTGCGACTCGGGTCCAGCTTGTCGTACACGTAGGTAGACATTTTGAGGTCTGTGGGCTTTGATCTGGTCTTTGGGAGGTATGGGGCATTGAGTGTGGTGGAGTGACGGGTTAGCTGATGCCAAAAGGTGTTCTAGACGAGGCTGACAGGCTGTGCATGTAGACTCCAGCGCACACACACAGGCTTGCGTTTGGGGGTACTCGAAGTCCTTTCTTCTATCGTAGAATGACAATCCTCAATATACCCGAAAGCGCACACACAACCTCAAATACCACTCACATCAGGCCCGTCTTTGGTGCGTAGGACCTCTGATAATGTCAATGCTAAGGCTAACGGTCATTGCATTACAGCCAGGAAAGGAAGTAGAAGTTTCAAGAACCATCGACAAAGAGAATCACCAATTGACAGTTGTAAGGAGTCCATAACAGTCGTATAGCTCAGCGTCATGCATCCTATCCTGTGGGCCAGAAAAAGGACATCGGTTGACAATGCCCAAAGAAAATAGAGATGGTGAAATTGACATTGAAAATATAAACGCCAAGGCTTATCGGCACTACGCTTGTTATAGTAATATCACATGATGCGCATCGTCGCGCCAAGGATCTCAAAACTTCCTGCAATGCTGCGCCAGCATTCCCACAGTCCAGGTTTTTGAATCCGTCCTTGATACTTAAACACAGACTACGCGCAACGGATGAATCCAAATATCAAATCACTACCATACCTTTACCTCATGAAGACCCGAGGCATCAACGACACATTTGTAAAGCCACGGGCGGATACTTGAATGCAATCTACGGTATCTGATGTAAGGTACTCCCGGAGCAGATTGATCAAAAAAGTGCAAATGCCCGAACCACGCTTCTGGAATGAAGTTCGTATATACGAACCGCCTTCTCGGTTATATTGCTATCTCTGTCAACCCTCCTGGCTGTAATGCAATGACCGTTAGCCTTA
>QQTW01004526.1_pt1 | contig 10444 bp, 10 predicted proteins | sample 1904831 | NCBI WGS metagenome assembly QQTW01 (sample SAMN09435610, study PRJNA476489) | Subsurface metagenome, whole genome shotgun sequencing project.
AACGCCATGGGGTGATACATGGTATTAGGCTTCGTACTTGGAGTTATATATCTTGCCCTCACCTATATCACGTATAAACGCTTAGACATTGAATCGACGCCATTATAACTAGTGGAATCATTCCGTATTCAATCTTTGCCGGGTACCTGGTCGGGCCAACATCGGGTACAGTCCATGCTTAGTCAGACACTTATAGGGTCCTCTCCTGGAGAGCAAGACGCTGAAGCGTGCTGCGCCCTATCAGGTATCTTTAGCAGCATTCACTTCGCCGGCAACATTGGACCCCAAACCCAACAATACAATTTCAGACCTCTTACAATGGTCGTTACTGTAGTACTCAGGAATTGTACACCGCATCCGCCATGGGAAGCAGTACGCCCGCGAAGGCGCTTCTCGGTACGTCCGGTCAACTGCTTCGAAGAAAGTTTGCTACCGGTTGCCGCAAATCTCCCTTCAGCTCTTGCAAAATTTTCCGCGTGTCTTTTTATTACATCGTCGCTGTATACTGTTTTCGTCAGGCGCCGTGTCTAGATTCCCCCGTATCAGTTGGTCCCGAGGTTGAAATATGACGACAGCTATCGCCAGGTTCAGAGGTGCTAGCTTGGTTAGAGGGTTCAACGCGGCCATTATGGGGCAGACCGTGGCCCTCTCAGAATACCGAGTGGCCCTTCATGCCAGCAGCAACCCCAACTTCTTAACGTCCTTCGACGGTGGGGCCTGTGACTGCGGCGTCTGGGTTGGTGAGGAACCGTTGGCTGGGAGTAATACCGACAAGCTATTCAAGCTCCGGAACTCTCATCTGACGGCGATTGTTCCCCTTGATATCAAGACGGCAATCCCCAAGGCTGACCTCAAGGGCAACATCATCTGGGCCATGACCTTTACCGTGAAGCAGTACCACCTATGCGGCGCCATCATCCTTACAAGCCCGTACGAACCTGACTTCGTGGCGCTTATCCCCATGGAATATATACGACGCCGGATGGGTCAAGCTCTATTAGGTGACTGCAGATTGGAGATGGCATTCAAAGGGGTTCGGCCGGCATGGACTCTACTTCCTCTGCCTCCTTTCCCCCCGGAAATAGCTCCGTACATGATGCCTCTTGGCCAGCTAGGAAACGCTATAGCGGGCATACGAAACTTTACCAGGGGCACTTTTCCAGCTTGGTAAGCAGGCGTCCTTAGTCTTCCTGATACCGGACTAATATGTTCTTGGTGAAAGGGTGAATGAGCATACCGGGGCACTCTACAACGTTGGGACGCCTAAGGTCCATGCTATCGATGCACTTGAATCAAGGCAGGAAGCTACAAGAGCTGCCACCGATCAGATTGAGGTGATATACAATGCGTTCAAGACACGCGGAGCTAGTTTCCACGTGCACTTAGTCGACATCAAGCCCATCACAGGGGATTTCAAATTGGTCGAGAAGAGTACAGGTACCGAGATCATGGTGGAAGTTAAAAGGCAGCACTGCAACTTCCAATTGGAGCCGGGGCAGATCAATTTCATGGAACACCACCAATTCTGTTGCGGAGTCGACGAAAGGTACGCCTTCTCGTGGAAAGCGCAGTGGGACTTTATCTATACTACAGACCCCAGCATGACCAAAGCATTGTTCATACCGAGGGACGCCATACCTCTAACGTGGTGGAACCGGCCTGCTGCTAAGGTAATCTGGCCTCAAACGGACATTGAGTCTCTTCGGCAGTACCAAGTGCATCTGGAGCCTAGTTCTCGACTACTCAACGACATCGAGAAAATCCTTCACACAAGACGGCAAACGCACTCTTTGAAGGCCCAGAACCCCATCAAGACCGACATGATTCTCTTGGAGCCGCTGGCGGAACGTACTGTTCTTGACGATAATACATTCAGCGAACCGGAGATGAACTACAACCTTCAAGCTCCAGCCAGCACCGCAGCTCGTGGGTGGCCCACAGCAGGCTACCGGCGGGGCTTCGGCTCGTCGATGCATATGACAGGTCGGGACAAGTCGTACGAGGCTTGGGCAGCGGACGCCCTAACGGAGGTTTGCCGTCGACAGTAGGTGAAACCCATATCCTTGAATCATACTTATACTGACGACTGCAGGAAACGAGGCGTTGTTATGGACCTGGGACAGTATAACCGTACGTGTCGCTTTTTTGTGGCCGACTACTCACCGTCGCCCCTTGAATTGAGTCGGTACGATCGAACTGGGATGCCGCTTCGAACCTATCGTGTCTACAGAGGTCTCCCGGTAGTCCCGGTGAGTTTCGTGAACCTCAGGTGGTGTTATGGGCATAATCCTCGATCAACCAGGGCTACTAAAAGTCCACTCGCTGGAAGATCGCCCTCGCTGTTGATTGTTGACATGTGTCCGAGGAATTCCATCCGAGTACCGCACGCTCGATTCGTGATACCGTCTTGTGTGTTTCCGGAAAAACTTACACACGATGTTTATCTCAGTCTCCGTTGCGGTACCTGGGATCAATACCTTGTTGGGGAGAGTGACCTCGTCGCTACGATCACGCGTATGGCTGGAGACCGGCAAGAAGTATCCTTTGGTCGAGGTCAGAATCCTACAATCGTGCAGAGCCGTGAGTACTGTTGTCTTCTTGAACGAGCAATGAGTCAGGCAGCGATAGACTGGGTATTACGGCTCAAGGATGTCGGAGAAGAAGCGTAATCCTCCCTTGCCGATCCGAGGTGGTTGGTACCTTCACGCTAACAGTCGGATAGGGAAAAAGCGAATGTCAACACCAAATACAAGGGAGCAAGAACTACAGCACGAGGTGGGAAAGGCAAGACTACTACGCGTACGGCTGTCGTCTTCAGTGGAACTTCCCAGGCATCGGACGAGCCTATCAGCGACAACAGTATCGTGCTAAAGGAAGGTGGGAGAGCACGTAGGGGAACACGAGGTGGAAAACAAGGCCGAGACGGAGCTCGGCGGTGTCTTGCTACTGTCGAGGGGGAGTTGTCAGACGAGGAGGAGGAGGACGACGACGACGACGACGACGACGACGACGACGACGACGACGACGAAGAAGATGATGATGATGATGATGATGAGGACGACGACGACGACGACGACGACGACGACGACGACGACGACGAAGAAGAAGATGATGATAAGGACGACGACGACGACGACGAAGAAGAAGATGATGATGATGATGATGATGAGGACGACGACAACGACGACAACGATAACAACGACGACAATGATGACGACGATATTGTTATGAACGATTTAGGAGCACATGCTTCTATGGAAGATACCTCTACTGATGAGGAGATCTGCGCAGAGCTTGAGAATATCAGTATCGCCACAGGGGTGCGCTTGTATCCTAGAGCGAGGAAGGCTTCGGCTAAAAAAAGGGATGAGGTATTAGCACTGGATGAAAAAGCAGGATAACTAGTAAAGGAGAATCCCAATTCGGTAAACAGTGATATATCACATGAAACAATCGTCACAATTCTGAGTGGTGCTTTGTTTGTAATGTGACACACTAAAATAATCACAAAAATAATGCCTTTAACCTTGACTAATCCTCTTTCTCTTCTAACTCTCCAAGATATCTTGTCACGGTTTTTAACATAATTGCTTAAACAAGCCCAGCCCTTTGTCCTTATGCGGGAACTGATGCACGAGCATGAACAGCGAACTAAAGAGAGTAGCCTACCCAAAACATACTATATATTCTGTGTTGTGCGAGAAAAAACATAGCCGGGGGATGTGGTCTAGTGGTATGATTCATCTTTAGCATTGCATCGAGCAAGAGATTAGATGAGGTCCGGGGTTCAATTCCCCGCGTCTCCAACTTTCCAGGGTTCAATTCCCTGTACGACTAACTTTTTGCGTTTCGCCATCTTTAAGCACTTGATTAGAACAATTCAGGTAGTGACGATAGCAGCATTAATGATTGAACCATCTTTTATTGCGTCTACGGTCGTTCATCATGTTTTTGTGGGGCCGGGCTAGGGTGCCGAGAGCTCTGATGACCGTCTTTTTATTTTCGCTTGTGTTTCCGGCTCTTCCATTAACAGCACAACATCAAAGGCCCTCCTTTTAAACCCCCCGAGTTCTCCAAGGATTCAGAGTGATGATAAGTACCCGCCGATGAAGTAAGTTGGAATGATCGGTGCACCCATTCAGGGCAAGCAGAGCGCTTCCGCCTACCCATTTATCTCGGTTTCATACGAAGCATACTCCACAAGCTTGTTAAGTCTACCTGCTTCGTGCAACAATCGAGAAATCGGCGCTTGGAAGCCCTAGTGGTATACACACTATAATCCGCTCATATGTGATTTCTCGGCCAGGTCCTGTGAGCCCTATGTCTTTACAAATGATTATATTCTCTTCAGCAGAGCAGGTCTCTGACACACCTCTTTGGATACACTGTTCATCATGACGTACTAAACCTTCCTTTCTTTCTTTGCTATTTTCTGCACTTCTCGTCGAGCAGCTCCGACCGATACTCGAGCATTGAGCCCCCACGAGGTCTCCCAGGAACGTTCCCACGAGATCTTTCTAATCAGTGTCCATTCCGACCTGGGAAAAATAACCTGGCCAAGAATAAGGTGGGCCTTATCCAGAATTCAGTCTACCGGGAAGTGCTCCGGCTGCTGCGTGGCAAGTGCTGATTGAGGTACATGGACTGTCTTCATCAAGCTACGGCGGATCAAGCTTTCTCCAAAATCAAGGCTGATGGAGATGTTGCTGGCATGGCGCATGCCTTCATGTCCGCTGCCCTGAAAAGATACACGGGTAAGGTCGACTTGGCCAGGGTGAAGTGTGCGGCCACCAACCCTGAAATTGGTGCCATTTTTCAGCATCAGTTTAGTCTGTCAGGTGTTCGTGTGCTCGACTTTACGATTGATCGTTCTTCATTAAAGATCCTGCCTCGGCCGACGCAGCTGCAACCGATAGAGCTAATAGTATGTTGTTGCCCAGCAGGTTGCGAGGTACCTTCGCAGCAGGAGCCGTCAATGATTCGACAGCCAAGGGTCACTTGCTGATGACCAAGACGAGTTGCAAGGTGCATCTTCGCCCAGTACTTTGCTGGTACCTATGCTACTGCCGATGCAGTAGCGGGTGCAGGGAAGTCTGAGCACTTGCGAACAATGAAGCGAGCTTGGGGTACATCAGTCACGCCATGAAATATTCGACGCTCGCCACAAATTTCAAAAATGGCGCCTCATCTAACGCGGTTTTTACTCCCCTCCTTTGGCTTCTCCGCACCAAGCGCGAGCTCTAGGATCGCAGCATCCTCATCGACACAGGCGGTGACAACGTGCAGCCTTCACCGAAGCCCTTGACGGCCTTCCTCCCTCTGTCATCATGTTATCGGGCGATAGGTCATTCGGCGTCAACGGTAGCATTTGGTCAACTCAGGTTCAGCGCTACAACGAGAGCGTGTCGGTGTTCAAGACGATGCGCGTGCAAATGCTGCCGACAGTGGAATTATTGCTGGCAATGTAGGCTAGTGTGATATCAGGAGAAGGACCGCAGCTCCGCTTTTGCTAAACAGAGGGCCGCGGGAGTGGCGGGCCTGGCGGAAGAATGTTTCCATTCGTTAGGGACGGGAAATGATTAAGATGATGCGAAGCCTGGACACCGTCAGTACTGGGCGGGTTGAATGGATCGAGCTAGGGTGCTGAGCCGTGAGAACGATAGTGGGAAACGGATGGGGTAGCGAATCAGGCTGAGGTATTCTGCTCTCTGTACGCTCGTCTCTATCCGATTACCGCTGCCTCTTCCATTCTTGTACGTCGCCCAGTCGACTTCCCACCATTATCAGATTCTAATCTTCCAGGTGCAGTACTCGTACGTATCGATTGGTTCATCAGTGTGATTAGATAGAGAAGACTCCCAAAAGCAAGAGTCGAGCGGGACTGTCTTGCAGGACGAAAGCGGAGACTTGTGGTGATGGTCTACTCTTTCCTAGTGGACGCGGTCGATAAGACCTGGACGATGACAGATAGCGAACTTTGCTACCGGAGTGAGATCGTTCGAAATCTGGCAAGCACGACATGGCTATTCTGATTCCCGGGGATGAAAGAGGTCTCCGAAGAGAAGCATAAGCAGACCGTTCCTTCCTCAGCAAAATGTTTACGACGCAGCTTCAACCTCGAAATGGCAGTCGCGGTTGTTCACCACCAGCGTAAAACAGTTACTTCCCTCCAGTTTCCTCCATCTTTCTTCTCCATCTCTCATCCGCTCTCAAGCATCAACTTTTTGCTTCTTGCCAGCTTTCATTCCACCCCACAGCTTTTCAGCATCAGCAACCTTCTCCCAGGTCTTTATCAAGCTTTGCAGGCGTGTTCTTTGCTACTACATCACTTTCTACACAAGCCTTAGCAATAATGCCTTCCATGGTGATCTCAGGCTTTGCCCTCCTCTCCATCCTGGCCGCTGTTGGACATGCTGCACCACCTACGGAGTCTGCTCCAACGGCCACCCAGGCATTGCAAACGTTCTTGTCTGTGTCCAACCTCAACGCTGCTCAGGTACGCTACTTCACGATCCTTGCTTTTTCCCAATCTCAGCTGCTTCTCCTACTCCGTCTTCTGCTATGTTGGCCACCGTTATGGAGACGGTCTGCGTTGAGCATAGGATGTCTTGCCGTGATGTCTTCTTACCTTGTCACACTCTTCAATCATACCTTCACCTGCTGACTAGTAGCGAAGGCTTCCGAGGTGTCGTCAAAGTTCGCCGCCGATCACAACGCATACTACTCGACCCTCTCAAACGACCCAGGCTTCAAGACTGCCTACAGCGTCGTTGCCACAGCAATGCCAGCATCTGCCATGAGTGCCGCCGCAGTCGATCCAGAACTGTTCCTCGCATCTCTGGCCAGAGAAGACAGAGACGACCTGCCTGAATGGTACACCTCCATGCCGAGATCTGTTCAAGACTTCTGGAGAAGCGTTGGCAGCCATGATATCCAGATGTACACCAGTGAGGTCAACGTGGTCAGACCGTTGCCAAGTTCCGTGTCGGCTTCTTTGAGCTCCCTATCGAGTTCTCTGAGCTCACGGGCCAGTTCACTGAGCTCGCAGACGGAATCTCTTGCCTCATCGCTCGCTTCCGCGAGCGCGACAATGGTTCTGAAGGGTGCAGCCCCGGCATCACCTGCCACATCCGGTCACATGCTGGTGGCAGCTGCTGGTGTGGCCATCGCCGCCGGTCTTGTTTCCATGGCCATGTTGTAAGGGAGGCAGGGCGATGATTATCGGAGGCTTTTTCTACCCTACATTCTCTTGTTGCGACGGTCCTATGTAACTATTCACACGCATGTACTGGGCTTGGACGAGTGATGAACCCTGTTTCTTTGGTGTGGAAAGGACGGATGACTGCGGTCCCGGAGACTGAAACCTGTCTGGACAGAGTCGTAAGCAGACTTCAATGAACACAGGTTTCTTGGAGCACTTGATCTCATCATCGGTGCCAATCGTGCTTCTCCTATGCAATCATAGATTCGACCACTCAGTTGCGTGGACTGATCTAGGTTCTGTTCTTCCCTGAGACGGTCGTTCCCCTAGGTCCTTGCTCTGTTTAAGGCATGGCCTCATGGACCGCCCGTCCAAGGTGCTGCATAGTTGGCCCTCATCGTGACGTTCCATATTCTTGACCATGACGGGGAGCGTATTGGCCTTTCCTGTTCTCCACTCGAAAGAATCTGTCATGGGATGGTCACTCAATTGCATCCTGATCTTACCAGATCTTTGGGCATACGAATTACATTAGTTCGGTCTGTAATTGTACACATCGCCATTCCTGGACACACTGCAAGAGCCATTGTAGCAAAAGGATCAAAGCCCAGGAGCCTATCAGCCAAAAGGTGCAAGCAGCGTAGCAACGAAGCAAAAAGGGGGTATCGTTACAATTAGGGTAATAGGTATTACAGACACGCCCACCCAACAATAGGCCGGTCACTTCTTCCTCCGATGCATCTTCCACTCCGCCTTCGCGACCCGCATCAGGAGTTCCTCATCCCTGACCGGGATCCAGCTCGTCAGCACCTTCATCGCGTTCTCGAAGTCCGAGTCCAGCAAAATCTCCCGCGTGCCGTCTATGAGCGCGGCGGAGACGGCGTGCAGGACGTCCAAGGTGCCGTTGTAGGAGGCTGGTTGCGCGGGAAGGGTTGTAGTCTCGCCGTCAGGCGGAGACTTGCCGTTCGCAGGCAAGGAAACGGGAGGAGTAGCCGATTCTCCATCAACCGGATCACCCAGCAGCATGAAAACATCCCACACGCGCAGCTGCGCCGGGAAGGGGATCGAGTAATTGAACAGCGTCAGGTACCACCTAGTTCCGTATGCTGTCGGCTCAATCCCCAATTCCTTGAGCTTAACCGCAACCTCCCCGTTCGCGAGCCAGCGCTTCTCGAACTCCTCTAATGCCTGCATGAGGCCATCGAAGCCGGACTGGTAGAGCCGTTCCAGGCCGCGCAGCTGCCACAGGCGGACGAGCATGACGAAGGCCATTTCCTCGTCGTAGTAGCAGAGGAGAGTGGCTGCCAGGGCGGCCATGCCTTGCACGTAACCCGTGGCGGGGAAATAGATGGACAGGCAGTGCAGCACGCGGAAGAGGAGGCGCTGCCCGCCGCGGTAGCGCCGGCGGAACATGATGTGGCTGTTGATGGTTCGCGGGACGTCCAGGTCGATCTGGAAGTCGTCCGGGCTGGCACGCTGGAGGAGGGTGTGGAAGGAGGTCTTGAGGGAGGCGTCATCGGCGAGAGGGGGGGTATGGTGGTGGTGTTGCTGTCGCTGTGCGGAGGCGCTGAGGAAAGCGTGCCAGGCTGTGGCGCGCCAGCGGTCGGGGATCCCTTTCCAGGTGCGCTCGATCACTCTAGGGGAGGTTGTGTCGAAGGTGAAGGTCATGCCGCCGCCGATTGTGCTGGTGGAGTTGGAGGGGTTGTTGAGGGGGCGGGCCATCTTCTGCCATTTTTCTTCCCGGCGCCGCTCGCGGAGGCGGGAGGCTTCGACATGCTTGCTGTCTTCGACGGCTTCTGTGGCGTCTGATAAACCGGGAGGAAGCGTGAGCATGTCGCCTGCTTCGTCCAGGCAGCGGCGGTCGCGGTTGAGGGGTAGCTTGTTGGTGGCGGAGCGGAGTTTCGATTGTGTATTGCTGAGCGGCCCACGGTAGGAGCTTTGTGAGGATGCAGGGCGGTTGTTGCGAGATTCAGGTCTGGTGGTGGAGCGGGCGGGGCTTTTCGCGGAGGAGGGACTTCGACCAAGTTTGCTTCGACGGCGTCGGGGAGCTTCGGAGGCGAGTTGGAGGACAGTGGAGACTCTTTGGATGCGGGGCGGATCTCGAAGCCGCGACGGCAGTGAGTTGAGTGAGGAGTCCGCAGATGGTTGGGAGGGGATGATGAAGCCGTAGCGATCGACGTCGTCAACGGATACGTTGTCCCAGTCCTCGATACCGCCCGCTAATTCCTTCTCTTCACGTAACACCGATAGGATGTCCGTCTTGGGAGGCCTCGAAGGCTTCTGAGATGGGATCCTCAAGGAAATGCCTTCTTCCTCTGCCCCAACGTTGTTAGGGCGGGCTCCAGTACGATCAGAAGACTGATCGGTTGCACCCTCATACATCGCTCTGACCTTACTGGAAAGGATCTCTTCGTCTACCGACAAGACCCTTGTCGGGAGTGTGGATGTGGGCAGGGACAAGTGTACGCTTGGCTTTCGACTTCTGGCCGGTCTGATATGAATAGAACCCTTTGAGTGATGGGCTTTCTTCCCCCCAATGAGCATGCTTCCCCGAGTTGAAAACTCAATTCGGCCAGGCAGGGTGAGGTCGTCAAGGCTTCCAGTTGGTATCTCAGTCACGAGTCCAATGAACGGCATTTGCGGTACAGGCGGAATGGAAGTCTGGCCCGGCGGTGTTTTGCATCTCTTTCTGATCGAAGGAACTGAGACTGTACTTTCTCCTGGTGCTGACAACTGGGGTAACGACGGGGAGTGCTGGAGGCTCCGGCTCGACTCGGCGTCCGTAGCAAGCGTGGTCCCGCTGTCTCGAGCTGTAGAACTCGATGGTGCCAGCCCCGAGTCTCTCCGGTCATCGTCGCGAAGATTTGATCTTGCAGTCCCAGACAGCCATTGTTGATCCGGCGAATGCTTCGGTTTTCTGAGACCAGTGATCGTGGACGTCAAATGAGGCGGTGGTGTGGCTCTATTGACTGGTATCGGTGGCTGGGCGGCAGTGGTATTATCGTAGGGTACGGCTTTGACGCTTTCTGCACTCCGGACTACTCTCACAGACGGCATACTTGGATGGGTGACGATAAATCGATTGGTCGATTTGGCCTGACACGAAGACTGAATTGATGTCTAGGAGTCGACCGAGCGGATCCTGCAAGACCAAGAATCCGTGTCTTTGGCTTCCCTTTTGAGAAGATGCGTGACAGGGATGAGCTTCCCGCGCCGCCAGGCCAAGCGAGCTTCAAATTTCGT
>QQTW01004527.1_pt1 | contig 10443 bp, 7 predicted proteins | sample 1904831 | NCBI WGS metagenome assembly QQTW01 (sample SAMN09435610, study PRJNA476489) | Subsurface metagenome, whole genome shotgun sequencing project.
TGTGAAAATCTCCGGCGCTCAGTGGAACAAACAGAATGTGTCGCAAGTTCTCAAACATCGCACTGCTTATCTTAACAGAATACTATCTACCACTGGCTATTTGCAAAACTGAGATGCTCCCTAGGGATTTGTAGTAATTGAAATATTGCTACTTTCAATGACTTTTAACAGTTTCTCAGTTTCAATCCCTGATAGGGATTTGTAGTAGTTGAAATCGTTTGGTATATAATCAAGCTATTCATGTAGTCAAGTTTCAATCCCTGATAGGGATTTGTAGTAATTGAAATTTAGTCTGATGGAGCAAGAGTGCCAGTATGTTTACGTTTCAATCCCTGATAGGGATTTGTAGTAATTGAAATATTCCGGTGCGGTCGGCTAATCTAGCGCTCGTAGGTTTCAATCCCTGATAGGGATTTGTAGTAATTGAAATTTCGGCATAAATAAAAGCCCTAGTAACAAATTGGGGCTGTTTCAATCCCTGATAGGGATTTGTAGTAATTGAAATGGGAGGCGACCAGGGAGCTAAAGAAACTAGCAAGTTTCAATCCCTAATAGGGATTTGTAGTAATTGAAATTCTAGTATCCCTTTTAAAGCGCTTGGCTTTCGCATTAGTTTCAATCCCTAATAGGGATTTGTAGTAATTGAAATGTTAACTTAGTTTACCTGTACTACTTAATGCCTGGTTTCAATCCCTAATAGGGATTTGTAGTAATTGAAATGGGTACTTACTCCCAAGGTTGATGAAGCAATTAGAATCGCAGTTTCAATCCCTAATAGGGATTTGTAGTAATTGAAATAGCGTTTTGCGTGGCATCAACCCATAAGCCATGTACACGTTTCAATCCCTAATAGGGATTTGTAGTAATTGAAATTTAGGAGGTAAAATTATAGATACCTTTGTAGTAGGTTTCAATCCCTAATAGGGATTTGTAGTAATTGAAATCAGTTGCGAGCTAGTTGCTCAAATAAATAAGACTTTGTTTCAATCCCTAATAGGGATTTGTAGTAATTGAAATACTTTAAACTGATGAAGGATTCAGTAATTTGTTGGTTTCAATCCCTAATAGGGATTTGTAGTAATTGAAATTCGATGTCGTTGCCTCTGACTATGGCGTATTCGCGTTTCAATCCCTAATAGGGATTTGTAGTAATTGAAATGCAATTTTTGCCATTAATTCCTCGAATTTCTTCCAGTGGTTTCAATCCCTAATAGGGATTTGTAGTAATTGAAATAGCTGTTAGTGTTTATACTAAAGCAATAATTCAAGTTTCAATCCCTAATAGGGATTTGTAGTAATTGAAATGCTAATGGTGCATACGATACAGCCATTAGAGCTTTAGGTTTCAATCCCTAATAGGGATTTGTAGTAATTGAAATATTCAATGGTCAACAACCTAAAAATCTAGAAGTCAAAGTTTCAATCCCTAACAGGGATTTGTAGTAATTGAAATTAAAAATTAGCTGCGGATAATCAGGAATCCTAAAGTGTTTCAATCCCTAATAGGGATTTGTAGTAATTGAAATCTGATTATCTAGAAGATGAGCTAATCTCAATCCCCAATCATTCGTTTCAATCCCTAATAGGGATTTGTAGTAATTGAAATGTTGCGGATAAAAACGAAACTTTTGTAGTTAGAGTTTCAATCCCTAATAGGGATTTGTAGTAATTGAAATTTTAAGCACTCCTGTACTGCCTTAATTATTTCTGTTGTTTCAATCCCTAATAGGGATTTGTAGTAATTGAAATTTAGCGATTGCTTATTTCTGCGCTAATTTCTACTGTTTCAATCCCTAATAGGGATTTGTAGTAATTGAAATGCATAGTATCAGTTTCAATTGGTAAAGTATGAGTTTCAATCCCTAATAGGGATTTGTAGTAATTGAAATGCAAAACTATCCATGTTACCCGCCGCTATTAATCCGTTTCAATCCCTAATAGGGATTTGTAGTAATTGAAATTCATCAAATTCCACTATTTTTCCTCCTATTTTAAATGTTTCAATCCCTAATAGGGATTTGTAGTAATTGAAATATGCCCCCATTACCCTCGTTGCTAGTTCTTCTGTTTCAATCCCTAATAGGGATTTGTAGTAATTGAAATCTATAGTAGTGGCGGGTATTACAGCACTGGTACGTTTCAATCCCTAATAGGGATTTGTAGTAATTGAAATCAATGGAATTAATGTCTTAGAAAATAATTTGCTCTTAAGTTTCAATCCCTAATAGGGATTTGTAGTAATTGAAATTAGTAAAAATAATATCATCGATCACAGACTGCGGTTTCAATCCCTAATAGGGATTTGTAGTAATTGAAATCAATGCAAGAAACACCTACTCGAATTCGATTCAAAAAGTTTCAATCCCTAATAGGGATTTGTAGTAATTGAAATGATTGCCTGTTGCTTAGTTGCTATATCTTGCAGCGTTTCAATCCCTAATAGGGATTTGTAGTAATTGAAATCTTATCGGCGGATCGGGTCGAGATTTTCCAGGGTTTCGTTTCAATCCCTAATAGGGATTTGTAGTAATTGAAATCCAATGCCCGGCAGATGTGAAAGGATAAGTAGCCGCGTTTCAATCCCTAATAGGGATTTGTAGTAATTGAAATTTCTCATCAAGAGGTTGCTGAAGAATACGCAATAGTTTCAATCCCTAATAGGGATTTGTAGTAATTGAAATTTCTTTGCATTGATGGTTTGACTTGCGTTCGGTTTGTTTCAATCCCTAATAGGGATTTGTAGTAATTGAAATATAGAAGCACGAGGTAATAGAGGCTGCTTCACGTAGGTTTCAATCCCTAATAGGGATTTGTAGTAATTGAAATCAGTGTACCCAAAACTGCGTTAAATTGCGAAATTGGTTTCAATCCCTAATAGGGATTTGTAGTAATTGAAATTCAACTCAGATTTACGGAATGGGTACGTACAGTTTCAATCCCTAATAGGGATTTGTAGTAATTGAAATTTCCGGGCAAGCCAGCAAGCGGATTAAATTCTCCCGTTTCAATCCCTAATAGGGATTTGTAGTAATTGAAATGCTTTAAAGCTGGCAGGTTTAAAGCGAAGTTCGTGTTTCAATCCCTAATAGGGATTTGTAGTAATTGAAATTAAAAAATATATGGCATTAACTTCTAATATTCAGTTTGTTTCAATCCCTAATAGGGATTTGTAGTAATTGAAATGTAGTTTCTCTTTTTGTTGCTGATAAGAATAAAGAAGTTTCAATCCCTAATAGGGATTTGTAGTAATTGAAATTTGAAGTTGAGGCAAATTCCCAGCCTGAAGCGATAGGTTTCAATCCCTAATAGGGATTTGTAGTAATTGAAATGTGGTGAAGGTTGCCCAACTGGTACTCTGAAATGCCCTCAAGTTTCAATCCCTAATAGGGATTTGTAGTAATTGAAATTCACTAGCATGTCTAACAATCGTGGTGGATTGCTTGCGTTTCAATCCCTAATAGGGATTTGTAGTAATTGAAATATGTTTAGGCAGAAGCGCGATCGCAAATCAAGCTTGTTTCAATCCCTAATAGGGATTTGTAGTAATTGAAATATAAGTAGTTAAAAGATTAAGTGTCCCGCAAGTGTGTTTCAATTGTGTTTCAATCCCTAATAGGGATTTGTAGTAATTGAAATATGAAGTTGAAGATTATTTTCAAAAAAAGGGGGAGGAGTTTCAATCCCTAATAGGGATTTGTAGTAATTGAAATTTTACATCAAAGAAGTAAGCTTGACCACAATTTTTGTTTCAATCCCTAATAGGGATTTGTAGTAATTGAAATCCACTTAACAAACTCAAATTATTTTGCCTGATGTAAGTTTCAATCCCTAATAGGGATTTGTAGTAATTGAAATTCTTTAGGTTTTTTCTATTCAGTTTACAAAATAGCTGTTTCAATCCCTAATAGGGATTTGTAGTAATTGAAATGCAGCGTTGTAGATAATTTTGTAGTTGGTCTTGTTAATTGTTTCAATCCCTAATAGGGATTTGTAGTAATTGAAATGAATCAGTTTAATAATAAAGTCAACCTACTGCTTGTTTCAATCCCTAATAGGGATTTGTAGTAATTGAAATTATAATATAAATAGCTAGAGGTGCATTGAAATGAGTTTCAATCCCTAATAGGGATTTGTAGTAATTGAAATCTGTAAAGGTGAAAGGTGGTACAAATCGTCACCTAATATTTCAATCCCTAATAGGGATTTGTAGTAATTGAAATCTTAAAGATGTAATACCCGAGTCTTTAATCATTTGGTTTCAATCCCTAATAGGGATTTGTAGTAATTGAAATTCTTCATCCGCTTCTACTACTTCTTGATCATTATGTTTCAATCCCTAATAGGGATTTGTAGTAATTGAAATATGATCGCAAACGGGAAGTTTAGGGGTTAAACCTGTTTCAATCCCTAATAGGGATTTGTAGTAATTGAAATGTTCGGTAGTTGGGCGTTCTGTCAGAACGCAGGTGTTTCAATCCCTAATAGGGATTTGTAGTAATTGAAATTTCTAATGACCCGTTTTCTACATACCAGTTTTTTGTTTCAATCCCTAATAGGGATTTGTAGTAATTGAAATCTACCTGCCTCTAATTCTCCCTTACTGATATCTGCCCCGTTTCAATCCCTAATAGGGATTTGTAGTAATTGAAATGTACCATTTGTTCATGCTATCCATTACTTGCGACTGTTTCAATCCCTAATAGGGATTTGTAGTAATTGAAATTTTCTGTCCTAGCCCATTACATAACTTTAGCAGTGATGTTTCAATCCCTAATAGGGATTTGTAGTAATTGAAATTTATGCACTGGCGTGTCAAGAGTTGGGTAAATGGGTTTCAATCCCTAATAGGGATTTGTAGTAATTGAAATGGTGTATTTTGCCCTAGGTACACAATCGCACTTGAAGTTTCAATCCCTAATAGGGATTTGTAGTAATTGAAATGCCTAGGCGTTCTGCCAGCCGTCGGAATGGCTAGGTTTCAATCCCTAATAGGGATTTGTAGTAATTGAAATGCGATTCAGGTAGGGCTACCTGTAACGCTGAATCCTGTTTCAATCCCTAATAGGGATTTGTAGTAATTGAAATTTCAATTGCAAGCTTGCTCATGGTAGCAGACACAGCCGTTTCAATCCCTAATAGGGATTTGTAGTAATTGAAATTTTTATCCGCCTCTACTCTATCCGTACGAGTAGCCTTGTTTCAATCCCTAATAGGGATTTGTAGTAATTGAAATCTAGGACATAATGATATAGCAAAGCGATACGCTATAAGTTTCAATCCCTAATAGGGATTTGTAGTAATTGAAATATTTTTCATCTAGGTTGTCGCCTTGCATAAAATTCAGTTTCAATCCCTAATAGGGATTTGTAGTAATTGAAATTCTTCAACTTGCTATTTCCCTAAAGTTTCAGTTTGTTTCAATCCCTAATAGGGATTTGTAGTAATTGAAATTTAGCTTGAATTGATAATTGATGATCGCTATTTGTTTCAATCCCTAATAGGGATTTGTAGTAATTGAAATCAAAATCCTCATCCTTTGCCTTGAAAGAAGTAATGCGGTTTCAATCCCTAATAGGGATTTGTAGTAATTGAAATTAATGATTGGCTGATGGTTGCGAGGGAATTAAAGCGTTTCAATCCCTAATAGGGATTTGTAGTAATTGAAATTTCCAAGATTTGCCGCTACCAATATCACCGCTTAGTTTCAATCCCTAATAGGGATTTGTAGTAATTGAAATCAACTTCCCGTTGAGCTTGCTCAATGCTACGAGGGTTTCAATCCCTAATAGGGATTTGTAGTAATTGAAATAAAACCGCCTTTACCAGTAAAGCCCCAACCTGTTTGTTTCAATCCCTAATAGGGATTTGTAGTAATTGAAATCCGGCTCTTGTCAATCCACCGGGTATCAACTGCTTAGTTTCAATCCCTAATAGGGATTTGTAGTAATTGAAATCCGTCGCCCCTCCCTCAATCCAATCACCCACATCTGTTTCAATCCCTAATAGGGATTTGTAGTAATTGAAATGCTCTTGCCTGCTTGCGAGTCTGTCAAATGCTCTCGTTTCAATCCCTAATAGGGATTTGTAGTAATTGAAATACGACACACCTCTTGCTTGAAGTGCGGTAGTAAGGTTTCAATCCCTAATAGGGATTTGTAGTAATTGAAATGTACAGTGTGGGGTAAGTCTCCCCACTGGTTAGAAGTTTCAATCCCTAATAGGGATTTGTAGTAATTGAAATACGCTGACAGATGGGGTATTGATAGGAACTCAGCTAAGTTTCAATCCCTAATAGGGATTTGTAGTAATTGAAATCGCATAGAATTGTAGCCATCAAGGGGAATAGGCGGTTTCAATCCCTAATAGGGATTTGTAGTAATTGAAATAGGGCTTGTTCCCACACGATTAGCTAAGTCAAAGTTGTTTCAATCCCTAATAGGGATTTGTAGTAATTGAAATAGCTAAAGGAAAGGCAGTCGGAGCTAGTCAAGATGTTTCAATCCCTAATAGGGATTTGTAGTAATTGAAATTTAGTCTGATCGATGTGTAAATAAGATGGATCGAGCTTAGTTTCAATCCCTAATAGGGATTTGTAGTAATTGAAATTACTTGATATCGGCTTCAAGCACGTCAGAGACGGCGGTTTCAATCCCTAATAGGGATTTGTAGTAATTGAAATATTAACAATTTTATCTAGCACCTGATTAGAAGGGTTTCAATCCCTAATAGGGATTTGTAGTAATTGAAATCTAGTACAGCACTAAATGAATCAGGAATGATTAGTTTCAATCCCTAATAGGGATTTGTAGTAATTGAAATTATTGTTTCCATGTTTTTATTAGATAAACTGCTAGAAGGTTTCAATCCCTAATAGGGATTTGTAGTAATTGAAATAATTAAAAAAGGAGTAGCTTAATATGCCACTACAGTTTCAATCCCTAATAGGGATTTGTAGTAATTGAAATTTGGGGCAGTGTCTCAAGCATCATCCGTATACCAACTTGTTTCAATCCCTAATAGGGATTTGTAGTAATTGAAATACATTTTCTGTACCTAGATAGCCTTGCCCATCTCCGTTTCAATCCCTAATAGGGATTTGTAGTAATTGAAATCTTGCTTGTACGGCTTAATTTCTTGCTTCTCAACGTTTCAATCCCTAATAGGGATTTGTAGTAATTGAAATCTGCGGCTACTGCAAAAACAGGGACGTTTGGCTGATTCGTTTCAATCCCTAATAGGGATTTGTAGTAATTGAAATCTTCAAAATTGCTATGTAAGTTTAGAAGGATTGCGTTTCAATCCCTAATAGGGATTTGTAGTAATTGAAATCTGGTATCGCATATCGGCGCGGTAGCCCCAGCAATCGTGTTTCAATCCCTAATAGGGATTTGTAGTAATTGAAATAGCAGCAATTGCTTGAGTAGGTTCAAATAAAGTAGTTTCAATCCCTAATAGGGATTTGTAGTAATTGAAATTTCCTAAAGAGGTATTAGGTAGAAGTGATTGCCAGGTTTCAATCCCTAATAGGGATTTGTAGTAATTGAAATGGTATGCCTCGTTTTCCTTGTTTACCCTGTGGCAAGTTTCAATCCCTAATAGGGATTTGTAGTAATTGAAATCTGGTACGCGCTATTTAGCTGAACGTTTTGGAGTAGTTTCAATCCCTAATAGGGATTTGTAGTAATTGAAATTTGTAGTTAGGGTAAAGAATAATAGAAATTACGTTTCAATCCCTAATAGGGATTTGTAGTAATTGGAATTCGATAGCATTATCAGCTAAGGCTAAAGTAATCTGTTTCAATCCCTAATAGGGATTTGTAGTAATTGAAATTTCCCCTAATACTCCAAACACAATCCAGTCTCCAGGTAAGTTTCAATCCCTAATAGGGATTTGTAGTAATTGAAATCAACTGCCATCTGTTCATCTTTACTTGGTTTTACCTGTTTCAATCCCTAATAGGGATTTGTAGTAATTGAAATTCGTTCATGATATTTTCTTCCACTTGTGACTTGTGTTTCAATCCCTAATAGGGATTTGTAGTAATTGAAATTTCGCTTGTGTTTTCTTGGCTGCTTGTGTCCTTGACGTTTCAATCCCTAATAGGGATTTGTAGTAATTGAAATGTAACTCCTGCGTTTAGTTCCGCGTTGCAACTAACCAGTTTCAATCCCTAATAGGGATTTGTAGTAATTGAAATAAATAACGTTAAAGATTCCGGCGCAACGTCATCAAGTTTCAATCCCTAATAGGGATTTGTAGTAATTGAAATAATATCCCGGTGAATTACCCCTCGCTCGTGAACAGTTTCAATCCCTAATAGGGATTTGTAGTAATTGAAATTTACCTTGCATAGCAAGTTTTATAAAGGTCTTAGTTTCAATCCCTAATAGGGATTTGTAGTAATTGAAATAGACTATTGCTGAACACTTGGATATTCCGTTTATGTTTCAATCCCTAATAGGGATTTGTAGTAATTGAAATATGACCAGTTAGGAGTCGCGGCGAGAATAGCTTGGTTTCAATCCCTAATAGGGATTTGTAGTAATTGAAATTTAGAAAATATCCAAGTTACCGGGACAAAATATTTAGTTTCAATCCCTAATAGGGATTTGTAGTAATTGAAATCTGTTCCTAATAAACTTCAGATGTTCTTGTACTTGTTTCAATCCCTAATAGGGATTTGTAGTAATTGAAATCTGAATACGGAACTTTTAAAAGCGGCGAACATCAGGTTTCAATCCCTAGTAGGGATTTGTAGTAATTGAAATGTACCCGTTGCCCGTGCATCTGACCAACGTAAGCGAGATGGCGTTTCAATCCCTAATAGGGATTTGTAGTAATTGAAATGGAAAAATAAGCGCTTTTCAAATCAAATTCACATCCGTTTCAATCCCTAATAGGGATTTGTAGTAATTGAAATTTTCCCTCCACTAGCTATCCGGCTCTCTAGATCCTCAAGGTTTCAATCCCTAATAGGGATTTGTAGTAATTGAAATCTTAATTCGTGTTACCAATGCAAATCTATCTTCAGTTTCAATCCCTAATAGGGATTTGTAGTAATTGAAATAAGCCAAAGAAGAATACTATATAATGGGCTTAACTGTTTCAATCCCTAATAGGGATTTGTAGTAATTGAAATCATGCAAGATGTGATTGTTGATTCGGTTAATACTGATGTTTCAATCCCTAATAGGGATTTGTAGTAATTGAAATCAATATCTAAACTTGGATATCTGGGATTATTAATAGTTTCAATCCCTAATAGGGATTTGTAGTAATTGAAATTATCGAATCTATATCCTTCATTCCGAATGAAGAAATGTTTCAATCCCTAATAGGGATTTGTAGTAATTGAAATTAGTTACATACGTTAGTAAAGTAATACAATATCAAGGTTTCAATCCCTAATAGGGATTTGTAGTAATTGAAATCCAATTCCTACTAAAACTGCTACTCTTTTCTCAAGAGTTTCAATCCCTAATAGGGATTTGTAGTAATTGAAATTCCTGTTCCTTTCTTCTCGCCAATCTTGAATTCAGTTTCAATCCCTAATAGGGATTTGTAGTAATTGAAATTAATACTGGCTCTTGTGATAGATACGCTAATATCCTTGTTTCAATCCCTAATAGGGATTTGTAGTAATTGAAATTATACCCCTCGTTTAAACCAATACATCACTTAAGTTTCAATCCCTAATAGGGATTTGTAGTAATTGAAATGGCGGGAACCCGAAAAGCCCACTGTATTTAGTTTTCAAGGTACAGTTGCGCGACATTAGACAATTATATCATTCGAGATTGGAGAAGTTGTAAATATTCATAAGCGAGATCGCTTAAAAATGTTGCTATGAGAGGTTATGAGATAGTGCGCGATTGTATATCCGCATTTTTAGCCATCAAACTCCCACTGACAAAGACCTTCAGCTATTTCAAGCCCTTTCTCGATTGAAACAACTACCCCTTCGCGCTGAAAGCGAAAAATACAGTCTCGTCACGGGGTTGTTCTCCGCCAATGCGCTCTACTTTACCAAGACAAGAAGCACAAAGAAAATAAAAGCGGATACTATCGGAATCGGGCTTAATTAACTTGCTTAAACGCGATCGCAATTTAGCATATTGTGTATCCGTCAAGCTGGGACACTCAAACACGCTCAACTGCACCCATTGACCGTAAGATTTTAAAATATTGAATATTTTAGTCCGTCGCTTATCCTCGGAAATGTCATAAGTAATCAAAACATTCATCGCTTTTTGAAGTCAAATGTATAAAAGTTTTCAACAGATAAAAACTCAATGCTAGGCTTACTTCAAAATTAAAGGTGGATATTTTTCAATCTCGCCCATCAAATACTTAGCTAATAATCTTGCTTGAATCTCAAAGGCTTCTCGGTAGGTGCATTGTTTTTGCAAAACAGGATGCTTAAACTTTGACTGCTTTTTAAG
>QQTW01004528.1_pt1 | contig 10442 bp, 7 predicted proteins | sample 1904831 | NCBI WGS metagenome assembly QQTW01 (sample SAMN09435610, study PRJNA476489) | Subsurface metagenome, whole genome shotgun sequencing project.
TTATCGAACTGGGATTTGTCCTTGGGCACCCCGTCGATAATAAACAGGGGGTTACCGCCCATGTTACGGATCTGGATGTTGGCAGCCGCCCCCGGTCGACCGTCGGGCTGGCGGAACTGTACCCCCGGAATTTTACCGGCCAGGGTGCCCGATACCGTAGCTGAGTGAACCCGACCCACGTCGCGGGATGTCACCGCCGAGATGGCCCCCGTCAGCGATTCTTTCTTCTGGGTGCCGTAACCCACAACGATCACTTCCTGCAGGCCCTTGGCATCCGGCTCAATGGTCGCATCGATCACGGATTGATTACCGATGACGATTTCTTTAGACAAATAGCCGATAAATGAGATGACCACTGTGCCATTCGCCTGCGCATCAGGGATTGACAGGGTGTAGTTGCCATCGGCGTTGGTTGAGGTACCATTGGTGGTTCCTTTCACAAGAACCGTAGCGCCCGGAAGCGGCTCTCCCTTTTCGCTGCTAATTCTTCCCGTCAACGTTCGTTGCTGTGCGAACGCAACTGGTCCGGCTATCATCAATAGCAGTAACCAAGTAAGACTGAAAGGTAAAGTTTGGTAGACGTTTTTCCTGTTCATAGACTTAATTGGGGTTATAGGAGAGTAAAACAGGTGATTTACTTGATCAAACGAACTGGTATAATTCAAAGGATTGATTTTGCAATTTTAAGAATTAAGCCCATTACAAATCATCACTTTTGTGCAGATAAATAGTATATACGTACAATTTTTAGCTTTTTTGACCCTGTATTATCAATCTGTGCGGATGAAAACACATACGGACGGATTGAAAAAATGGAAAGCACACTGCATACTTTCAAATGAGGATGAGAGCTATTATACTGATTGTCACACTATTGCTTTTCTCCAAAAAAGAGTGCGTTGCCCAGCTATTTCATTTCAGTGCGCTTACCTCCGAGGAAGGCTTGTCGCACAATAGTGTTTTCAGCATCACGCAGGACCATAAAGGGTTCATGTGGTTCGGAACACGGGCGGGACTTGGCCGCTACGATAGCCAGCGGATAAAAAATTACCCGCTGAATGCCTTTAACCCCAATGCTGAAGCGGCAAGAGTCAACTGCGTATATACCGTCGGGCATGAGCTGTGGGTGGGCACCGCCACTGGTTTGTTTCGTTACCTCTTCGATAAGGATGAGTTTGTGCCGGTGCATCTGTCGAATAATCCGGTCAACGTATTGGTTATTCAGCGGGTGTCAACGGGCGAGTTATGGATTGGCAGCCAGGATGGACTGTACATTTTACCGGACCATGGGGCCATACGTCATATTCTACCTGGGCAGCTTACGCACGGTATTCATGAATTTCGTAAAGGTTCTTTTCTGATTCTGCGGAACAATACGCCCTGCATCATTAATGCGGCCGGTGAACCCATCGTTACGCTCACAACGGTTGGCGGTAATCCCGAAAAATCACATGTACACCGCCATCACAAGCTTTTTAAGAATCGGCGAGGAGCTATCTGGATGAGTACAGAGACCGATTTGCTCGAATTGGATGAGAAACTGATGGTTTTCAGGCCGTTGGAATGGTTTGGGCGATTAGTGAAAGACCGGGTACGGATTGTACGTACCGTTGCGGAAGACCAGGCCGGAAACGTCTGGATTGGCGGTGAGTCGGGCGTGATTATGGTTGACAGCCAACGCCAGACCGCCCGTGCCTATGATAAATCGTTTACAGCCTCGCCCTACGGCCTGACCGACCGGGCCGTTTATTCGAGCTACGTCAGCCGGGATGGGATGGTTTGGCTGGGCACCTATTTTGGCGGTGTTAATTATACCAAACCGGTCGGCGTTTCTTTTGAACATCTTTTCCCGGCCACCGACGGGCAAACCATTGCGGGTAAGGCCATTAGTGAAATTGTCATTGATGGACAGGAACGGCTTTGGGTGGGTACCGAAGACGGGGGCATCAGTGTTCAGGACCGGGTTACGGGTCGGTATACGTACCATAACCGGTCGAATGGCCTGAGTGACAACAATGTACACGCGATCTCGATTGATAAATCGGGAGCGGCCTGGGTAGGTACATTTCTGGGGGGGCTGAACCGCATTGATCCGATAACGGGGAAAAAACGGGTGTTTCTGCACAATCCGGACGATCCGACGTCGCTGGCAAGCAATTACGTCAATGCTCTCTACCGCGACCGGACCGGTCAGCTGTGGGCAGGCACAACCCGGGGTCTGAATATCCTTGATGAGAAGACGGGCACCTTTCGGCTCTTTAAACCCCAGGAATTTGGAAAGCCTTTTATCATTGATATACTGGGGGATACGTCGGGGCAGATCTGGATTGCTACCTCGCCTTCGGGCGTGTATCGGTACGATCCTAAACTCGATAAATTGACCCATTACGATACCGGTAACACGCCCGTCTTGCGGAGTAACCAGATCATGAGTATATACGAAGATTCAGGCCATAACATGTGGTTTGGCAGCCTGAACGGCGGTGTATATCAGTGGAATTACTGGCAAAAAAAGTTTATCTGGCACCCAGCGCAGGCGAAACTAATTAATCAGACTGTCTATGAAACGCTGGAAGACAACCGTGGAACCTATTGGTTTTCAACTAACAGGGGCCTGTTTTCATTTAATCCAAAACAAAACACGCATCGGGTGTTTGACGAAAGTAACGGGCTTCAGGCTACTCAGTTCAATTTCCGGTCTGCCATGAAAGATCGGCGGGGCTATCTGTATTTTGGGAGTGTCGATGGGCTTTGTTATTTCAATCCCGACAACATTGCGAAACGGGTTTTTGACCCGCCCGTTTATTTTACCGACCTCAAACTGTTCAACAAAGAAGTTAAAGCCGATGGCGAACTCATGCTGACCAAGAGCCTTGACGAAACAGGAGAACTGCGTTTCGATTACGCGCAAAATGTCATTACGTTCGATTTTGTAGCCATCAATTACTTCTCGAAACAAACCAATTATTATACCTATTACCTCGAAGGATTTGAAAAAAACTGGGGGCCGAAAACCACCGTAAACTCGCAGACCTACACGAATTTATCACCCGGAGATTATACGTTTCATGTTCGGTCGTTTCAATCAAACGGCGATTTGTCGCCGACCGAACGTACCCTTCGCGTTGTTGTGAATCCGCCTTTTTGGCGAACGACCTGGGCTTACCTGCTCTACGCGCTGTTCGGCATTGGGTTGCTGGTGCTGTATCGGAGAGTCATTACGTATCTGAATAATCAGAAAGTAGCCGTCCAGATGGAGCGGATGGAACGGCAAAAGAGTGAGGGATTAAATCAGCAGAAGCTGAATTTTTTCACGTTTCTCTCCAACGAATTCAAGACGCCGATTACCCTGATTATGGCGGAAATTGACGAGCTGATTCAGTCTCACCAAACCGGGCGGGCCGACTCAGTAACTAATTACGGCGTCATCAAGAAAAATGCGAAGCGATTGCAGTCGTTGATTGACCAGATCATCGAACTCCGCAAAACCGGGAGTGAACCGCAGAAGGTGCACCTGACCGATGCGGACATCATCACGTTCGTGAAGGAAACCGTGCAGGGCTTCGATCCGCTGCTCCAGTCTCGGCGCGTTCGCAGGCGGCTCAATTTTTCGCCCCCTTACCTGATGGCTTCGTTCGACGCGGGGAAGGTGGAAATGATTATTGGCAACGTTTTCTTTTTCCTCACCAACGAAGTCGCCGAAGGCGATGAACTGGTCCTCGACGCACGGGTTGAGAACACGTCGGAGCCGTCCAATTGCCAGTTCACGATTACCTTCTCCCTCGACGGCCAACCGGACCTGTTTGAGCGCATCAAAATCAGTTACCACCTTGCGGAAGACAGCGAAGAGCTTTTTTTGCAAACGAACTCATCCAGCATTGGCCTGCTGTTAACATTCAGCTTGGTGAAGCTACTGTCAGGAACCGTCTCGTTCTCCGACGCAGGTGGTCACTATAAGTTTTCCATCGGACTTCCCATTCGGAAAAGCCCGGTCAGTAGAGCAGCCACCGGGTTGAAAAAAACCGACCGGTTGCCGACGCAAATTGTGAACATACCAGACGAAGTCCTGGCCGAAAGTGGATTGGTTAACGAATTTGCCGACGAGCGGCTACCGAGCGATAAACCAGTTATTCTGATTATCGACCGGAGTAAAGATCTGGCTCAGTTTCTGAAACGGCATTACGGGGAAACGTACCAAATCAGCTTAGCGAATACATTCAATGAAAGTTTGAAAAAGGCGGAAACCACGCTCCCTGACCTAATCCTGTGCGACAGCGACATACGCGACCGGGAAAACCGAAACCTGTGCGTTGCCCTAAAAAACAATCCACTTACCCAGGCCATACCCGTTCTTCTACTGCTGACGGACGAAGACGACAAAACCGTTATCGACGGCCTTAACAGCGGGGCCGATGGCTACATCACGAAACCCTTTAACCTGAGGGAACTGGATCTGATGATCTGCAATACATTGAAGTCGGTATCGGTGCTAAAGACTAAATTGGTGGGTGGATTGGCCGACTCATTTCTAACGACACTACCCCGGCGCAACAAAGAGCAGGAATTTATCATGCGCTTTTCGACGCTGGTGAACCACCAGTACAAGGACAAAGGCACCACGGCCGATCAGTTGGCCCAACAGATGAATTGTAGCCGGTCGCAGCTTCACATCAAACTTAAAACCCTGACTGGTCTGAGCACCAAAGAATACCTGAACGATTACCGGCTAACGCTTTCCCGCCAATTGCTTGCCGGGGGCATGAGCGTGGCCGAAGCCGCGTTTGAGGTCGGATTCAGCGATCCGAACTATTTCGGCCGGGCCTTCAAGAAAAAGTACGGCACAACCCCCAGCAAGGCAAGCTAAAAAGCATTAACCTTTCAAACACTATGGTGTCATTTGATCCTGTTCTCCTGATCGGCGGTTCCGGCATCGTCGGTCGCTGGACGGCCCGGTTTCTACGCGACTTTTACCCAAACGTCCCATTACTAATTGGCGGCCGCGACCGCGCTAAGGCCGAAGAAGCCGCATCCGAAATCGGCAATGCAGCGGGCGTTGTGCTCGACCTGGCCACCGATGATCTTGGCTTAGGTAAGCGCTCAGTCAGCGCCGTCGCCGTCTTTTTTACGGACGAACGGATCGCCGGGCTGCGTTTTGCCCAGTCTCGCGGGGTGCCACATATCAGCATTTCTCCCGGCATCATCGAGATGGGTCCCGAAGTAGCGGCTTATATTCACAGACCCGGTGCCGCCCCAGTTGTGCTCGGCACGGAATGGCTTGTAGGCGCCACAACGATCCCCACCCTCGAACTTGCCAGGGCGTTCGGCCGGGTTCACGACATCACCATTAGTGCGTTGCTCGACGAACAGGATGCGTTCGGTCCAGCAGCAAACGCCGACCTGGAGCGCCAGACGAAGACCATGCCCGCAGCGCTGGCTCGCCGTGACGGCGGCTTCTTCTGGCGCGTCGGCGACGAGGCCAAAGCCCAATTCCGCGCCGTTGACGGCACTGAAATGGAAGCGTCCGCTCTCTCACCCTACGATGTTATCGGCCTGGCGACCGCGACCGGTGCGCCAAACGTTCAATTCAATCTGGCACTGGGAATGAGTTCCACCCGCCGTCGTGGCGAGCCGCTGTCGACGGAGATCATCATCGAACTCGCGGGGGAGGATCATGCGGGCCAACCGCTCCGTACCCGTCATGCGGTTGTCCATCCGGAAGGGCAAATGCCCTTGACGGGGCTTGGGGTCGCCATGCTTTTGGAGCGGCTGATCGGACTTGATGGTAAGCCGGCAACCTTACCTGGGCTCTACTTCCCCTATCAACTGCTCGAACCTACCACCTATTTGGCCCGCCTTGAGCAGATTGGCGGCAGCGTCCTGACGCTGGAAGTGCTGTGATGCGTGCGTAACACGCTACCTAATGAGTCTTGGGAAGGTATCAACCCGTTAAGCCGCAGAGCGTACCGGCTCATCGTTAGCCAATCCGTTCGGCGAAGAAGGCGGCTACTTCGGCTAATCGGATAGAAAAGCCTTATTCGTTGTCATACCCCGTCGTTATTGATACCAGATTGCCTTAGGGGTAAATTTTACCAAATTGGCAAAACTGCCCTTTCCCGGAGCATACGGAGGGTAAGACTACCAGGGAATCTCGCCGGTTTGGGGGTTGTTTTCTTCGCTGATGAATTTTCCAGTCGGGCCGTCGGCGTCAAGGATGGCGTATTTAACCAACCGTGTCCCAGCCTCTTCGACCGTACCGGTACCGCGGTGATTATTGAAATCCGTGTCCGTAAAGCCGGGGTCCACGGCGTTCACTTTGAACGGAGTATCGCGCAGTTCGTAGGCCAGCACAATGGTGTACATATTGAGGGCCGCTTTCGACGTATGGTAAACCGCCCCTTTGTTGGGATAATACTTCCAGGTAAGGTCGTTGTGCAGGGTGAGCGAACCCATGCCCGAGGTTACGTTCACAATGCGCGGCTGTTCCGACTTCTGCAACAAATCGAAGAAGGTTTGGGTGACCAGCACAACGCCAAATACATTGGTATCATAAACCTGCTTGAAGATACCAATGTCCGTACCGGTGGCCGATTGGGGCATCCCCCCGTTGACACCGGCGTTGTTGATCAGCACATCCAACACGTCGGTTTTCTGACCGAGCGTCTCACGAGCGGCTTTGACCGATTCCGGCTGGCTGACATCGAGTTGGATGGCTTCTACGTCGTGGAGGCCTTCGGCCTTTAGCGTTTCTACGGCCTCCTGGCCATTGGCGACACTACGGCTGCCTAAGTAAACGTGATAGCCCTTTTGCAGCAGTTGACGGGCGGTTTCAAAACCAATACTTTTATTGGCTCCGGTGATTAATGCGGTTTTCATGGCTTCTGCGTTTTACGATTTTAAGAGCGTGGACCGGTCTTTATGACTGGCCTCACCTGGTTTTTTGTTACGACAAAGTTGGCCCTTAAACAGAAGTCGTTGCTAAAGAGAATCAAACCAAAAAGTATGATTTTCAAATCTTAGCAGTTCGGAAGGATTTGGGAATTCTGCCGGTTACGCGTTTAAAATAGTTGTTGAAGTAGGTGGGGTAGTCAAACCCGAGGCCGTAGGCGATGTCGGCCACGGGCCAGTTGGTATGCTGCAAGAGCGCTTTGGCTTCGGCGGCAATTCGTTCGGCGATGTGAACCGAAGTTGGTTTGCCGGTCACTTCTTTGACCGAACGGTTGAGGTAGTTGACGTGTACCGAGAGACTTTGGGCGAAGTCCTGGGCCGTTCTTGCCTGGAGCGGTTTATCGGTGCTTTCAATGGGAAATTGTCTCTCTAATAATTCGATAAACAAACGGGTGATCCGGATCGCGGCATTCTGATGGATTAGCCCCCGTTGTGTAGGCTGAAGTCTGACGGCTTCGTGCAGGATGAGTTCAATGCAGCTCCTGATCAACTCGTCTTTGTGCTCATAATCAGTCCAGTGTACCGACAGCATCTGCTGAAAAAGTCCCCTCATAAACACTGCCTGTTCATCCGTAAGGGGAAGTACCGGCGTGCCGTCAACGCGAAATAAGGGGGAACTGTGCAGGAGCTCAGTGCGTTCCCGGCCCGCAATGAAGGCTTCGGTAAACAGACAGGCATAGCGTTTTTCGCCCGTGGAACGGTCCACAACCGAATGGGGTACGTGGGGGTTGGCGAAAAATAAGAAGGAACCATCCATGTCAATCGTTTGCCCACCCGAGAGAATAGTCATGTCGCCCGTCACCAGCACGATCTTATAAAAATCCCGGCGACCATGGACAGGCGGGGGCGGTACGGTTCCGGCGATTTCGTAGACGTTGAACCCTTTCGGTTTCAAATCGGCACTTGTGAAAGCCAGGCTTTGGAGTACGGATGTAGCGCTCATGCTACAAAGTTAACAAAATCAAACCTTAACTCAGCAATCAGCCAGAAGCCCACCAAAGCAGGCAACGATGCGCAGCCACGTACGATAAGTAGCTGCGCATCGTTGCCTTATCCAACCGATGGGTTATTTCTATGGTCGTCGGTATATGTAGAGCTGTGTGCTGGTGGTCGAAAGGATCAATGATAGATGCCTAAGTGGGCAGCCTCGAAATTAACTAACTCGTCGAACCGATTTTGTTTCACCTTTTGCACCCACTCCGGGTCCTGCAACAGTGCCCGGCCCACCGCCACTAAATCAAAATCACCCCGCTCGTACCGGCGCATCAGTTCGGTCAGGTCCTGGGTCTGCGCCCCTTCGCCTTTGGTGAAAGCCCCCAGAAAGTCGTTCGATAGCCCTACCGAACCGACCGTGATGGTGGGCTGCCCGGTGATTTTCTTGGCCCAACCCGCAAAGTTCAGGTCCGAACCCTCGAACTCGGGTTGCCAGAACCGGCGGTTTGAGCAGTGAAAAATGTCGGCTCCGGCTTCGGCCAGCGGCTGCAACCAGGCTTCCATCTCCCCCGTGGTATGGGCCATGCGGGCGGAGTAATCCTGCCCTTTCCACTGCGACAACCGAATCAAAATGGTCAGGTCCGGGCCAACCGCGTTACGAATGGTCTTGATGACTTCGGTGGCAAAACGGGTCCGTTCGCCCAGCGTTTGCCCGCCGAATTCGTCGGTACGGTGGTTAGTTTGTTCCCAGAAGAACTGGTCGATCAGGTAGCCATGCGCCCCGTGGAGTTCGATGCAGTCAAACCCTAAATTCTTGGCAGCCAGCGCGGCCTGCGCGAACGCATCGATGGTCGCGTACACATCGGCTGACGACATGGTGTCGGGGCCTTCGTAAGGAACGGGGGGCCAATCGGCAGCGGCCTCCTGAATACCCACGTGCCAGAGTTGCGGCCCCATCTGCCCGCCCTGCGCGTGTACGGCGTCGATGACCCGTTGCCAGCCCGCCAGCGAAGCCTCGCCGTAAAAATTGGGAATGTCTTTAAGATTCTTGGACGACGGCCGCCCGACCACCGTGCCTTCCGACAAAATAAGCCCGACCTCGGCTGCGGCCCGGCGAAGGTAATAGTCAGTTATGGCTTGCGTGGGTACGCCGTCGGTCGCCTGAGCGCGGGTCATGGGCGCCATCACGAACCGGTTGCGCGTGTGTAGCGTCTTGTAACGGAAGGGTTGAAAAAGCGGAGTGAGATCCGGGGCAACGGCGTCGAAGGGGCGAGCCACCTGGGGCGCATTCGTCAGTTGTTGTGTAAGCATTCGGTTGACTATCTATTGGTTTCACTATTGAACTGACGATAGTCTAAGATAGTTACCAATGACAGGAGATAGTGGTTACCTCTACTTTACCAGAAAAATAGGATGAATAAAGAATCATTTGTGTGTAGCGATTGCGCCGTCACAAGGTCCATGGCTTCGTTGGGTACGCGCTGGAAGCCACCCATTATTTACGCCCTGCGAGAACGGACGATGCGGTTTGGGCAATTGGCTGCTCACATCAGCATCATCTCGCGGAAGGCCCTGACCGACTCGCTGCGTGAGCTGGAACGGGATGGCATTGTCATCCGAGAGGAATTTAAAGAATTACCGCCCCGGGTGGAGTACAGCCTGACGGATAAGGGCCGCGAACTGGTACCAATTCTGGTGATGCTTTCCGACTGGAACCAACGCCACCAACCGGTCGAAGAGACCAGCCCTGGTGTATAGCAGGCAACCCCACCGCTACGTTCTTGAACATCATGCAGGAAAAACTAAGGGAACACATCGAGAAACGAGTACCGCTAACCGATGAGGAGTTCGCGTTTGTACTCGATCACGTTACGGTAAAGAGGTTCAGGAAACACCAGTTTCTGATTCGGGAAGGCGAACCGGTCAAGTACGCTTACTTTGTGGTATCGGGGCTGTTGAAGCTGGTCTATACCGACGAGTCAGGCAAGCCCCACATCGTTTCGTTTGCCATGGAAGACTGGTGGGAGAGCGATTTTGGAGCTTATTTTACCCAGACAAAAGCGACCCTGTCGGTAGACTGTCTGGAAGATACGGTGGTGTTTTGCCTGTCGCTGGACGATTACAAAACGTTATGTGCCAGCCTTCCAACGTTTGAACGTTTCTTCCGGCAATTAGCCATTGCGGGTTCAATTGCCGCCCAGCAACGCATCCTGTCGTTGCTGACTACCCAGGCCAAAGAGCGGTATGAACTGCTACTCAAGCAACATCCTGCCTTGATTCAACGGGTGCCTAAAACTTTGTTGGCTTCTTACTTGGGCGTATCACGCGAGACCCTAAGCCGACTAACGGCTTAGTCTCATCGCCATCCGGTTAAAATTGTGACGTTTGTCACACAAAAACGGGGTGGGTTGTTCTCAGCTTTGCGGTGTTCATTTTTATTAACCGCTGTGCCTGTAATGGCGCAAACGCAAGAAGCAAAGCAAATGGAAAAGCGAATCATTAACCCCTGGCAATGGCAGGATCAGCGCAGCTATGTGCAGGCCGTTGAGGTAAAACAGGCCCAA
>QQTW01004529.1_pt1 | contig 10441 bp, 10 predicted proteins | sample 1904831 | NCBI WGS metagenome assembly QQTW01 (sample SAMN09435610, study PRJNA476489) | Subsurface metagenome, whole genome shotgun sequencing project.
CTTGCTCTGGCAACTACGATTGGCGACGTTGTTACCCAATTACCTCAAAAACCCCAAGGATTTCCAGATTCTGCTCAATTTAGCGATGAATTTGTCCCCAGAGCGATCGCCGCCGCGCGGACTTACAAGCGTCGTGATGTAGCGCAAACCCATATTCCCCCAGGGACAACCCGCGATGACTTTAAATACTCTACCGAGCGCAAGCGAGTGTTAAATATGAGCCGCACTGTCACCGCCGATGACAATGTAAAACAACACTCTCATACTCATAAAGTGCTTTGATTATGCTGAAACTGTACGGTGGCGCACGTAGCCGAGCATCGATTGTCAAGTGGTATTTAGAAGAATTAGCAATTCCCTATGAGTTTGTGCTGCTAGATATGCAAGCAAAAGAGCATCTCAAGCCAGAGTTTTTGGCAATTAACCCCATGGGAAAAGTCCCAGCGATCGCCGATGGGGATTTTTATTTGTGGGAATCAGGGGCAATTTTGGTTTATTTAGCCCAAAAGTACGAAAAAACTACTTTTTCTGGAGAACAACTGGCAACATTAAATCAATGGATTTCGTTCGCTAACTCTACTTTATTTATCGGAGTTTTTATCGAAGCCCATCGAGAGCGGGAAATGCCCAAGCTATTAACAGCGCTTGAGAAGATTTTGGCATCGCAACCGTACTTACTAGGTGAGGAGTTTAGTGTTGCTGATGTAGCCGTAGGATCAATACTTGCATATATTCCATTGAGGCTGAAACTAGATTTGAGTGCTTACAAAGAAGTAACTAACTATATGCAGCGCCTTTCAGAACGTCCAGCATTTCAAAAAGCAATGTTTATGTAAAAAAATAGGACAGATTTTTAACCTGTCCTACAAAACATTTATTTACAAAAAAAATTATCTAAAACCAATTGCTGCTTGCCAAACAAACGCCAGCAACAAGAAAAACACGGGAATAATTGGTAAAACATCTACTAAAGGATTAAAAATCGCGTAGGCTTCGGGGAGTTTTGCGAGCAACAAGGCGGCTTCCATCTCTATATATCTCTACTTATGCAGCTTTCAGAATTGAGATGAATTTTAACACGAAAAGGATAGCTTATTAAGCTACTCAGTTAATAAGTTCTCCTCGGCTTGAGAAGTAAGCAAGTGCTGAAAATCGGTAGTAAAGCGATTTTCCAAGATACTATCGCGAATTTTTTGGGTAAAGCCAATTAGTTCGGTAACGTTGTGGATGCTGAGGAGAGTATAAGCAAGGATTTCTTGACTTCGCACCAAATGGCACAAATAAGCGCGGGTAAAGTTCTGGCAAGTATAACAAGGACAACTAGAGTCTAGGGGCGTAAAATCTTCTCTAAACTGAGCATTTTTTAAATTCCAGCGATCGCCTTGTACTAAGGCCGCACCATGCCTTGCTAGCCGAGTTGGGATGACGCAATCAAATAAATCTATCCCCGATGCGACAGCTTGGGCCATTTCCCGGTAAGTTCCCACACCCATCAAATAACGCGGTTTATCTTCGGGTAATAGGGGAGTCGTAGCGGCGACAATTTTTGCAATTAATTCTGGTGGTTCTCCCACACTTACGCCGCCAATGGCGTAGCCTGGTAAGTCGTAAGCCGCCAAAGATGCCGCCGCCGCCGCTCGTAAGTCTAGGTGTACGCCTCCTTGGACAATTCCAAACAATGCTTGATCTACGCGATCGTGAGCCTCAATACACCGCTCTAGCCAGCGATTTGTGCGATTAGTGGCGGCGACAATTTCTTCCCTAGTAGCTGGATAGGGGGGACATTCATCAAAGGCCATAATCACGTCCGCACCCAAAATATTTTGGACTTGGATGGAAAATTCTGGGGTGAAATTAATAATTTCTCCACCATGAGGAGAGCGAAATATCACGCCTTCTTCGGAAATTTTCCGCATCTGGCTTAAACTAAAAACTTGAAAACCGCCGGAATCAGTCAAAATTGGTTTTTGCCAATTCATAAACGAGTGCAACCCGCCAGCTTTCCCCACAATCGATTCCCCTGGTTGCAAATGTAAGTGGTAGGTATTGGATAACACCATTTGCGCCCCGGTTGCCTCTAACTGCATGGGAGTTAGGGTTTTAACATTTGCTAACGTCCCTACAGGCATAAATCGAGGGGTTTCTACTATGCCGTGGGGGGTGAAAAAAACACCTACTCGCGCTTTCGTCTGGCGGCATTTTGCCAAGACTTGATAAGAAAATTGTGGCATTAAGGTAGAGAAAATTGCTGCATTGTTACCTCAGTGTAAGAGTAGATAACCGCTTGACCCAGCAACGCCCGAAAGTTTTAAAAAGGACAACTACCGTCGTCATCAATTTCTGCATCCCACTTAGCTGAGATTACTTGCTCCATCATTGCTTCCAGACTTCCAGCGTTTAAATTGCGGGTGACTCGCTCTTGCAATGGTGTAAAGAGCGGAATTAGGCGCAAGCAAGCGCTGTCTTGGATCAAATCAAAATAGGTTTCTTGCTCAAGAGACTGTTTTAGTTCCAGATAATCAAAACTATGCAGATTCAAATAAAGTGCGTGATTAGCAATTAGTGTCGCTTGCTTAGGATTAGTAAATATCTCCATTACATCGCCTTCACCTTGGCTTTTTAGCTTGCCATCTTGAATATAGAGATAGCGAACGCGCCCGATATCGGCAAGTAGCCGCCCAATATCTATTTTGTTCGCAATGATGCCAGTGTTGATAATGCACGGAGCAGGTAGCTGGGAGTCGGAGCGATAGTTACTCATAATTAAAACAACTTGTCGGCGGAACTTGTTTACGGTGGGAAAAATCGAGTTGGAGCTTGATAAAGTATGTTGGCTGGCTTTTTCCAGTCTTGAATTTGCCAAACCTGGAGGCCAAAAATTTATCTAAGCTTGTTTTAAGGCTAAGAGTTAGCTGGCAAACCTAATTAAGGTAATTACAAAAAGTTACAGTCAAAAAGCAGCTTACGACACAATATTATCTCAAGATTTTTGACTTTGCTCGTACTTGCAACTAGCAAAAAAATTTAACCTGAGCATCGCGCGCCCGATGAATTGCTCCCTTGCACCTACTAAATAATTGCGATCGCCGACTTCCCCACAGCTAAAACAACTTCAAAGGTTGTCCCTACATTAATTTCACTTTCTACAGTAATTGAGCCACCGTGCAAGTCTACCGACTTTTTGACGATCGCAAGACCTAGGCCTGTGCCAGAAATTGCCCCGACATTGCTGGCGCGATGAAAAGAATCAAAGAGTTTGGTGCGATCGCGTTCAGGAATACCAATCCCTGAATCTCGAAGGCGAAATATTGCTCGATCTTGTTGACAGACTACGGCAAAATCAATAATGCCGCCTTGAGGCGTATATTTTATGGCATTTGCTAAAAGATTACTAAAAATATGTCTTAGTAGTTTTTCGTCCATCACTGGATAAGGACAATCGATCTTAGGGGCAAAAATAATTTTGTGCTTATTAGTAGTAATTTGCATTTCTTCTACTAAATCTAAGCAAAATTGATTCAAATCGATAGGGTGAGGATTAAATTCTAGTTTTCCGGCTTCGGCTTGACCAATTAGCAATACCTCATTTAATAGTTGAGTCATATGGTTAACAGAGGTTTGAATCTTCCAAAAATGCCGATCTTTTTTTTCTTGCGTCCATTTACACCCGTACTTTTGAACTAACTCGGCAGAAAACAAAATTGTCGTTAAGGGAGTACGAAACTCGTGAGAAGCCATGTTGACAAACCGCGATTTGAGGTCGCTTAACTCTTTTTCTTTTGCTAAAGCACGCTCTTTCTCAGCTTCGGCGCGTTTGCGATCGGTTATATCGCGGACGATCGCGCAAAATACCTGGCGATCGCCATAGAAAATACAATTAACATTAACTTCAGTTAACACTAAGGAGCCATCTTTACGGCGATGGGGTGCTTCGGCAATAAAACAGTGCTGTGCTTTTAAAGCTTGTTGAATATTGCGATCGATAATTTTGCTGTCGAGGGCGACTACATCTTCAAGCTTGAGTTGGAGTAATTCTTCAAAAGTGTAACCAAGTAAACGCTCAAAGGCAGCATTAGTTTGAAGTATGTTTGTAGTAGAAGCATCAATGAGAAAAATTCCTTCGGAAGTTTGCTCTACTACCGCCCGGTAACGTTCTTCACTGAGTCGCAAAGCCAACTGTGCTTGCTTGCGCTCGGCGATTTCGGACTTTAACTTGTAATTGGCTTTGCTCAGTTCAAAGGTACGTTCTAATACTTTGCTCTCTAATTGTTGGTGAAGTTGTTTGTGTACGGTAATATCTTCTACCGTACCCTCATAATAGAGGGCAGCCCCGTGAGGATCTTTGACGACGCGAACATTCTCGCAGATCCAAATTACTGTACGATCTTGACGATAAACTTGAGACTCAAATCCTGTCACCGCACCCTGAACGTGAATTAAGTCCAAAAACTCCTGGCGGCGATTTGGTTCTACATACAACTGCTGCTGAATATTAGTTAAGCCACACATTAGTGCTTGTTCTGACTCGTAGCCATAAATTTGTGCTAAGGCGGGATTAACACTAATATATTGACCGTCAAAATTTGATTGAAAAATTCCCTCTATAGCGTTTTCAAAAATACTGCGATACTTGGCTTCGGCTTGCACCAAAGCCGCTTCGGAAACTTTGAGCTTGGTAATGTCGGTGATAAATCCTTCTAAACCGAGCAATTGTCCGCGATCGCCAAATACACCATTGCCTTTTTCCCACAACCACTTATATTCGCCAGAATTTTTAGGTTTAATCCGATATTCCACTACGTAAGGCTGCTGTTGACTGATGGCTTTATTAATGGTTTCTAACAGCTTGGGCAAATCTTCAGGATGAGTAATGGCATTGTAATTAACTGTCATTAATTCGCAACTGCGGTAGCCTGTTAATTTTAAACAACCTTCGCTAAGGTAGGTCATAGAAAAATGAGAATCGTTGCTACAAGAAAATACAATCCCTGGCAAAGAGTCAATTAACGTTGCTAGGCGGCGTTGATTTTCCCTCAAAGCGGCAACATTATTTAAACGCCTCTCGATCCTAGCTGCTCGTAAGGCTACCAGAATAATTAATGTAGCGATCGCAATTTTTATAGATAAATATAATTGATGATTTTTTGGTTCTATTAAGTTAGAATTATTTATTTGCCATAATGCTTGGCTTCCTACTGTGTAATACATCCCAGCGATCGCAATAGCTATTAAACTTAGCACCCATAGCTTGCGTTTAATTTCTGTAGCAAATATTACTCTACTTGCTAAATCTAGTGCGATCGAAGATACCAGGATACTAACTCCAAAGAAAAGGATAAATAGATCGACATTGCAGGTAACTGACATGACTAAAATGGGAAAGGAGTTTTTAAGTTATGGTTTTATTAATTGCAGCCTTCAACACTCGCTCAACTATTGCTAAATGCTTTAGTTTGGAGGCAAATTGTTAATTAAACTGTTTAAGCATTTCCAGTATCAACTTTTCTTCAAACATAAACATCAGTTTTATTACTTAACTAATAAAATACTTAGAGGATGATCGAAAAGGTATGGAATGTACTTACCACGCTCCTAGCTTCCCCTAAACCCCTTTAAAAATGGGGGCTAGAAGGATTCAAAGTAGTTTGCTACTAACAGCAAGACTTTTAACTCGTCCTCTTACAATGAACTTATAATCACCGCCGTTCTAAGAATAGCCCAAGCAAAATATATGCAAATCAATCAACATTGTTGGTGGAAACAATTGGGGCTAGAAATAATGGGAGCGCTTACTTTTTACACCTGCATTCCTATACCTATCAATAACTTAGAATTTCGGCGCGTCGCTTATTTTGCTCCGCTAATCGGGTTAATTATTGGCGGGGTTTTGGGTCTAGTAGATGGGGGACTGCACTTAATTAGGATGCCCCTATTAACCAGTAGTGTTTTAGTCGTGAGTTTTTGGATCTTGCTCACCGGAGGGTTGCATTTAGACGGGGTAATGGATGCGGCGGATGGACTTGCCGTACAAGAGCCACAAAAACGGCTGGAAGTAATGGTAGATAGTGCTACTGGGGCTTTTGGAGCAATGGCAGCGATCGCGCTATTACTTCTCAAAACTGCGGCTTTAGCAGACTTGCGTAGCCCCCACTGGCTAGGGTTAATGGTAGTTTGTGGCTGGGGAAGATGGGGACAACAAATAGCGATCGCCTTTTATCCTTACCTTAAACCCGCAGGGAAAGGTAAATTTCACGGGGCTGCTATTACTTCTTACTGGGATTTATTACCAGGATTGATATTATTGCTGAGTATCAGCGCTGTGGCGGTTTTACTAGATGAAACTCTCCTCAAATTGGCTTTAATTACAGTAGTTGGGGGAAGTGCGATCGCTTTTTCAACGGGTGCATGGTTTCATCACTGCCTAGGGGGACATACCGGAGACACCTATGGGGCAGTAGTAGAATGGACAGAAGCCTTTTTACTGTGCTTATTGACCATTGGGTAAAAAGCCCGATCTCATCAAGACGGGCGCAAGCGAGTAACTTTGAGCTTAAAATTTCCTACCCCCGTCTCGCCAAAAGCCCGAACGCGCACGACATAAGTTCCTGTAGTAGTAACACGGGTAAATAGTAAAGCATTAGTAGTACCGTCCGGCCCATCATCATTTTCGGAAAGAGTTGTCCCATCGGCTGATAGTAGCGTCACCATCGCATCAAAGCTATCAGAGGTTAAATCGATGGCTACATTGTCACCTTTATTGAGCTTTACCAAGTAATCGCGGGCAAATCCCCCAAGGCCTGTGGGAATATCGCTTTCTGTCAGCTTGTCAGAAATTTCATTACTAGGAGGTAAAGCCATAGGATTATACAACTTGCTTTGAGCTACTGCCGAATACACTGTACTAATACCCAAGGTTAGTAATGTTGGGGGAATTATAAACAGATGCTTTAACCTAAATCTACAAGAACTGCCAATCATTCACCGTTGCTCAAATACAATTCATGCTTAATTATGCCCTTGGGTTGTGGCGATCGCTACCATCCCGTATACAGTAATTCCTTTCTGTTGTAATGTTTGTGCCGCAAAGCGTGCCGTTGCTCCGGTTGTGTAAATATCATCTACTAATAACACTGGAATATTTGGGCGCTGGCGACAAAAATCTGTTCCCAATTCAAAAGCTCTATTTAAGTTTTGTTCGCGCTGCGGGGGAGATAAACTAAATTGCGCTTCTGTATCTCTTTGGCGTGTCAAACCTAATTTTTGGAATTTTAAGCCTGTAAAACTGCAAAAACTCTCAGCTAATAGCGCTGCTTGATTGTAGCCCCGTTGTTTTTGGCGGTTGGCGTGTAAAGGAATTGGGACAACGATTACTTGACTTGTCGCCAAAGGCGAAGTTAACCAAGACTTGGCTAACCAAATTCCTAAAGGACGAGCTAGTTGTGGTTGATTTTCGTACTTGAGGGACGAAATAGCACGTTTGAGCGTACCATGATAATTTCCCCAAACAAATATTGGTAATGGTTGCTGTTCGAGCTTATTGGGGTGCGCTAACTGACATCGTTGCAGTTGTCTTGTGCAGTCAAAGCAAAGTTCTGTGGTAGTAGAGCGATCGCAGAGCGGACAACGGCCCTCTAAAAATAAGTTTAATAATCCTTGAATATTCCTAGTCCAAATTGACACATTACTGATTCCCCCTTAAATTTTCCCTAAAAAAAGTGTTGCACAAATAGTACAACACCTATTAGTTAAAAGTTGAGATTTACATTTTGCCTTTAAGCATCACTTCTTGCAGGTGGTGACGAAGTTCCTCAGCTTGCTGCATATCTTGCTGCTGCAACTTTCTAAACAGTTCCACACAAGGTTGTGACTGCATTTGTTCAGCGTCTTGAATATAAGTTTCGTAAGCTTTAAGAGCTTCGGCTTTGTGCTTCAATGCTGTGAGCAGATCGTATTCGAGATTGCTCATGGCACGTTGATTTTCGGTAGCTTGCATAGAATTTTGCTCCAATAGAACTACTATCCTTTTATCGCGATCGCCGAAGGGCAATTCATCTGTCCAAAAGCGGATAAGTTTAAGTTAACGTTGATACAAAAAATTCTTTGTACTTGTGAGTATTGACTCTATACTGAAACCCTTTCAAAGGTTTGGCGTTCATCTTGGTTTAGAGAGAATCGAGCAACTTCTAGCTAGTTTAGGCAACCCACACGAGCAAGTCCCAATAATTCACGTAGCGGGAACTAATGGCAAAGGTTCGGTATGTGCCTATTTATCCTCAATTTTGACTCAAGCAGGTTACAAGGTAGGGCGCTATACATCGCCGCATTTAGTTGATTGGATGGAGCGTATTTGCTTAAACGAGCAACCAATCTCTTTGGAGGCGCTGCAAAGCTTACTATTACAAGTCCTTAGTGCTATTAATCCAGCCAGCGATTCGCCGACTCAATTTGAAGTAATTACGGCGGCGGCTTGGTTGTATTTTGCTCAAAACAAGGTAGATATTGCCATTGTAGAAGTAGGATTGGGGGGAAGGCTGGATGCAACTAATGTTTGCGACCGTCCCTTGGTATCTGTAATTACTTCAATTAGCCGCGAACATTGGCAGCAATTAGGCTCGACTTTAGCAGAGATTGCCACAGAAAAAGCGGGGATTATTAAACCCCGTTGTCCGGTAGTAGTAGGACAATTACCAATTGAAGCAAAAAATGTAGTGCGATCGCGCATTACTGAACTAAATTGTCCGGCTTATTGGGTAGAACCTGCTACAGAATTATTAATTGACGGTCAAAGATGGGCAACCTATCAAAATATAGAATATCCCTTGCCGCTACTCGGTGAAATCCAGTTGAGTAACTCAGCTATAGCTGTTGCTACTATCCAAGTATTGCAACAAAATGGTTGGCAAATTACTCCTGAAGCAATTGCTTCGGGAATGAAGAAAACTCGCTGGCTTGGTCGTCTTCAGTGGGTACAGTATGGCGACTTCTCTTTACTAATTGATGGCGCGCATAACCCGGCGGCGGCTTTTGCTTTACGTCAATACATAGACACTCTAGCAGCCCCGGCAACGTGGGTAATGGGAATGTTGGCAACAAAAGACCATGAGGAGATTTTTACAGCCTTGCTGCGCCCGCAAGATGGCTTACACTTAGTTCCTGTCCCCGACCATAGCAGTGCCAATCCAATTGATTTAGCGATACTGGCTCGAAATATCTGCCCTGATTTAGTGGCTTGCGAGACTCATTACGACTTAAATTCTGCTTTAAAGGCAGTAAAGAGCGATCGCCTAGTTATTTTGTGTGGTTCGCTGTATTTGGTTGGACATTTTTTAAAGTCTTTATCCTCCCTATAAAAAAGGATAAACCTGTGATGAGTTTATCCCTTAATTTATTCGTACCGATTCGTTCTATTTAGCAACTACTTGAGTTAAAGCAGCGCTCAATAGTGCAGCTTTATCGGTTTGTTCCCAAGGCAATTCTAAATCGGTACGTCCAAAGTGACCGTAAGCCGCAACATCCTGGTAAAAACGTCCCCCACGTTCCCCAGGAAGTTGACGCAGGTTAAAAGTATGAATGATGCCTAATGGACGCAGTTCAAAATGTTCTTTGACTAATTCCAATAAGCGATCGTCATCTACTTTGCCTGTACCGAAAGTTTCTACTAAAATGCTTACTGGTCTTGCGACACCAATGGCATAACTTAGTTGCACTTCGCACTTTTCAGCTAATCCAGCCGCCACAATATTTTTAGCAACATAACGGCAAGCATAAGCGGCGCTGCGATCTACTTTTGTGGGATCTTTGCCGGAGAATGCACCACCACCATGCCGCGAGTAACCGCCGTAGGTATCTACAATTATCTTGCGTCCAGTTAGCCCTGAATCGCCTTGTGGCCCGCCAATGACAAACTTTCCGGTGGGATTAACCAAAAAGCGAGTGTCCGCGTCTGGTTTGATTTCACAGTCAGCAAATACAGGTTCTACTACAGCTACCCAAAGGTCTTCTTTAATTTTTGCCTGGACTGCTTCAAGTTCTGTAATATCGCCAATATTAGCTGTGTGTTGAGTAGAAACCAAAATCGTATCAATACCTACAGGCTTACCATCTTCGTAAGTGACGGTTACTTGAGTTTTACCGTCAGGACGCAGGTAAGGTAATTGACCTGTTTTCCGTACTGCGGCTAAACGACGAGCAATGCGTTGAGCAAGACTTATGGGTAAAGGCATTAATTCGGGGGTTTCGTTGCAAGCAAAACCAAACATCAAACCTTGGTCGCCTGCACCTACCGCATCAAATTGTTCTTCGCTGTCTTGTTCGCGGCTCTCTTGAGCCGTATTCACGCCTTGAGCAATATCGGGAGATTGTTCGTCTAAAGCAACTAAAACCGAGCAGCTATTAGCACAAAAGCCGTTATCAGATTCGGTATAACCAATATCGGCAATTT
>QQTW01004530.1_pt1 | contig 10441 bp, 6 predicted proteins | sample 1904831 | NCBI WGS metagenome assembly QQTW01 (sample SAMN09435610, study PRJNA476489) | Subsurface metagenome, whole genome shotgun sequencing project.
AATACAACGATGTTATTTGCCGAGTTAGAGCAGCGGGTATTGGACTACATGGAGGGAAAGCGCCCCGCCCAATCCTTACGGGAGACTTGGGATTGGGAACCGAATTCATTACCGCCCTCGTCGCCCAAACCGATGAGCTTGCCCGAAGGCTCCGAGAATGGAACGAACGATTTTTAGAAACAAAGTTATCGCTTCAAGAGCGAAGCATCGATATTCGCGTAGAGCAATTATCAGAAGTATTAGCAGATCAAAAATCTGCCACCAGGCTTCGCGCCAACAAGCAGTGGGTAAAAAAAAGCGAACAAATCCGGTTGTGGTTTGATTGGTTAGGCGGTCGAATTAGCCACACTGCTGACAATGGGTTATTTCTAATTGCAGTAGCAGCGCTGGGTGGTAGTTTGGGTTGGGTACTGTGTCTCAACGCTCAACCATTTATTGCTTGCGCTAGCACCAGTAGCCTCTGTTATCAGCTAAAGTTTTGGGGGGAAAAGACAACAGTAGCAGACATAGCAAAAAACCAATGTACTCAAACTCGTGAGGGTATTGTGTGTATGCTGCCGCAGCAAAAACAGAAGAAATCTACTAAGAGTAAGTGAAGCGATCTTTCTGGAGAGAGGATTCACAATTGTGCCTGTCTCTGTATCCGTAGACTATTGAGCAGCTGATTAATAGATTTATCGCTTTACTATTGATCCTTACAGCTCCTGGGCAAAAAAAGGCAGTAGTTGGAAGCTACGACAGATCTTAAAGGTTGGTCGCAGGCTTTGAAGCAATGCCGATAAACTCAGGGGCGATTATGAGGCTAGCGGTTCCTCAAAACTAACCCCCAAGCTAACACCCAAAACTTTTTCTATTTTACGTAGTGTCTCTTCCGATACCGACCCTGGAATCTTGCCCGACTCCAGTTGATACCAGTAGTTCCTACTAACGTTAGCCTCCTTGCACAAAACTGTCAAAGGCTTATTAATAGCTTTCCTTGCTGACTGAATTTTCGAGCCTAAATCAGGAATATAAACTTCATGCTCTACTACTCTTTTAACTGTCATCCCAGTAGACACAATACCCTCACAGTCAAATATTTAGCTTTCGTAACTTGTATAATAACATCCAACATTTGTTACCGCACTATTGACTGATGTTTGATGACATATTACAATAAAAAAATTGAAAGCAGAGCTGATAGCATCAAAAAAGCTTCGCTAGCTGCGACGAAGAAAGGAGAAAAATGGCTAACGGCAACGGCGATCGCCTAAACCAATTTATTGAATTTGTGACTGAATACAGCATTCGCACTGAAGAACAACGTAGGGCGGCACGAGGAACGGATTTCATTGCTAGAAGAAGTACAAAGAGACTTGAGACAAATTTTGGATAGGCTGACTGGAGGAGACAGTAACCAGCAGTAGTGCAAATATCAAAGGCGATCGCCGTTGCCCTGAGAAAGTTAAGCGATCGCCTGTCTATCCCTAGTACAGAACTATCTGCTCTATACAAGGAGTATCCAATGGATCTTAGCTCCACTATCCAACCGATCGCAACAGCCCAGCTGCTTGACTACTTGGAAAATCAAGTTCAACAAGTAGCACCAGAGCCTGTAACCGTTAACATGGTGAAGCGGAAAGCCCGCTACCACGACAAGTCGAGGATTAGGCTCAAAGATATTAAAGCCGAAGCGCTAAGAAAGTGCGGCTGCAATTCCAGTGCCGAAATCAAGCAGTGCCTCCTGGCTTTAAAAGTAAAGTTAGACCTTCGCTACAGCTGTTCTTGGATAGCTATAGCTCGCCAATTATGTAATGCGATCGCAAAGGTTCGGCTGACGCTGAAGATAAGCGATCGCAAACCGAAGAAAGCGCCTCTGCCAGAAATTAAGGTAGGCGCTCGCGTCCGCTGGGACTATCAAGAACCGATGCTGTGCTACTTGGAGCAATGGTTTCCATTGGAAGTACTGGCGATCGCAAATGGCGAAGCGCAGCTTGAACTGCTAAGCCGCCTCGTTCCTGTATCGCAGCTGGTGCTAGCTTAAGCAAAGGACTTCGCCACTGCTATATATCAAATTGAAACCGCGCTGTTTTTATGTTTGTGCGATCGCTCAAAGGTCTGCTGCTGTTCTTGCTGTTGGATACTTTTCAGCCGGGCTTGCATTTGAGGTGAATCCAAAACTGAGGAAAGCTCCTTCATCTGGCGGGTACGCGGATCGTTCTGCCACGCCTGGTAGTCTGCACTTTGTTTTGCCCATTGTTGAAGTCGGTAGACTTTTTGCTCTTTTTTGCTGCTAAAACGTTCGAGTGAAGTTTGAGTTTCTTCTAAATCAGCAACAGCTTCCTTGTACTGCCCAGTCCAAGTACCAAAGGGTTTATTCTGTAATAAGTTGATGCTCTCGACTTGAAGTAGTTGTTTTTTCAATAAACCATCAATTTTAGCCGCGAGTAGACTAACTTCATCTCGAACTAATTGTTGTTCCATTTGTCCAGGCGGTTGGGTTGGTGGATTTTTGAGATAATCCGTGACATTATGGTGTAACTCAATCAAGTTGCGATCGCTCAGTTGATTGAGTTTTTCTTGAGTACTTAATTGGGCTTTATAAGCATCAATATCTGCTTGCATCGCCGATACTGCTTCAGTCGGTAGATCCCTGCCCTGCTTAAATTCGTTAGCAGCAAAACTAATACTGTCCAAGTATACTTGGGGTCTATTCAGTTCTTTGGCAGCTACATACCATTGGCGCAAGCGATCCAATGTTGCGTCAGATGCGCCTTCTGGGGAAAGGGAGTTAGGCTTTGCAGTAGCAGTGGTAACGTTCGATGTGCCTTCTGGGGAAAGAGAGTTAGGTTTTGCAGTAGCAATGGTAGCGTTCGATGCGATCGCATCTATGCTACTAGTTGCGATCATACTTGCTCTTGCGCTATTACTCGTCGAAACCGTTTCTTGTGGCGCAACGTGAGTTGATGAACTAGCAGTGTCAATTTTTACCTTAGTTTCTTGATTTTGCCAGCCTGGTCGATTAGGCAAGGACTTAAGATACTGACTGTAAGGACTATTACTGCCATTAGCGTCTAACGGGAGGCCAAACTTTGCCTTGAGTGCTTGCAGGTCTTGTAGTACTATTGTATTAGTGTGAAGGTAGAGGATAGCAAGACCCTTACGGCTTTCTTCCGGCGCTTCAAGTTTAGGAACAAGATTAAATTCAATGCCTTTGGACACAAGCCACTGCTGCACAACTTCAACTTTATTGTTGTCCACAGCGAGTCCTGCCAAACCTAGCATTTTATCTTCATGGCTGCTAAACAAAACAGTTGCTCGTTCTTTAAGTTTATGCAGGAAGGGAGCGGTGTTTTCAATCGCTAATTGTTGCTCTGTGACGACAAATTGCCGAGAGTTTTGGCTAGTTACATTTTCTTTGATCCAGGTTTGGGGATATTGAATGGTAGCTGAATCTACGATTAGAGAGCTGTGAGAAAAGTTACTTTGCAGCGTACAAGAGAAAGAAGTAGACTCAGCATTTTTTAGAATGCCTAACTGCTTAAGAGCTGACTTATCTTTATTGAAGTGAAGAACTCCTAGCAATTTATCATCTAAAAATACAGCAGTTTTAGGCTTGTGAGGTGGAAGTTCTAAAGTAACGTTCCTATGACTGATATCATTGAAGTCCTGCCCTTTAAAGTCATAGTAATTGATCTTATTGAGCCGAAGTAAATTACCTTTAGAAGATTCAGCAATTATAAACCCACCAGGCTCTGCTGTTGAACCAATAGATTTCAACTTAAGGGTCAAACTTTTATTGTTCTCCAGGTAATTAACTTTTTTAAGTTCGCTTACTGAGTCACTGTCAAGCTCCCCTAAGACTTTACCACCGATTTTGATTAGGGCCGTATCAGTCGGGACTAGAGTATTAGCGATTGTTAGAGTTACTCGTTCGCCATTAAATATTTTTCCAGCATGAGAGAACTTGCTAATTTCTCGAATATTGAATTCGACAGGTGGTTTACCTGGAAAGTTGAGTGTAGCAGTAGCAGTATAAGCATCTCCAGGTTGTATTGAAGCTTGTGCTTTAGTACCGATGGGTAAATTACCTGTCCTTTGTGCTAAAGTGCCTAATTTTTGCTCAAAACCATCGCTGCCTTTAGCAAATACATTTCTTGTGGACTGTTGTTCAGTTTCAGTTGTAGAAGCGTTGTTTCTAATTTCAATTTCGTATTTGCCTTGTGGATGATCTCTTGTTGCTCGTCCAACATTTTCTGGGTTGACGTTTACTAGCTTGAGAGTGTGGAACTGTAATTCGTTAAGTCGAGAAATAATTTCATCAGGGAAGGCAGCAAAGATGAAATTAGAAAGTTTCTTTTGAACATTATCTAGTCGTTCTTCATTAGTATTAGAAGTGCCCTCAACCGCATCTTGACGTGAAGCAGCTATATTCCAAGCAGCAGCAGCAGCAGACAGACGTTGAGATGGGGGAATATTAGCACTAAAGTTTGAGGCGATGGCGTTAGCTTGTTTGAACAGTAGTTTGACTAGACTTTCTTGTAATTCTGGCTTAATCTTTAACACCGTTGCACCATTAGTTGCCATGCCAGCTTTAAACTGATTGTCAATAGTAAACTGTTGGCAAACTGTTCCAAGCGGGCGATATTTAGGCTGTCCATCTTCCATTTCGCCGTTAATCTGCGCCAGTGCAAGCAAAGAGTGAGGACGATTAGTACTACGCCGATGTGAAGGAATTTCTTCGAGTTTGAGATTGAGAGTTTGGGCTTTCCAGATACCTGGGTGGTCGTAGCGGGTTAAGTTAGTTATTTCAATTTGCATTCCCGCTTTTGTTTGGAGCAAAGCAGATGGGCCAATTTCTGTTTGCCTTTGTTTATCCAACCGAGTAGCTTCAGAAAATTTTTGGTCAAACTCAAGCTTTGCAAGGATAGCGGCAAACTTTTGCTGAGGTGTGAACGTAACGCCACTGAATAAGTCTTGGAACTGGACAATTGGACGAGACTCAAGTTGATTGCTGTGGAAGTATTGGTTAGCCTGGTTAATTAGCAGTTCTACTGGTGAATAGCCTTTGGGCGTGATGCCTTGTTCCAAGTAAGCTATAGCTAGTTTCTTGTCCTTGATGTAATTAACATCGCGGTGGAGATAACGTTTATTTTCCTTAATTATGTCCATGTCAGGAGCGCGAGCGCTCTTGAACATATCAACAGCAATTTGGTTTTGGAAGCAGCCTTCTTCAATCATGTCGCGGTAAATGCTACGATTGATTGAGAGCGCTTGCTCTACTACCTCTGGTGTTTTGGTTTGAATTGAGGCAAGAGATACAATCTCATTCATCCTTTCCCTGTACAATGGTCGTATTGGCTTCGGGTTCCTTTCGTTGTTCGACTGAGCAAACAGTTTCTGGTAATGGCTTGCTACAGCATCTAAATACTCGGACTGCTGTCCAATAGTACCTATTGATTGTAATATTCCAATTTCTGACTCTAGGGCTTCGAGTGCTGTAACTTGGTTATTGATTACGCCGACGCTGATGCTGTCAGACATGAAGATAGCGATCTCTTCAAATTCTGGCTGAGTGCCATCTTCTCTATAAAACGATTGCTTCTTTAATTTGGTAGTAGGAGCATAAGCGTTCTGGGGCAAGCTACGGTACTCCGCTTCAGCTGTCAAACTAGGATAGTCACGCGCCTTACCTACACCAATGCAGTCGCCATCAAAGTCACGCCCCTGGCGTTCTGATTCGGTTTCGGCTGGGTCTATTTCTGTTGTCTGCTTGCCTTCGGCTTGTAGTGCTTCAATCCGTGCAGTGATACGCTTGTGATCTTCGTCGTTGACGATAATAATGCCTTTTAAGGGATCACCATTTGGTCCAACACCATCACTAACTTTTTTATTAACTGAGACGCACAGCCCATTTGAATTAAGGAATGGGGAGCGGAAGTTGAGTACCTTCTCACCTTGATCAAACCAGGGTACGTAGATCTCGCCATTATTTAGCTCTTTAGAAGGAATAATCATTGCTCGGTCGAAGGTGAGGGTGCGACCGATAGCAATGTCATGCCACTGGTTTTGGACAAAGCGGCTGAGTTCTTGTTTGACTTTTTCTGTTTCTAGTAACTGACAGTGACCTTGTAAGTCAGCTTTGATCAGTTGATACATAAGCAAGTCATCTTGTTTTGTACGGCTATTGTCTCTATCGGGTTCTGCTTCATTTTGGTTTTCATTATCCGTATCCGAATCAAAAACATCGACAGTCAGTATTTGCTGTTGGCCTTTGTCAATTGCAATTGTCTGATTTTTGGTTGCAGCTACTTTTGCTTCTTGTTCCAACCGCTTTGACTCTTGAATTTCTTTCCGCTTTTCGTAGGTTTCGCAATAGAGTTGAGCAACCTTCCTAGGGTCTTTTTGAATTTCGGTTAGTTTTTGCGCTTGTTGTTCTAGTTCTTCTACGAAATCCTTAATCCCCTGTGGGAATGATGCTAGCAGTTGAGAAATGGCAGTCTGACCCTTTTGGGACTGTGACTTTTCACCTAGCCAAATTGTTTGGTTGTATAGACCTGGTTTTATCTGAGGTTTAGTTGCTCCTGCTGGATTGTCTTTGTCTGTACCTTTAAAGCTAGATAGAGGAAGGATTAGGTCGATTTGTGGAGTATCAGTTTTGTTAATATAATCTAGCTTTTTGAGATTATGTGGTCTTAGTGTCCCCTTCCCAAACCTGTACTGATTGTCATTGCCATCGCCTTCTCGCCAGCCAAAGCGGTGTTGAATAATGCGATACTTCTCCTCTTCTTGTCTACCAGTCAAATGATCATATAATTGGGGAGAAACTTGACCATAACAGTCACCAACTAATTTCCAAGCATCTTCATTGTTAAGGACACCACCATTCTCACCAGTCGTATCATCTACTACCAAAATGTTAAGCTTTTCGGTGACAGCATTTTTACACGCTCCTAAGAATATAGATCCATAAGCCCCTCTGTCTTTCCGGTCAGGGCAAAGTTTGTTAATTACTTCCAGGCTTTCTGGCTCTCCATACAACAGTCTAGACTTGGAAGAGAATAGTAGTCTATGGTTTTCAGGATGGTTTTTGAGATTGGTAGCGGTGCTGTATTCGTCCATCTGCCCAAAGGAGAACTCCTTATTTGGCAAGAAAAACTCTAACAAAGTATTATCCAGTTTCTCCTCAATTACTGATTCGTGGTTGTCAGTGCTACTATTTGTATGCAACCACTGGTTAAGCCTAGTGTCGAAATGCTTAAGGGTGAGGGACATAGGGTTATCAAGTTATTAGTTAATAATTAATGGTTAGTCAAGATAACAGGAGAACTTGATATGTCAAGACTGAAGCGGTTCTTAAGTATGTATCAGGAAAAGCTTAATCCTGATGGCACTGTTAAATCGGAGTACAGGCAAAAGCAACGAGCTAAGGGGTTAACTGAGGAATCTTGTGATGCTGTTGCCAAAGAGTTTAAAGAAGAATACGAACAACTTAAAGTTTTAGATGAAACAGATCCGGAACCCTGGGTAGAGTATACAGCTTGGGATCTGTTTTCAGAAGAGGAGAAACAAAAATTTAATCCAGATGGTACGCTTAAGCCAGAATATATTGAGAATGCCCGCCGCCTTGGTGCGAGTGAGGGATACTTGGCGCAACTGGAATATAAAAAGAAACGTGATGTCGATGACTTTAACAAGTTGTCTGCTAGTTATGCCGAGAGTGGGATAAATTTTGGTGCATGGCAGATGAGCGATCGCATGAGTGCAACCAAAGACTATGCTGAACGCCAGCAGCAACTACGTCAGGACATCCGTAATGGTGAAGAGATCAGTTCGCTACCCCTAGATGTTGAGCCGGATGAATACTACCAGCAGCATGGCTACAGCCCTAGTAGACACAGTTAGTTTGTGAAAAAATAGATTCACCAGATCATTTAATCATTGGAAAGAGATGGTTACTGCGAAACTACCGGATGGTCCGAAATCTCCCCCGTTACTACAAACGTATTATTGGCTATCCGATCCACTTGGATTTATGGAAAAGTGTCGCCAACGTTACGGCGATATTTTTACAGTTCGCATTGGTCCACTATTTACACCACAAGTTTTTATCAGCGATCCGCAGCTAATTCAGCAAGTGTTTGCAACCGCTCCTCATAAGTTGGACTCTGGAGAAGAAGCAGGGATCGAGTCACCATTGCTTGGGCGGCAGTCAATGTTGGCACTGGCAGGGCAGAGTCATCGACGGCAGCGCAAGTTACTAATGCCACCTTTCCACGGGGAGAGGATGCGTACCTATAGCCAACTCATTTGTGACATAACTGAGCAAGTAACAAGCAACTGGAAGATTGATGAACAGTTTTCTGCTCGTCCGTTCATGCAAGAAATTTCGTTGCAGATCATTCTAAAAGCGGTATTCGGTCTTGAGGAAAGTTCGCGTTACGATAAACTACGTGAAGCTATAACAGCGTTGTTGAATCCCAAAAGCCTTGCACTATTGGCATTGACGATACTGTTTCCGTCGCTGCAACGAGACTTTGGGGCATGGAGTCCTTGGGGACAACTAATGCGGCAGTTGCGGAAAATTGACGAGCTAATTTATGCCGAAATTGCCGAACGTAGAGAACGTCCTGACCCAACTCGGACTGACATATTGTCTTTAATGATGGCAGCACACGACGAGCAGGGGCAGTCGATGACAGACGTGGAGCTGCGCGATGAGTTAATGACGTTGCTATTAGCTGGACATGAAACTGTTGCGATTGCTCTTGCTTGGGCAATGTACTGGGTTCACCATCAACCTGAAGTTAAAGAAAAGCTATTACAAGAACTAGATTCGGTTAGCGATCGCTTTGATGCTGCGGCTATTTTGCGAGCACCTTATTTGAATGCAGTTTGCTCAGAGACGCTGCGAATTTACCCAGTAGGGATGCTAGCGTTAAACCGAGTTGTTAAGTCGCCGCTAGAGATTGGTAACTATCAGTTTGAGCCAGGGACGCTGCTAGTGCCTTGCATTTATTTGACGCACCATCGGCAAGACTTGTATGCTGAGCCACATTTGTTTAAACCAGAGCGGTTTCTAGAACGGAGCTTTGCTGCACACGAGTATTTGCCGTTTGGTGGTGGTAATCGAGTTTGTATTGGCTTGGCTTTTGCACAATTGGAAATGAAGCTGATATTAGCTACGATTTTAAGCAACTGGCAACTGGAACTGGCTGGTAATAAAGCAGTATACCCAACCCGTAAGGGTGCATTATTGTCACCATCCCAAGGGGTAATGTTGGTAACAAAAGGAAAGCGAGTGGAAAAACAACATACTTTCCAAACAGGCATGAGTTCAGCTTTAACTTAGAGTTCAAAGCACCAAATACAATTAAACCTAGTTATCCCAGCTAACTGTTGAAGTGGTATTGCTTGAAAAGACTTAACTTGATTGTGGTGCGTAAACACCTGAAAAGGCACACCTATTTTGAGAACAGAAATACTCTTGCCGAACAAAGCGTTGCTGATTTCATAATGGAATAAATACGAATTTTCAACTTGAAACTCTAATTCTTTTGTAAATAGCAGTCTGGAAATGATTACCATGCCCTGCAACGTAAGTAAAATAAAGGCTTTTAGCCTGCATGGGTAGGTGGCTAAAGCTGCTCGTTATTGGTGAGTTTGCACTCACCAATAGATGCGGTTTCCCGAACTATCAAGCTTATGTAATGAAATTTACAGTTACAATAATTACAATCGCATTGTTGTCAGGATTTGTCAGTTGTGCGATCGCAAAGGCTGCGATCGCAAAGCAGATTTCTAGTGGCGCGATTAGCGTCAAGCCCAATGCAAAAACCGCAGCTTCTGGGCCAGTCCCGACAAAATCCTGGTCACGCCCAACGCTACGCATCTCTTTGCCGACGACTGCCACCAAACTTAAATTTAGTAAAGATGGCGAAACGCTATTCACCAATGGAGCGACTGGAGAATCTGCCGAACTGTGGAGCTTGACGACAGGTGAGCAAATTTCAGCCTTTCGAGCCAAACCAGGCTTTGGCTTGTGCGATGTTGCGCTCAGCCCTAATGGGCAATTTGCTGCTGCCCTGACCTATTCCCGTTCTGCTCCCAGTTTGCCAAAGAAGCGTCAGATTGAACTAAAAGTTTGGAACCTAAAGACTAGGCAATCCCAGTGGACAAGCCCAATTCAATCCCATGCTGTTCAAACCACTGAAACTCCAATTTGTCAGGTTGAGTTCAGCCCGAATAGTCGCGTCCTCGCCACGAGCATCAGCAGCAGTTCTAACAAGCTCCAATCAGGGGTTCGCATCTGGAATGTTCCAGCGGGAACTTTGCAACAGATCGCTAGATCGGCTGTAACTCGAATTAATCGCTTAGCATTTAGCCAGGACAGTTCTGTGTTGGGGTTCACCACTTTAGCCAACGGCAATTTTCAACTGCATTTGTGGAATCTAAATGCTAG
>QQTW01004531.1_pt1 | contig 10439 bp, 12 predicted proteins | sample 1904831 | NCBI WGS metagenome assembly QQTW01 (sample SAMN09435610, study PRJNA476489) | Subsurface metagenome, whole genome shotgun sequencing project.
AAATTAGTTGAGCGCCAATTGTCGTACCGATGTTGGAACCCAGAACTACGCCAAGCGACTGAGCAAATGTCAGTAATCCTGCACTCACCATAGCGATCGTCATAATGATCGTGACTGATGATGATTCTAATAGTGTTGTAGCGACTGTACCAGTAGCCACTCCCGCAAAGCGATTGGTAGTAAACTTGCTAACGAGATTTTTCATGCGATCGCCAGCAAGATGTTCTAGTCCTTCAGCTAGCCGCGTCACACCATAGATAAACAGCACTAGACCCGCCAGCGCCCCCATTGTCATTCTAAAAGCATCTATCTTCACTTCTTTTGACACTTCAGGCACAGGAACTTGAGCCTGAACGCTGTCTTTTAAAAACGGTAGACCAAAAAAGTTGAGTTCTAGCAGCGAGGGAATAACTATTAACGCTGTAACTAAAAGGCTTAAACCTAACAAATTGAGAATCTTTCTGGTTGAACTTTTTGAAAAAAGCATATAGCTCCTCAAAACAACAGCAAGACACAACCGCAAACTCTACACAGTCGTAGAGTAGTCACTCAAAACACTTTGGGCCAAGCATGATCGTATTACTGGCTTGCGTAAAAACTAGAGAAACTTTCAAAGGAAACTAGCCTACTTTGGCATTGCCAAACGTGAGACTTACTAAAACTTTATTCATCTACGTGCTGTAGACATTAAACATATTCTATGGAGCGATATTTAAAGGCTTGTATCTTAAGAAATAGATTACCGAATTTATTACACTATTTAGCCAAAGTTTAAATTGACCTTAAGTAATACTTAATTTTTCGCTAACCTGAAGAAAAAAATTTGGTTGTGTAAATGTGTAGCAATTCTACTTCTTGAAATGGTTTTCTAACCGCTTAACATTTGCTGCAGTTGGGCAATCAATATCTGCCGCCGTGTATACTTCCATTGCTGATCAGACAGTAAAAAATAAGACTGAAGTGAGTTTTCAACACTAGCTTTGATCAATCAAACTTGCAGTAAAGCCATTAGGAAGTCTGCCATGCGTTGGGAGTTCGGTCGGAGAAGCACTAATGTTGAAGATAGGCGGGGTATGCAAGTTTCGCGTCCCGTTGTCGGTGGTGGCATTGGTTTTGTCGTCCTAGCGTTGATTGCGACATTTCTGGGTGTTGATCCAGCGATTCTCCTTGAACAAAGTACGCCTACGAATGACCCGTACTCAGACTCACCTCAAGCAAACTCCCCTACCTCAGATCGGCAAACTGAATTCATTTCAGTCGTACTTGCTGATACCGAGGATACATGGCACGAACTATTCCGGCAAATGGGAAGAACCTATGTCGAACCCCGTCTAGTTCTGTTTTCAGATGCGGTAGAATCTGCCTGTGGCTATGCTAGGGCTGCCACTGGCCCCTTTTATTGTCCGAGGGATGAAAAACTCTACATTGACTTGAGTTTTTACCAAGATTTGCAAAATCGCTACCAAGCACCAGGAGATTTTGCCCAAGCTTATGTAATTGCTCACGAAGTTGGGCATCACGTCCAAAATTTACTGGGGATATCTGACAGAGTTCAAGCTTTGCAGAGTCGAGTTAGTAAAACAGAAGCTAATCAACTTTCAGTCAGGCTGGAGTTACAGGCAGATTGTTTCGCGGGTATTTGGGCAAACCAGGCGCAGCGATCGCGCCAAATTCTCGAAGCTGGTGATATTGAAGAAGCGCTTAATGCTGCTAGTAGCATTGGCGACGATCGCTTGCAAAGCCAATCTAGAGGATATGTTGTGCCAGAGTCTTTCACTCACGGTAGTTCAGCACAACGAGTTCAGTGGTTCAAACGTGGTATCCAGACTGGAGATCCTGCCCAATGTAATACCTTTGAAGCGGCAAATCCCTAATTTTGAACAAGTTTTGGAGATTTGAGTTTTGCAGGTTGTACTGCCAAATTTATATACTACGGATGCTGGCTTAGTAATAGCCCACGTTAAAGTATAAAATAGTACCTAGCAAAATCCTCGTGCTAAAAGTTAAGGCGGTTTGCCAATAGATTGAATTTGCGCTGCACTTAATGGCAAACCGATTGCTGCACTTACAGCAAGAACATTAGGGGCAAAAGCATGGTCTTCACATTCAGCAGTTTTAGCTGATCGAATTATTAAAAAAGTGCGATCGCATAGCAATCATTTATTTGGCTGGATTGATGGGCTTGGCTCATCAAACTAATGCCATTGTAGAAGATAGCTCATGCTTGACCCGATTATTAATATGCTTAAATCAGAACTGGAGTTTTCTGCTGCCGCCGTTGAGTGACAACCATCTGCATATTTGCTGGAGGGGCAACAGTGAGTCCTCGGCGAGTCGGCTTGACAGGACGGTTACTAGCTAGCTTTAATTCACAGCGCGATAGTATAGTTGCTAGCACCAGTTTCATTTCAAACTGAGCAAAGGCAAGCCCAATACAGCGACGCTCACCGCCACCAAACGGCAAATATTCGTAAGGTGAAAACTGCCGCTCTAAAAAGCGCTCTGGTTTAAACAGCTTCGGTTCTGGGTAGATATCTTCCCGTTGATGAGTTAGATAAATAGAGGGCATCAGAACTGTCCCAGGCTCGAATTGGTAGCCCATTATCTCTATCGCTGATTTGGTAACTCTAGGAAAAGTATTTATGGCAATTGGGTAAATCCGCAGTGTCTCTTGACATACCGCAGTTAGATACGGAAGTCGCGCGATCGCGCTGGGATCTGCGTCAGGAGGTAGTGTATTTAATTCGTGTAATAACTTGGACTGCACTTCAGGCAGATGGTCAATCCAGTACAACGCCCATGCTAAGGCGGAAGCCGTAGTTTCATGACCAGCAAACAGCAGTGTCAGCAGTTCATCGCGCAACTCGGCATCGCTCATCGCCTGACCAGTTTCATCACGCGCTGCTATTAGTAAGCTGAGGATATCGTCACGGTTGGGATCAGCTTGTTTTCTCCTTGCCTGAATTTCAGCAATTAAAAGTTGGTCGATTTGCTGCTTTAGTTGCAGGAAGCGTCCCCAGGGACTAAGTGGTCCCCAATCCTTTTGTAGTGATGGAAAAAATAGCAAAACGGAACTCAATGGAGAGCCTACCGAATCTAACAGCAATGTCAGGATTTCCCTAAGTTGATCAAAACGCTGTCCCTCATGCAAACCAAAAACGGCACTGAGGATTACTTGCAGAGATATTTCCTGCGTGGACGCACGCACAGTGAATGCTTCGCCAACTTTCCATTGACTAATTACTTGTTCGGTAATGGCACAAATTACCTGACCATAAGTTCGCAAGCGATCGCCATGAAACGGCGGCATCAACAGCCGTCGCTGGCGCTGATGACGCTCTCCACCTAGTAAAATCAGTGAGTGTTCGCCTAGCAGTGGCAGTAAAATCTTGTTTGCCCTATTGGTGTCAAATAGCTCTGGATCGGCGGTAAAAATCTGCTGAATCGCTTTTGGATTACTAAAGTAGACAACCCAGGGCGATGTATTTTTCGATATGACGAAGGGATCACCATAGAGTTTGGCACGTTGCTCTAGAACGGAAAAGGGATGAAAAATCCACTTGAGCATTCTTAACCTGCGGAGCAACGCTGGACTACTTGGGCCATCAGGTATTTTCATAGAGGCTTGCCTGCTAAAACAGGGTAAATTTCCTTCTATTATTGTCAAATTTATTCTCTACTTCCTATCTTGCACCTAATCAAAGAACAAAATTTTTAAATCTGGCAATTTTTAAGCGCGATCGCCTGCTGTCTGATAACTATGCAAAGCACAAGCATTATTACGGCTAAGTTTATCTTTTTAGTTTTCTAGCGGTAGGTGACGCGGGTTATTGTAGACAGTGCTGATATTGGAGAAATGGCTTTGCGGCTTGTTTTTAGCAAAAGGCTCACACGCTAAGAAGCATTGCATCAAGTAAGTAGTTTTCTTGCCAATATATTATGTAAAAAATGGAGTTTAATATCACACTGCCCCTGTGGTAGTTATATATCTACTTCAACTCTGGTACTAGATAGAATTTGTTTATTAACTCTCTGTGAATTCAGTATATTTGCTTCAATTTTAAAAACTTAATACTTGTAATTAACTATCCAACTGGAGGTATATCATAGTTGAAAGTTCAATTTTCGTTATCCTATAAGAACACTATAAATGATCTCGAACAGTTAAAACTCACTCAAGGTATGTAGCAAAACAGACACCATTAAGTATTGTCTGGTCTGCGGTAAAGCGGGACTACAAGAAAAAAACAGGCTACAACTGGTACAAAAAACTGGAATAGTAATCTAGTAAAAATATGAAAGTTAAAATACCAAGTTTTCACCAGAGCAAGCGATATCTCAAGCTCTTCGCCGTATGGCTTGTAGCGATTGGAGCAGTAATTCTGCTCACAACTTCAGCTAGCGCAGAAGCGGCTGAAAATGCTTTAGAAATTAAGGTGTACCGAGATCCATCCTGTGGCTGCTGCGGTGCTTGGATAGAGTATTTGACCGCTCAAGGATTCCAGCCCAAAAACATCCCAATATCCGATATAGATGCTTTTAAACAGGAACACGGTGTACCGAATGATTTAGGATCTTGCCATACCGCAGTCCTCAACGGCTACGTTATTGAAGGTCACGTTCCCGCAGCTGAAATCAAACGTCTGTTAGCAGAACGACCAGCCGATGTAGTAGGTATTACTGTTCCAGGAATGCCGACTGGTACTCCTGGTATGGAATCTGGAAATGTTCGAGATCCCTATAATGTGTTCTCATTTGATCAACAAGGAAACACAAAAATATTTAGCAGACATTAATTTTAATCAGATCGCGGTAAACTTGCCTGATTTTGTTGGGTGGAGTGGGGATATTATTCCCCGCCTCTTCCAGTTAGATGCGGATATGAAACTTCGCCTAATCTAGTTCCCAAAGCTGCGATTACTAAAGATAGTAGACAAGTATTGGGAAGTTAAAAAGCAATAGGATGAAAAGTACAAGCGACGAAAGTCTCATTCTTGTTGTTAGATCGTTTAGATGATCAGGAGTTCAGCGTATAAATAAATATTAGTTAGCTCTCAGGCTCACTATTGATTTCAATATCTAAAGTTTCCTCATCGATTTGAAGGTATAGCACATTAGGCTGACAGCAAACCTGACAATCTTCAACATATGACTGCTGCATTCCCGCACTCAAGTCAACAAAAGTTAAATTAGTCTCACCACAATAGGCACAAGCATACTCAGCCGTGTTCTGCATTTTGAAAATAAAGAAAATAAAGCCGCAATGTATGATTACAGATTAGCTATAAACAGATTAATGTGGAATACCTGCTAGTTTTTAATAATGTCATTTTTGCTTTGATTTACTTTTAGGTATTTGATGAGAACCAAAATATTTTTCACTACGATAACGCAGCCAAACCCTTAAAACCTGCGGAATTTGCTCTTTCTGCTCCTGTGTCAATGTGTTATAGAGTTCTAGGGCGCGCGCTCGTTCATAACGGCAGGCTGAATTGTGATGTGCATCCCAGTAACTCCTTGCTACTCGAATCCGGCGGCAAACCTCTTTCACTAATGCAACACCCATTAATGGGATATCTTTCTTAGCCATTTATTTGAAAAAGATGGACTACTTCTTTAATAGTAATTTTCCTTAGTAATTTGTTGCTCTAAACGGCGTACTCTAAATTGACCAATTTCCCTCGTTGAAAGACCACTATTCCAAGTTCATTCACCTAATAAATGAAGACTGAAATATTAGTAGAAATCACAGCAACTGACGTTAGTACAGCAATACTTCATTGGAAAGACGCAATTTCCCCTGCTGTCTCTTTAGGATTGTAAGGGTTAGCACACAAAAATTGTCAGGTAGCGACCAACAAATAAGCTATGGCAAACGAGTGTAGACATATAGGAGTTTGTGCAGAAATATGGATAGTTCGTTGAACCGCCCCTTAGCAGTTGTCACGGGTGCTTCCAGTGGCATTGGCTATGAACTTGCTAAACAGTTCGCCCAAAATGGCTTTGATCTCCTCGTCACAGCTACTGGTTCGAGTATTAATGAAGCGGCGCAAGCCTTTGAGAGTCTGGGTGCTAAGGTTGAGACAGTACAGGCTGATCTCGCCACTTATGACGGTGTTGAAACGCTTTACGACAAAATTAAAGCGACTGGACTACCAGTAGATGCGATCGCGATCAATGCAGGTGTTGGTGTTGGCGGTGACTTCGCTCGTGAAACCGACCTGAAGGACGAGCTTAATGTGATCAACTTGAATGTCGTCTCGTCCGTCCATCTCGCCAAACGGGTAGTAAAGGATATGGTCGAGCGCGGTAAGGGGCGAATTCTGTTTACTTCATCTATTGCTGCTTTAATGCCCGGCCCATTTGAGGCAGTCTACGCAGCATCCAAAGCATTTCTGCACTCCTTCTCGGAGGCGCTACGCAATGAGTTGAAGGATACGGGTGTAACAGTCACTGCACTCATGCCTGGACCAACCGAAACCAACTTTTTCCACCGCGCGGACATGGACGACACTAGGGTGGGCGCGGCCAAGAAAGATGACCCAGCCTCTGTTGCTAAACAGGGGTTTGAAGCTTTGATGGCAGGCAAAGACGATATTGTTGCAGGTTCGCTGATGACGAAGATTCAAGGTGCTGTGAGTAAGGTATTGCCTGAGCCTATCAATGCTGAACTGCACAGCAAGCTCTCTGAGCCAGGATCAGGCGACAAGTAATCCTCTACAAAGGCAGAAAGGGGAATTGCCTCTCTGCCTTCGTGAAACTGCCGTAATAATTGCATATTTTTTCGTCTTGGTACAACCAAGGGCAGATTTGTGTTCATATTTTTCCCTGTAATCCGTGATTTTCACGCCCAGGGCAACCTACCTTAAAGTTGACCAAGTACAACGGCGAGTCTGAAGTCAAATAGACCTGTCACAGGCGCTCATCCAGTGTAAACAAATCTGCTGGCACTTCCACTTTCACTCTGCTTTAAATCTCACCTGCGTAACTCCTGACTTGAAATCCTAAAACTATCCTTATTCCTACCTTGATTCACGACCTCTTCAGCAACGCCGTCAAATTTAAAAGTTATAAGTAATTTTTAGCCTTTTAATCCTTGCTTAAAGTAATTTGCAGCCAGTCTTCAAGGTAAGAGCGCAAGTTTTGGCTAAACTCTGAGCGCTGGTTGAAGCGTTCTGTCCGAATAGGTTTACGCTCTTGATCGAGCATCCAACCATAATCGCTACTCAAGCGTAGTTTGTCTTGCCAGTCTAAAACTGAGACAATTAATTGCGGGGCAGGACTATTGTCGTAGTTATGAACACGAAATACGTAGTTAAATGTATTTTGCTGGGCAGCAGCGACTGTTGAGGGTTGACCGCATTTTTCTTGGAGCCGCGATCGCATTTGTTGAACTAAATCAGGATTGTCCAGTTCTTCTAGGGTGCGAACTGCCAATGTTAAGGCAAAATAAAACTCTTCGACAGGTATAAATTCTAGTTGCATGGCACTATTTTACTGCCAAGCGGCGATCGCAGCACTTAGTACAATTCAAATTTTTAAATCAGTGCTTTATTATACTTCTACCTATTGGTATTTCCAAGTTAAGCACTACAAAGGTAAAATCAGTTTAATCAAATAAACGGCGTGGTGTATGTAGCTACCAAATTGAAGTTACGTCTCATACCTGGGAAAGAGTGACAAAAATTGAAAAACCAGCGTCAGTATTTCATCCAAGCCTAAAGGCTGAAGCTAGTAGTTAGCAGAACTATTTCTGTCAACGGATGCAACGAAATACTTTTGCCCATAAATTAAATTTAAGAATCATTAAGACATCCTTGGCTAGTGAGATCAGTGCTGGTTACACCCTCAAAGCCGCGCCACACAAGTTATTTTTTCTAAAGACGAAACTATGAACTCCGCAAATCAAAAGCACATTGCCCTAATTTCAGTTCACGGCGATCCGGCAATTGAAATTGGTAAAGAAGAGGCTGGGGGACAAAATGTTTACGTGCGCTATGTGGGCGAGGCACTAGCCAAGCTTGGATGGCAAGTAGATATGTTTACCCGCAAAGCAAGTGCTGACCAAGAAACTATAGTTGAACATTCCCCAAATTGCCGCACAATTCGCTTAACTGCTGGGCCTGAAGAGTTTGTGCCTAGAGACAATATTTTTGGATATGCACCAGAGTTTGTAGAACAACTTTTAAATTTTCAGCAAGAATCGGGGATTAAATATTCTCTGGTTCACACGAATTACTGGATCTCTAGCTGGGTAGGAATGCAGCTAAAGAAAATTCAAGGCAGTAAACAAGTTCATACTTACCACTCCTTGGGAGCAGTGAAGTATAAATCAGTTTCGACGATTCCACTGATTGCGAAAACTCGGTTAGCTGTTGAGAAAGAAGTGTTGGAGACAGCAGAAACAATTGTAGCGACAAGTCCGCAAGAAAAAGAACATATGCGATCGCTTGTCTCAACTAAAGGCAATATTGATATAATTCCCTGCGGCACAGATATTCATAAATTTGGCTCGATTCAACGCGAACAAGCAAGGGCAGAGTTAGGCATTAACCCCGAAACCAAAGTTGTGTTTTACGTAGGACGATTTGACCAACGCAAAGGTATTGAAACTTTAGTTCGTGCAGTAGGTCAATCTAAGTTACGTGGAAATGCAGACTTAAAGCTAATTATTGGCGGTGGTAGTCGTCCGGGTCATAGTGACGGCAGAGAACGCGAGCGGATTGAAAGTATTGTTGATGAATTGGGAATGCGTGATTTTACAGGTTTCCCCGGTCGTCTTGGCGATGACACCCTACCAATTTATTTCGCAGCAGCTGATGTATGCGTAGTTCCTAGCCACTATGAACCTTTTGGTCTTGTAGCAATTGAAGCAATGGCAAGTGGCACACCAGTAGTTGCTAGTGATGTAGGCGGTCTTCAGTTTACTGTAGTCCCTGAAGAAACTGGGCTACTTGCTCCGCCAAAAGATAACGCTGCGTTTGCGGCGGCAATTGATAGAATTCTCTCTGACCCCACTTATGCAAAACAACTGGGTCAAGCAGCAAGAAAGCGGGTAGAAACTAAGTTTAGCTGGGACGGTGTTGCTTCCCAACTGAGTGAACTTTATACCGATCTGCTGACGCAATCGCTGGAAATTCCAGTTGATAAGACGGCAGCAGCTGTAAGTGCATAAAAATAGTTCTTAGATTGCTGGTACTTTTGAAGAGTGAGTAGTGAGTAGTGAAGAGTGAGTAGTGGGGTGTCTTCTAATCACTTCTTGTGTTTCCAGTTATCACTGCGCTAATTTTGACCAAGAGTGAATAGTGAGTAGTGAAGAGTAAAGAGTGAGTAGTGGGGTTTGCGCTACTCACTTCTTGTTTTTGCACTTATCACTGCCCTAACTCGCGCCAATTTACCTTTACACCAAACTATCGCTGTTCTCACTCTCTACAACTTTATTTTTGTCTTACCGCTAACTGTTTTATTGGGGATGTATCTCTTGCTGAGAGAGCGTTCTACTCACTTAATTAACCGGATTAATCGGGCAATTGTCGCCTGGTTTCCCCAAATTATGCGCGTTATTCTGATCCTGCTTGGTTCTGCACTAATACTAGACTGCATCGCTTATATAAGTCGTTTTTTGCTATAACGTCTGGCTGTTCCATATCTTGAATAATTCCCGTGCAAACAACTGCTAATGTTCCTAACCAATTCCTGACTACTGAACCTGTTATTTCTATTTCCAATCTCAATCACTACTTTGGTGAAGGAAACCTGCGTAAACAAGCATTATTTGACATCAACTTGAACATTAATGCTGGCGAAATTGTAATTATGACTGGCCCTTCAGGATCGGGCAAAACTACACTGCTGACGCTCATGGGTGGCTTACGTTCTGCTCAAGAAGGTAGTCTAAAAATACTAGGACAGGAAATATGTCGCGCAAGTAAGCAGCAATTAACTCAACTTCGTCGTCAGATTGGTTATATTTTCCAAGCACACAACTTGTTGACATTTTTGACAGCAAAACAGAATGTCCGAATGTCTTTGGAACTGCACGATGAGATACTGCAATTGGATACTAAAGCGATCGCGATGCTAGAAGCCGTCGGCTTAGGAGATCGCGTAGATTACTATCCAGAGAATTTATCAGGCGGACAAAAGCAACGAGTAGCGATCGCCAGGGCTTTGATTGCTCATCCCAAAATCGTATTAGCAGATGAACCCACTGCTGCACTGGATAAAAAATCTGGACGCGATGTGGTGGAACTGATGCAAAAGCTAGCAAAAGATCAAGACTGTACAATTCTGCTTGTTACTCATGACAACCGCATTCTCGATATTGCTGATCGTATCGTTTCTATGGAAGATGGACGTTTACTCAATTAGGGCAGTGATAAGTGCAAAAACAAGAAGTGAGTAGCGCAAACCCCACTACTCACTCTTTACTCTTCACT
>QQTW01004532.1_pt1 | contig 10438 bp, 9 predicted proteins | sample 1904831 | NCBI WGS metagenome assembly QQTW01 (sample SAMN09435610, study PRJNA476489) | Subsurface metagenome, whole genome shotgun sequencing project.
ACCCCGGAAATCTCCTCGTGCACGTTGACTCATGCTGCACGTAGATAGTGATGGGACAGTCGTGCAGGACTCTGTGTGGATGATTGTGCAAGTTCGACGTTGCTGGGCGAACAAGTCAGTCAAGAGCTTCCAGAGATGTGAGGTAGACAACAGATGTGTGACGCTCTTCGCCGATCTGAGTTGAAGGTTGCTGAAGGTTTCCAGAGGCTTAGAGTGATGTGGAAGTAGAACAGTGTCAAGTGAGTGAGTGATTGAAAGACAGACGTGCGGCCGATGTGTTTATAAGAATCTCTGTTGGAGAATGCTCACTGAAGAGTGGTGGAGTGATGACTGCAGCCCAGGCTACGTGCGTGAGACAGTGACTTGTTGAGGTGTAGCTTGTCTGAGCTGGAAGACCCGACGGCAGCTTTGTTTCAAGCGGTGACTAGACATGAAAGGTAGATGAAGTGAGTCAAACTCTCATACGAGGTGAGACATGAATGGAGTGTGACGGAAGCATGCAGTAAAGCGGAAGCCGGGATTGAAGAGAAAAGCAGCCAAAGCAAGAGCTGAAGGAAAGGAGCGTGGACAGCTGCAGGCCTCAAAGCCGCAAGTGATTTGTCTTAAGATGTGAAGCTTGCTTGAGTTGCGGATATGCGGACTGAAAAGCAGAGTGTTTGTACGTACCGGAAAGGAGAGACGTGACTGAGCTCAGAGACTGCGGACGTTCGTGCTGCTGCAACATTGTTAGCCACGAGCGAGGTCTTGAAGCCTGAAGAGGCGAAGGCAATCGTGTGGCTTGCGACGAAGGAGAGACGAAGTAGCGATTGCAGATGAACGGATGACCCTCCAAGTGTCGTACTCAATGAATGGAGGGAGTGAAGATACGGCGTCGGGAGAAGTGGTCTCACCTGAAGGGAGCGAAGGACGCCTACTGAAGCAAGTTCGGCGTATCTGGTGTCGACCGGTATGTGCGGGTGTGTGAGTAGGATGAAGATTCGACGTGGTGAAGAAGAGAAGGGAGAGCGGAGAACAGAGAGCTTTTGAATCGACTGCGACGCAGGCTAGTAACGGTGAGAGAGAGAAGGAAGTCTCCCGTCGCAAAGGTCGCGGCAGCAGCGACAGCTCAAGTAACCCCCTCAAACAACGCGTGATGTGGGCGCCGCCAAGAGCACTTTACGCTCCAATCGCGGCCGCGCGCTGGCACGTTACTGTATCTGCTCGAACTTGCCCAAGGTATCCTTGATTTGCGCCTGGCATTTCTGGCATTAAGCCGGGACATGTGACACTGTCATAATCCGCGGATGTCGAGATGCGCATCCGCAGCGCTGACAGGACATCCATGGCCGATGGGACATTCTTCTTATATCTTTGACTGCGGCATGACGTCTTGGCTAACGCCGGACGGCCGAGCTGTGTAACGGCAAGAGCTCAGATGATCGGAAACTCGTTTACAAAGTAGTTATATAAAACCGTGGGTTACGTGTAGAAAACCTGTATTCCAACCCAGCCAATCCGGAATTGACGATTCCACTCTGCCCGAGAAGGCACTCCTCGAACGACGGCAGACTCCGGTTTCGCCACACGAAGAGCTTCCCCGGACGCGGTTCCATCGTGTAAAAAGCCCCAGTTCCATCGCTCATGCAGCGACCCAAACTTCAGCTCGCATACCCAACTCACTTCGCCTCGTCTGCGGCGCAGCCGTCTCACCGGCCCTTGGGATCCAGACCAACGATGCGTGTGATGCAAATCCTCTGATGCCTCACCCAAAGGCTGGTGTCCCTCCCTGTCTCTCAACAACCAAGAGAGTTCCCTTCTCGCCTCAGGATCCCACTTGACCGGTGAATCTGGAACTGGAGGCCCCAAACACATGATATCCACCCAAATTTCAATCCTCAGCCCCCTTGGAACCCGAACCCCCCCACAGCCCGTGTGTCTTCCTCAACGAGCAGCGCCGACGGCTGGGGAGAGCACCTAATGGCCGAAGTTCCCGACACGAAAGACGCTGCTGAAGGCGACGGACTCCTGCGAATCACAGGCGCCAGAGACGCTGTCTCCTCTTCCTCTTCTGCATCCTCGTTATCCGCCTCCGCTTCGTGGTAGATGGAGGACTGGACCCGCGGGATTCCCCCAGCCCTAGACCCAGCGCTCGGTTCCCGGGTCCGCACCGTGCCGCTCGTATTGGTGCGCTGTAAGTAGCGCGAGGAGGCAGCACTCGCGTAGAATGACGGCGATGAAGAAGGGACGCGGTCTGGTCGCGGCGTCTCGAAGCGGAGGACAGAGTCCGCGTCCGAGTCTGATGGCTCAGGTGTGTCTGTGGTGACGAAGGCAGCGGCCGTCGCGTCGTTGACATCAAAGGGCACGGGCATGCCCTCTGCGGCCTCTAACTCTTCCTCTTCTTCCTCCTCCTCCTCCTCCTCCTCCTCTGCGTGTAAAATGGCGGAAATGATAGCTGAGTCAAGCCCCGCCATCTCGTTCAAGATCCCCGAATGCAAGCCCAGCAGCTCCCTGAAATCCCCCTCCGTAAGCGGGCGCGTCGAGAAGCGCGCGTATTCGTATAGCCCTACGAACCGCGCGCCCGTGACTTCGTCGACAAGTCCGAAGCTCGCGAGCCGGCCCAAGTACTCCCGTAACCCCATCGTTGGGGGGCGCTGCAGGGCGGCGACTATGCGGGCGTCCGGGACCGGCGGTGCGGTTGTGGGTTGACTTCCCAACCCTGCTATCCCTATGCCTGGGTCCGCGGGGGGGAACGGGAGGGCGGGATCCGCCGGCGCGAGCGCCACGGCAGCGGCCTCGATGAGATGCGGCAGCTCAGGGAGGATAGTCCAGAAATGCGTGTCAGGCCAGTCCGGTGCGGAGGGAGAGGACCAGCCGGGGTGCGCGATTGGGCCCCAGGGGGGCGCGCGCGGGTCGATTGGGATAACCGTTGCTAGGGAATGGGAGCGGGTGTGGTTCTTGATGCGCTGTTGCGCCGCGGGTGGCTCTGATGAAGTCGTCCCGTTCAGGTCATTGCACTGGGCTTCTGGACGTACGTCCCGCGGCCGCGCATCCCAAGCAATCAGCGCGCTACGCTCCAGCTGCCTCGCGATCATGCGCCTAACACTCTTGCCGACCTCGCCCGGCTCAACAGGAATATAGCTCTTCGGTATGCCCGCGAGCACCGTGCGATTCGTGTAGATCCTGCTGGCATAGATGAAGACGGCGAGGATGGTGGTGAGCAGATGCACGCCGGCGACGATGAAGATGTTCTGGAGCTGCAGGGGCCGCGAGCGGATGGACTGGAAGATGATGTCGCCGGGGGTTGCGGCCAGCAGGAAGAGCAGGAAGGCGAAGAGGATAGTGTATGTGCTGCTGTACCAGATGCGGAAGAATGGAATGCGCATGCGCATATGCATGTTTGTGATAAGTGCCTACATGGTGCATACTTGGGTGGGAGACCGTGGTGACGGTGTTTATCTCCCGGAGATTCATGCCAAGAGATCTGATCTCGGGTATCCCAAAAGGGACGTCCCGACCGGAGCGCTCAAAGGTAGAGTAATCGAAGTGCCTGTCACAGGAGGTAATGGTCCAGTTGAAAAGGATTGCCGCAGTCCTCAGCAGGGCTCTATCCAAATACTAGAGCGAAATACACGCACTTCGTGATGATATTGGACTGTGCGTTTTTCACTGAGATATGTCCAAAACTAGGATCATTCATATCAGGCCCCGTAGACCCAGTTCTCCAACAAACATGCACCGCAAATTTCTCCCGCAACTGTCAAGAATACAACATCCACAAGCTCGGCAAATTACCAACTCACTAACCCTCTCCCCCTGTCAAACCCACCCCTGAGCTGCCGCTCCGGCTTCACAACCTTCCCCTGCAGCACCGTATACTTGACGATATTCTCGCAGTCCTCCGGCCTGACCCTCGCGAGCCAAATGCACTGCCCGGCCTCCGCCTCTCCCTCTTCCACCTGTTCCCTGCCGCTCTCCCCATTCTCAACCTCAAGTCTCTGTCTGCCTACGCTGCTGCGGCTATGCGCTCCAGCGCCACTCTTCCGATACACCATCACATTTGCAGCGAATTTATGTCCCCCAACATGGCTGATGAAGTAGATCCCCACACCCCCCGGCCGCTCGTCATGGAGGTCGCGATACAGCCCCAGCGGCCGCAGATGTCTTTCCAGCTCTCTCCGCAGCAGCGGCGCAGACTGGCCGCACCGCGCATCTCGGGTCTTCTGGCTGCAGAGCAATATTAGGTAAGCGTGTGGGCAGGGCCGCGTAGTGAGGGGCGGATCAGGCATTTCTATCTCCGTGGGCGGGGGTGTGGCGATGGAGGGGGGGATGCTTAGCTGGTCAGACTCGGCGGACTCGGTGGATGGGGGATGATGGAGGGGCGTGGTGTTGGTGGGTGCGGTGTCGACGTAGTCAGTGATCAGCTCGGGGACGTTGGACGGCGTAACGTTCTCGATGATGGTGAAGGCGGGGAGGAGCAGGACGGAGGTTGTACCGGTAAGGGAGGGGTCGTGGTGCAGCTTGTCGGGGGTGGGGATGTTGGAGGCGGAGAGCATTAGTCGGCCGGTTGTGGGTTTCGTGGGGCCTTTTTCTATGGCTTCCATTATGCTGCCTTCTTCATCTGGTGTTGTACCGGGGTCAGTTTGCGCGAACCAGCGATATGCAGCACGAGGGCGCGCAAGCTCTTCTTACCCACCAGCTACATCCCGCACCCAATCTGTCTTGCCTGTCGCGACGAGGAGATGCGTCTGCCAGCCTTTGATGTGGCCGTAGACCTCCTCTTCCTCGTCTATGCTCCATTTGGAGGGATAGCTGATTGTGCATGTCGAGCAGTCATGCAGGCAGTCTTCGCCGTCCACGGCTGGGTCTGGCTTTGGGAACAGCTCTGTTGGCTTCTGCGCCTTCACGAAGCAGTCTGTTGTGGTGCTGAGGTTCGCGCTGGATTGATTGGGCGTCAGTCGAGAAAGAAACGACTTCAACGAGGAGGCCATGGCTCGGTAGAGCTGTGAGAATGCGAGAGGTGGGATGAAATTTTGATAGATCTGATAAGAAATCGATGCGGGAGATGTGACGCTTTTGAGCTCAGAGCGGAACGAGATCCGCCCCCTGGCGGAAGAGCAGCACGGCAGTTCGGCGTCTTGCTTGGTGGGCAGCAGCACTCGAAACAACAGAATTTCGATTGAGATGGACCGTTGAATGAAGAGAGATTTCCCGTCCAGTATCGGTGACGCATAACAGCTGACGCACGCTTCGAATTCTCGGCTCTGGCTTCGGGATACCCCCTGATCCGGTGTACACCACAAACTCTCTCCAGATTTGGTGTCACATGATTCCATAGCTTCCACAAGATCGATGAGCAGTGGCAGGACTCGAGTTCGGCTTAAGGACCCAGCTGTACACCGCCGTAACGCTCGGCATCTTCTAACAGCGGAGTTCAGATTTCGAGGAAGAGACATTCGTGGTTGTTAAGGAATAATCCATGCTCTGAACATCATCTAGTCACCTTTCACTCTCACGACATCAGCTATGGGCGATCGGCGGGCAACGATCCTCACGGGATCTCCCTCTCTAAACTCTCTCGCTTGGAACGAGAGCAAGCTCCTGAAGGACTTCATACCCGCCTTCCGCCGTTACCTTGGCCATATCCCTAGCCACTCCGCTTCAGGTTTACCAAGTACTGCCGCCTCGTCCGCGGCATGGCCAAATTGGCGCGAAATATCCCTTCAGAACCAGAGTCGTACAGCTACGAAACCTCCGTCACGACGATTCGGCCCGGCTCCAGTCCGGGTCAGGGCAGGCGAACCAGCGTACGGCAATGGCTGGGTCGATGACATCTCTGTCTTGAGCACAACATTCTCTCTATCGCCAGAGGAGAGCATTGCTCGCAAGAAGCGGAAAACGAACGAAGATGAGGCGCAGAAAAACTTCCTAGAGCATTCATTCGCCATCCACGAAGACCTCAAATCCTCTCAGATCGTTGGTGAGCCGACCAACGAGACAGATGTAGATCTGGACGCAACAACTCTCGCGACGACGTCCTTCCTCACCAGCGCTTCATCTCTAACCGGTGCTTCCTTCGGGTCCACCATCTCCGTGTCAGAAATAGACTCCCACAACAAGTCTCGGACCAACGTCCAACACATCGACATCCCAGCCCGCATTACCAACCTCAAAGACCTCCCCAAGGCCGATCACATCCTCCGCATCGCCCCCCAAACCATCACAGTAAACCTCCTCGTTGGCATCATCCGCATCTTCCCAGCCCGCACCGTCCGCACCAAGCGCGGCGGCCAGGAGATGGACATTATTGAGCTGCTCGTCGGCGACGACACCTCCACACCCTTCAGCATCACGTTCTGGCTGCAGCCGGACGCGCCTCAGCCCAACCAGGGCCTGCCTGAGCAGCAGCAGCGCGAGCCGCTGCGAGAGGCGCTCGACGGACTCCGGATCCAGGACGTCGTTTTGCTGCGGGCGGTGGCGCTGCATGCGTTCCAGGGGAAGGTGCATGGGCAGAGCCTGAGCCGACGCATCACAAGGAACGAGACGAGGGTGCAGCTGCTTGGGCGAGGCGGGGAGCGGGCGGTTGATGGGGAAGAGGAGGAGAAGGTCAGGCGGGTCGTGGAGTGGGTTCGTCAGTTCGTGGCGCCCGCAGCCAGGCCGTTTAAGGCGCAGGGTGAGCGGGGGAACGAAAGGCGGAGGATGCGGGTGGAGGAGCTGCCGCCGGATACACAGTGAGCGTAACGTGTGTCAGCACAAGGAGATCTGTATCGATGATGAACTATGCCGCGCACATCCATCAAACCGAACGCAGGGTCCTTACTGCTTGGCGGCGATCAAAACACTGTTCACAGAAGTGACAACAGAGTGGAGTGCCGGGACCACAGCGCGTGGCTCCTGTGTCTGACAAGTTGGTCCACCCCGACTCCAGTAAGCATCTCAGGCCATTCCCTTTGCTGTCGGATAATCAAGTGGTATCATCTAATTCGCAGTCAAACCTATCGAACGCGTGCCAATGCCGGACGTGGCCCCCAAGTTCCTGATTCAGTTTGGGCCGTTGGCAGATCCATTCTGACTTCCCTGCCCTTGAGTATAAGCATCGCTGACGGCAGTCTCCCAGCTGCTATGCCACCTGGTGCTACGCGAGATGCATACCAACATCACATCGGGTGACACTGCCCTTGAGATCTGCGCACTTCTTGGTCCAAAAGCGGGCATCACATACTTCGAGATCGCCGAGGTGGGACAATTTAACGGGAATTCTCACGTAACTTCTCGTTACGGAAAAGAACCATGTCTACTCGCTGCAGCAGACTTTGTTCGAGACTCAGTGCTGCGGCCACATGGTGAATTTACTGGCATGCAGCAGAACAGTACACGCTGGCGGAGGTAAGCGTTGGAACCGGGACCCGACGAGGAAACTGTTCTCGGCAGCTGTCGTGTGCCCGACCTGTTTTTGGGTCTGAATGGACTGTCCATGGCAGGCAGTCAGCACCTTCCCAGCAGTGCCAGCGCCTGCTAGCACTCATGCTCTTTCCCACTGTCGGCTGCGCTTCTCAGTAGTGTCTTGGCTCCCTTCTTCGAGGATATAAGCTCTCTTCCTCTCAAATTTCTTTTGACCATCAATCAGTCAGTCTTTGACAAACCCAACAACTCCAACAACCTCCAACAACCCTCTCAATGTTTCAAAGCCATTTGCCAACTTTCTCTCATACATTGCCTCTTGTTCCATCTCTTCTTTCTTCCATTTCACGATACCACCCTACGATCAATAGAGCCGAGCACCAAGCTAGCCTATGGTCCTCACCTGCTTGCTCATCATTCATGCCGGACGTCTCCGATGTTCCTTCACGCCAACTGCACCTGCCCATTCTGGAAGCTGGGCAACGACTTCAGTATGTAACGTCCCGGGCCATCAACTCGATAAAGCTCACGTGTCCGAAGCAGTACAACTCCAGACCTTCTCATGCAACTTTATACGCCATTTATGTACACATTTACCTGTGGAATACCTCGATCTGCTAACACCATTCGTCTCAGCCACCATCCATTCGCCGATGGCCGGACACACCACACTTGACTGATGATTGCCACCACTGTCCATGACCACTACAAGCTTCATATACTGAGGAGAGAGTCCGTGCCAGTTCTGACCTGTTCCGAGTGACCTTCAGTCTGCTTACATCTGTTTCACCAGCACCAGCAAACACGACCAAGGTCGATGGCTATATCTCTCGACGCAGCCGTCCCCATCATCATACGCTTGCAGCTCCTCGTTCCCGGCTTTCACTTAGATCGGACCCCTACTCCTGACACCACGCCTTGCAAGCTTTGAGGCCAGAGATGGAACTCTCTGCCCTAACAGCGCTCAACGCACGATGCATTCCACCTCTGCCAACGGGTCACTCATCATCAAGTACACACCGCACCTTATTTATAGCCGAGTAAGTTCACGTTTCCCGCCGTGGAGTCTTCAAACTGCTAACAACCCTCTCAACAGCAAATATCGCCAAAGCCCATCGCTGCTCTCCTTTTATCAGCGTTGGCCTCGTTAGCCAGTCCAAGCGTTTAAACGACTGGACCGTATAGGACTTTCAAATTGACAATAATAGATCAACTTCACCAGTGCCACAACCAGACTTGCCGGTTATTCCAGAACCGCCACCCGTTTGATCCTCGAGGTTCGGGTCGCTCCCGAGCCACACTCCCCAGCAAGAGACCTTCCAAAACCCGTCAATTTTCCCTGTCGGTCAGAGTGCCCTTCTAAAGCTCTTCTTTTATTCAAGAAGTCTCGCTCTCCGCGGCCCATCCATGCCATGCCACCTCGCAGCTCGTATCTGGTACCCGAGGCTAGACTATTCTCGGCGAGTCCTTCATGTGGCCGTCCGACAAAGCAGTCGAAACACACGTTATTCGCCTGGGCAGCGTTTTCCTGCGGCACGGCGTTGCCATGCAAATCATTGAGCCGAGAGGGTGGCCGGTGAAGCACGGCATCGCCACCAGCGCCTCCGGTTGAGATGGCGTTCGCGACAGAGTTCCATCCGGTCTACGACGCTTTCTCGAAGGACTGCCGGGACGGGATCTTCTCCACCGGGCTCACCGTCAGTATCGATTACGCCAATGAGAAGGCCACCATGGTTTAAGAACTCAACATCATGATCGCATCGAAAGACGGCTGAGCCAGTCTGTCCTAAGGTCTACGGGATCCCTTTCGTTGCGTCTCCGCGTCGAACAACCACTCTCTAAGCGATTTCAGCTGTATGAACTCAGCTGGGTTCAATCCAAGCCGCAAGAGCTGTCGTACTGCCGTGGAAGACCGCAGCTCTTGCTAGGACTGCAAAGCTACCGGAAACCTGGAGGGCTTGAGCTTCGGCGCCTCGAGGATCTACCGGTATTTGAACTTACCACAGGAGACCAAGGCACGCAAGCCGTTGGAGGCCTCATCACCGCACGACGCTCTCAGCCTCAATCATCAATAGTGCTTTGGGAATCCGCTCTCGGCTGTTCATGGCGGGTATGTCTACCGCCGTTGGAGTTTCTACCGAAATTCCAGCACTACTCTTCCGACGTCCATCTAGCGCTCAAAATCGCTCCCAGCCCCCTCACCACGTATTTGACGGGCACAAACACATCGACACCGGTCACCGCCGACAACAAGAAAGGCATTAAGTGCTTCCAAGGTCAGCTTTGAACACAGCCTTGAGTGTAGACGCATGCATCGGCATACAAATGCACTCAGGACGCACCACCCTGCTCACTTACCCCTAGTGAGCCGTAGCTGCCAGCCTGTTGCGGCGCCATGTCAAAAGTTTGCTGGAATGCGCAAGGTGCACCATCCCAAACTCCTGTCAGCCTCACCTCACCGATGTGTTAACTCATGCTAGACGACCGCGGCGGGTCCCACTCAGCTTATGTCAACAGAATACTCGCAATATACCACATACGCCATTGACGGCCCTTTACACCAGACTTTGTATACGACTATGCAAGAACGATCACCCAGACCCTCGATGCTGGGCCCACACAAAAGTGGCTCGTTCCGGCGTGGATACTTTGTCACCTCCGCCGACATCGAGGTTTGCGGTTCTCTTGGCCTTCCGCATACAGGACTACCTGCGCCTAACGAACTCTGTCGATTGTCGAGTTTCTGTCCATCTCCAGGGTCACTTGCTACGACTCACATGGATGGTCGATGCTATGGTCTACCCAATGCCGTCCGAAGAGGTCAAACCATACCTCCAACAATATGTGGACGATTTTACACCATTAACCACCTCATCATCAATTGTCACTCATCCGTTGCACCATCGCTCGCCTCGTTACTCTCACCATCGCCCATATCCTCTGGCTCTATCGTGAACACCACAAACTTTTGTTGATCTGCCATCAGAACTGACCTACCTCGAAGAACAGCAATGGCATCCGTCTCTGCCGTCTGCGAGGATCTCGGTCAAGCCCCATGACT
>QQTW01004533.1_pt1 | contig 10438 bp, 6 predicted proteins | sample 1904831 | NCBI WGS metagenome assembly QQTW01 (sample SAMN09435610, study PRJNA476489) | Subsurface metagenome, whole genome shotgun sequencing project.
TGGTGGTGGATACTTCCCTAAAGCCCCTGAGACTGAAGGCAGTCCTGAGTCATCACGGGTCACCAATGACCAAGTAAAGCGACACAATTACTCGTCAGGTTCAGGACTTCCAGATGCCTCCTCGCTGCCCCCGCCAATGTCATTTGGCATGTCGGCACCACCAATATCACCAACCGAAGAGTCCTCGCCCTCACTCCCACCACCTTTCAACTACAATCAAACGTCCCTACCGTCCGCCCCGGGCGTACCATCTGACCCACACGCACCTGACGTTACTCCTTTTCAAGCCCCAGGGTACCCTCAGCCCTCAGACCCTTCAATTCAACAACAATCGAACCCTTCTGCACTCCGTCAGACAGTGCCCCCTCCACCTCCTCCATCACTTCCGCAGCAACCGCTGCATGGCGCCCCTGCTATAGTCGATGAAGAAGCCATATCAAGAGCGCAGAAGCATGCACGGTGGGCTATCTCCGCGCTGAACTTCGAGGATGTCAACACTGCGGTCAAGGAGCTAAGAGGTGCTCTGGAATCTTTAGGGGCTAGGTAGACAGCATCGAGATTGTTCACTAGCAGCCGTTGTTTGTATAGCAAGTCAGCCAAGAGTATACCCAATAACAATACCCCTCAGTAACACTGCACAACTGTTGTCATCTCTGCCTCCCTCTGATCAATCATAGAGGTATTTCATTCAAGAGGCACTAAGTGTATCTACTACTTGTCCTTCCACGGGCATCTCCTTTTACAAGCTCCGCGAAATTTGTATGCGTCCCGTTGTATTTAACCATCAACACCCATGGCACGCACCAAGAATAGGGGGACAACACAACGGACCCATCGCTCACTCAGCTGCGAGAATATCTTTTATTCGGCCTAACGATAGAGATGGAGAGCGAGGATACAGGGGGCTAAGTCCAAAGCTAGGCAACGCCTTATGTTAGTTATACTGTGGTGATACTCTTGCTGCAGCTGACGACAACTTAAGGCAGGTTGTTCTCCCTGTCTGTACGCAACCGCATATCAACGGGGGTAAAAGAGCATCTCCCTGGGACAGAAATCATCAGGATGGGGCAAACGATCCCGTGCCTCCGAAAATATCATTGAGAGTCATATCGAGCCACGTTTACCTGGAATGAATGGGGATTGCGCTTGAGGCGAATCCGCCATGAAGATTACTCCCCTCTCAGAACGTCATCCGAAATGAGTGGCAGTGCGATGCCGGCAGCTTTGTGGAAGGTGCTTTGCGAAAATGCTTGTACATGTCTGATAGTGGATCTGCTTTCTTCCAAGTGCCTGATCCCGCCAAGTGTCTGTTATTATATATATTCGTTGTACAACCGATTCGAATTCCCCTAGTCGTACAACAAAGGACAATTGCTACCTCAACCCCTGAATAGCCTGCTAAAGAGTCCTCCTGCCAGACTCTTCGCCATACCTCCTGAATACATGGCGCTAGAAGCAAGACTCGATGCTTGGCTGAATTTGTCGCATCGTGAAAACGCCAGAGTATTCGTGATTGTAAGGATGAGGGCAATGACTAGGATAATTGTCAGCGCTGAAAGCTGCAGATATGGTCCTGCCCAGCTGATCATTCTCCGTCCCGCGATTTATAGACCAAAACGTTCCAAGTGTGCTTTTTCATTTGCTTGAAGCGGATGCTTCCATGGACCTTGCAGGGAACAGCGAACAATCCCACTTACCAATCAGACTCAACCAAATCGGATTCAACAACCTCACAATACTCACAATCGCCAACAGCACCCACCACGCCGGCTGGGCATACAACGCCAACCAAAAGAACCGCTTGTCCGTCGCGTTCTGAGTTGGCGCGCCTGATTCCGGGCTCCCCGACCGATCTTGAGATTCAAAGACCCAATGCGAATCGCCGGATGCAGGGTCCACTTCGTTCCACCAGCGGAGACCGACCAGGCGCCTACCGGCGATATTTTTGAGGTAGTAGAAATCTGCGGCAAGGAGAAGGATGGTGATAATGAAGACGAGGATGCTATTATAGCTTGTTAGATTGGTGAATCCGCGATGACGACTGTAGGGGAAGAAGGCTCGCGGGGGAAGGACGGGCGTACAAGTTCGTGGTAAAAAGGGAGCCTAGGAGGTAAAATAGGAGACTGGCTGTATAATAGCATCTGGGTCAGCTTGGTCGAGATTGGTTCTTAGAGAAGTGGGAGCGATGAGCTTACATATTCGGAAACCTAGGAAGAAGAGGAGGGTGATGGGATGAGTACTTAGTCGCCAGCTCAGATCACCGGTACGAGCTTGCGATTGCTCCATTGTCGGAGCTTTTCTTTGAAGCACGACAATGCTGCTGGCAGTCAACGTGGTGTCTATTGGCAAAGGTGTGGCTGAAAACCTCAGCCTCGCATCAGCCACGCGTATCAGAGCCGCAACGGCGCTTACTTGGCTTCTTCACTCACTCCGCCTTACCGATGGTTCCTAGGGTACTTCTCGTCCATCACCCTATTTGTTTGGCCTTCTTCTGCATTGCTGTGACGGCTGTTTTAATGTCAGCAGTTGATTTCTGTTTCTCCAAATCCATCGCAGTGGCCTAGACAAAGAACCCTGGGAAAACTTCCATTCGGACATCCTCCCTTTATACATCCTTCTAGAGCATCATCACTTCTAACCAGCTTTGTGGTCTATCTGATTACTTGAAGGATACAAGTGCTCTTAGCCCGACACAGCCTGCCAATATGGTTTATATTGGAAAGAGACAATCAGACGACGATACAATTGACTATCATGACGAGGACTATCATGACGACTACCACCATAGCTGGTGGTACAGCGACACCGCAGATGCGATCAAATGGGCCGTTGTTGCAGCCATTTTCTTCGGCATCTTCTTGTTTCTGGCCATAGGCTATGTACACGCAAGACGCAGAATTCGGCGGGGTCAGCCACCGCTTCGATACCATCGAGTAAGCCCTATCTTACTGTCCCTTAGTAATGTCGCTAATGACCCTTCAGTGGCTTCTTCCACGCTCTCAGCGCATCTCCTTACCACGGCAGGACTTTAGTTTCTACCAACACCGACAGAACCCATATGAAATGAATCCATACCCCGTTCCACCCCCTGGTATGGCCCTCTTCTCCTACGTCTATTAGATTAGTATTAATAATGTAGCCTATCGCAATAATGAAGGACCGCCGCCTCCGCGATACGAGCCACCTCAAGGCGCTTCGAAAATGAATCCAAACCAGGGTATTTTCTCACCGGCCCCGCTTCAAGCGGGAGAAGCATCAAACGCAGGCTCAGCATCTGCAGCGCCAGGACACAGACAATCCCCTGACGAGCGATTCGATGCCGTTCCTCTGCAGAGTAACGAGGCACAGCCTCCTCCTCAATCGTCTGGCCGCTCGTGGAATCCTTTGAAGCGCTTCAAGTAGCCCAGCGTTGAATCGCCAGGCTCATTTATGGTCTAGGGTTGGATCGTTGGGGCTCAGTATGATTATGTCTTAGACAGGAAAACTTGGGGAATAATGGAAATGATGATTGCAGCAAGCGAAGGCGTTGTAACGAGCACAGGTGGTCACTCAATATCCATGGCATTCTCATCAATGTCCATGTCCTCTGGACTAGCAACACCATTTCTTTCGTCACCATGCCCTATGCCGTTTCGTAGGTGCGATGCATTTCCCTGGGCCGCTCTCTGCTCCTGCGCTTGCTTCTCTCTTGCTCTTGTTCTGCTATCAATGATAACCCTCCTTACATTATCCTGCTCTTCCGGTACTGACAAGCTTGAGGGTACATTGTATAGTACCATCTGGTTATTGGTGATTGGCGGATTCCTTCCTGTGAGCACCGACCGTGGGATTTTGGACAACTTCTTCTCGATGTCAGCCAGATAGATGGGCGTCTCCTCATCCGACTCGAGATCGGCTAGCTCAGCGTCCAGGTTGTGGATGTAGACCTTGTCTTTGGTGTCGTCGAGATGCATCGACTCATGTTGATCCGGGGCGCTTTTTGGCGCAGTGCGTCGCACAGGGATGTAGAGCCTGCCATTGTAGTCTGAAAGGGCATTTAGCATCGTGAAACGTACATCGATTGATGAGAAACCGACCTAGATTGAGTAGATTGAACCTCTTAGAAAGGCGTTGTTCGCTCTCGAGGTCATCGTCGGCGCGCCGCTTTTGGCCAGAGGGAGGTGATGCTTCCTGTCGATGACCATCCATCCTCCATAACCACGCCACCCCTTCTCCTCAACCTCACTGTGCGCGCTTCAAGCGGGGAATCACAATCCCAAAAAAAAGGACAATGATCAGTTGAGCCGTTACTGAGTGCGCAGTGCCTTCATCACTCCCCGTCTAATGCGAAGGGTGAAGGTGTGGAGAGGTTGTTGCGGAGTCACACCGCGCTTGAGTCACGGCTATTCAAAGTCATTCTCGAAACATCCAGAAACCTCCGATGCACGTTTTCATCCTCTTCTCATAAGACAACACAGCACTAGAGCAGTCAAGATGGGCTCGCAAGAGCAATGGCCCGCTGCTCGAGTGCGAGAGACTTTCCTGGAATATTTCCAGAAGAATGGGCATACATTTGGTATGCTACCGTCACAATACAATTTTATATTGCAGCTGATATGTCGTAAAGTGCCTTCGTCGTCGGTCGTACCGCATTCGGATCCAACTTTACTTTTTGCAAATGCTGGAATGAACCAATATAAGTCGATATTCCTGGGAACCGTCGATCCATCATCAGATTTCGCAAATTTAAAACGTGCAGTCAATTCCCAAAAGGTACTGGAAGGCCGGTTTTCATCCTGTGTAAGAAAACTCCATTGATCTCAGACAGTGCATCCGCGCCGGAGGCAAACACAATGTAAGCCTCAGCTCTGGACCCGATAGATCATCGCTTACGGACCAAGGACTTGGATGATGTGGGAAAGGATAGCTACCATCATGTAAGATAAGCGCGTTTTGATAGCGGATTGCCTATTCACTCATCCAATTCAGACCTTTTTTGAGATGCTCGGCAATTGGAGTTTCGGCGACTACTTTAAGAAGGAAGCCATTTCCTTCTCCTGGGAACTTCTGACGAAAGTCTATGGCCTGGATCCCGACCGGTTGTACGTGACCTACTTTGAGGGCAACAAAGATGGAGGTCTTGAGCCAGATACTGAAGCCCGCGATTTCTGGAAAGCCGTTGGTGTTGCGGACGACCACCTCTTGACCGGCAACATGAAGGACAATTTTTGGGAAATGGGTGATCAAGGCCCCTGCGGCCCTTGCAGTGAGATTCATTATGATCGGATAGGGGGTAGAAATGCTGCTCATCTTGTAAATCAGGATGATCCAAACGTCCTGGAGATATGGAATAACGTCTTCATTCAATACAATCGAGAACCAGACAAGTCACTGAGACCTTTACCCAACAAGCATGTGGATACCGGACTTGGGTATGAGCGGTTAGTCTCAGTACTACAGAATAAGTCATCTAATTACGACACCGATGTTTTCACGCCTTTATTTGAGACGATACAGCATGTCACTGGTGCGAGAGAATACCGAGGAAAATTCGCAGATGAAGATCCTGATGGCATCGATACCGCCTATCGAGTTGTCGCCGATCATGTACGGACACTGACATTCGCGATATCAGACGGTGCTGCACCGAACAATGAGGGAAGAGGGTATGTCGTAAGACGAGTACTCCGGAGGGGTGCGCGATATGCGCGGAAATACTTCAATTCAGACATTGGAGAATTCTTCTCAAAGATCGTCCCGACCCTGGTCGCGCAGATGGGAGACATGTTCCCTGAAATCAAGAAGAAAAGTTCAGATGTGATTGAGATCCTCAACGAAGAAGAAGAGTCATTCGCTAAAACGCTGGATCGAGGAGAACGGCAATTCGAAGACTATGCGCAAAAGTGCAAGCTGAAAGACTCAACAAAACTTCACGGTGCCGTCGTATGGCGGTTGTACGATACCTTTGGCTTCCCTGTTGACCTCACACGTCTGATGGCAGAAGAACGCGGTCTTAGCATTGATGATGCCGAATTCGAAGAAGCCCGGCTGAAAGCCAAGGAGGCCAGTCGCGGTGAGAAGAAGGCTGCGTCCAACCTCGTCAAACTCGATGTTCACGACATCAATGTCCTCTCGAAACTCCCCGGCATCACCCAAACCGACGACAGCGCCAAATTCGGGCGCAAGAACATCGACGCCCACATCCAAGCCATCTACCACGCTAAACAATTTCATTCCTCCACCGAAGATTTCCCAGCCGATGCCGAGATAGGCATCTGTCTGGACCGTACCAACTTCTATGCCGAACAAGGCGGCCAAGAGAATGATACAGGGCGACTCATCATCGATGGCGTCGCGGAGCTCGAGGTCTCCAATGTGCAAGTCTACGCTGGCTACGTCCTACACACCGGGTACATGAAATATGGCAAGCTTAGCACTGGCAACAGAATCACCTGCGAATACGACGAGCTCCGCCGCTGGCCAATCCGCAACAACCACACTGGCACGCACATCCTCAATTACGCCCTCCGGGAGGTTCTCGGCGACGGCATTGACCAGCGGGGTTCCCTTGTGGCGGCAGAAAAACTGCGGTTTGATTTCAGTCACAAGACCGCGGTGTCGGATGCCGAGCTGGAGAAAATCGAAGATGAGTGCACGAGTTACATTCGTCAAAACTGTGCAGTGTACGCCAAAGACGTCGCACTGGAGACGGCGCGCCAGATCCAGGGCGTGCGGGCGGTGTTTGGGGAAACGTACCCAGACCCTGTGCGGGTGGTGAGCGTGGGCGTTGAAGTCGAAGAACTCCTGCGAGATCCCGGTAATGAGGAATGGCGCAAGGTGAGCATCGAGTTTTGCGGCGGGACGCATGTGGCCAAGACAGGGGATATCAAAGAACTCGTCATATTGGAGGAATCCGGAATTGCCAAGGGGATACGCCGCATCATCGCCGTGACTGGGGAGGATGCGCACGAGGTGCAGCGCGTGGCGCATCTTTTTGGGGATCGCATTGGACAGTTGGAGAGGATGGAGCATGGAGGGAAGAAAGAGGCGGAGGTGAAGAGTGTGCAGCAGGAGTTGGGTCGGTTGAGTATTTCTGCTATCACAAAGGGGAAGTTTAGGGAGAGGGTGGCGAAGGTGGTGAAGGAACAAGTGGAGGAGCAGAAAGTTGTGCAGAAGAAGGAGATGAAGAGGGCGACCGAAGTTGTGATGCAATTCTTTGAAGGAAATAAGGAGAAGAAGGTTTTCGTGGGAAGATTGCCCGGTGTGGGGGCGAATTCGAAAGCGGTTGGCGAGGCATTGAATACCGTGAAGGGAAAGATGGGTGGGAAGCTCGTTTATCTGTTTGCGTTGGATGGGGAGGAGAACAAGGAAGGGGGAAGGGTGGTACACGGATGCTATGTTTCTGAAGTATGTTGCGTTTTCCCCCTTTTCGAGGGGTCTAGTGGGAGCCTATTGACTGACATGGGGGTATAGGAAGCAAGCAATAAAGGAGCCTCGGCCACGGAATGGGCGAGTACCGTATCCAAGGTTGTTGGAGGCAAAGCGGGTGGGAAGGGCGCAACATGCATCGGTAACGGGACAGAGCCAGGGAAGGTGGATGAGGCGGTTGAGGCTGCGACGAAGTACCTGGAGAAGTTCACCATATGAGTGTTGGAGTTGTGTCAAGGAAACCGAAAATCAACTCAACACCACGTCTTGTCACCACTTCTTTTCACCCCTTTCACTACCAATCTCCTCACTTCCCATCTCCTTCTCATCACTACTCACCGCTGCCCTTACATTCTCACATTAGAAATACAACCATTAGCCCTTTATCATTATATGCCCCCAAACTTCCAAAGGTACTCCGGCCTCAATTTGGGGTATTGTTTATACACCAAGACCGATGTTAGCGTGGTGCAAATTATATACAGCGACTTGAACATAACAACCATCTGTCCACGAAAATAATATACCGGATATAGAGATCTCTTGAACTTTGTCAGCTTTATGAAACTCTGGCCTGATCGCTCGGATCTTATTCCCCATCTCGCTGTCCGCTTGCTCGGCAAGCGTATATTTAGAAAGGCGGCCGTACTCACAGCGTGACTTGAATTACGTCGACGTCACTGCTAAGAAATATATTTTTCACGAATGCTGGGTACAGATATCCTGCAATGTGCTATGGCGACTGCGTTCGGTTTCTTCATCTCCTGGCCACGGCTGTGTGAGACTGTATGGCCGTCCAGTGAAGTCAGAGCGGCTCCATCGAAACCCTTCCTTTTTCACCCAACACCATATAGACGGGTATCCAGTTGAGATCAACAGGCAAGCGGCAGGTTCACCCAAAGTTCCATATGTCTGCTGCTGGAGACGCTATTCCTTTTCGACGATTTAATTGAATGTTAAGGAGGGAGATTGTCAACGACTCTAAAAAGATCTGGCTGTCTTTCGCAGCTCAAGAAGCCATGTAATCTGTAATATGTAGGTCGATCAAAGACTCAACCTGGTCCTTCTGGCACGTACCTATTCTCCATACACGGTAACGTGCATTTACCTATACCCCCGCAGTCGGTGTGACGTTCCTCACGTCAAGGTCTGCAAAGACTGTCCTGCTCTTCTGTTTTCTCTTCCTTATCCACCGAAAATTAATGCAATCAATCATGGCTGCTGCCACGACTGTGGTGGTTGTTGATTCTCCAATGTCCGTGAAAGCCTTTCCGAATCTGTCGATGATCTGCCCCTTGCACCTCCATATTTGTACTGCGATCTGGAAGGCGTGCGTCTATCCCGCCATGGTTCTATTTCCCTCTTCCAAATCTTTCATTCTCGTAAAATCTCACTTTCCTGATTGATATATACACTCTGGGTGAAGCAGCGTTCGTCACTCCCGGCAAAACTGGCTTGACATTGAAAGCGATCCTCGAGTCGGACGAAATACCAAAGGTCTTCTTTGATGTCCGGAATGATGCTGATGCCCTGCACGCCTATTTCGGCATTGAGTTACAGGGCGTATGTGATCTGCAGCTCATGGAAGTGGCCACACGCCGGTACAGCAAGAAGAAAGTCGTAGGACTTGCTCATTGTATCCAGGAGGACGCCGGGCTCCACCAAGATGCCAAAGCAGCGTGGGAGTATACTAAGCAGTGCGGCTTGCGCCTTTTTGAACCAAAACATGGCGGATCCTACCAGGTGTTCAATATTCGCCCAATACCACAAGAAATCATCGACTACTGCACCAACGATGTCGTGTATTTGCCTGTGCTATACAATTTCTACCTCAAGAGACTGAACACGCGCTGGGCCACGCGAGTCGCGGATGAGAGCATGAAGCGAGTGGCCGTGGCGCAATCGGAATCGTATGACCCTTCTGCAAAGAGCAAGACAGTGAGCCCCTGGGCCCCAAAGGATGCTAAGAAGGACGGACCAACCAAAATCCATCCATCTAGCAGGAAATCTTTTGGAATGAAGGATGTTGCTCCTACTGCAGCAAAGGTCTCTTCGAACATGGCTCCAGGCTGTCCTTCAACCGTCGATGCCTCGATATCGGACATATTGATTGGCAGTACAACCAGCGATTATCATCTGGGATCGAATGGCTTGTCTGCTCCCCAAAGCACAGACCAGAAGTTCATCAGTCCTGGAACGAAGGTGGCAATGAGAATAGCGAACAAGGCCGCCCAACGGAAAGCAATGGCTACTCCGCCTGCACGCCAATCGCTCAATGCGCAAACATCTCACAACACCACGAAGGTGGCAGAACGGCTTACAGCTGAAACCTTCAGTTTCGAAGACCTCTCATTGTCTCCCCGTACATCACGTCCCTCGATGTACGGTTCAGCTTACCCGTCAAGTTTCTTTGCACCACCTCTAATGGTAGGAAAGGGCCCCGGACCGACAAAGTGGACTTGCGCGACCTGCTGTACGACGATGCAGAAATCTAATAGGGACACGCACTTGATGGGAAAAAGACACCGAACAAGACTCCATCAGGACGGCCTCGGTGCTGATCCTGGGTTGCCTAAGAGCGGAATCACCAATGTTCCTGCCCAGTTGAACGCAAATCACTTAGACGATCGTGAGCAAGTCCATGTCTCCCTTGCGGGATTAGCGGAGGCGGTAGGACTTACAGAAGGACCCGACGCTGCTAGGACGATCCCTATCAATCGACGTGCTGTTGCCCCGAAACATCCACAGCAGAAGGGAACGAAGAAGAAGAAGAAAAACTCAACGACACAGCACCGGAAACCAAGAAGCAACCCAATCAGAGCACCCCAGTCCCACGATTCCTTCAACACGGCAGCCACTACTAGTCCATACGCCGATTACTACATGCTCGACCTCGATCCATATATGCCGGGCCTCGATTATAGCGTTTGCGACAAGGATTGCGGATGGTGTGGACGATGTATGTCCGGAGCAGTATATATCTAGTACCAAGTGATGTAACGTGACGCACCTAGATATGCTAATCAGTCAC
>QQTW01004534.1_pt1 | contig 10438 bp, 16 predicted proteins | sample 1904831 | NCBI WGS metagenome assembly QQTW01 (sample SAMN09435610, study PRJNA476489) | Subsurface metagenome, whole genome shotgun sequencing project.
ATAGCAAGGACCGGCATGACAGACTCTTCAATGAACACAGATGCACTGTTTGCACAAACGTATGCTGACATGGCTGTGCAGGTGTACTTCCGCAGCGACAAAGCTGGCATGACACAGGAGGAGCTGACAGCTAAACGGCAGCAAGCCATGGACATGCAGGACGCTCTGCGCAAGCAGATAGAGGAGAAGCAGCGCCTCAAGGTGGGTTGCCTTACATGCGTTCTGCTGCCAACTGTCTGGGTTGTGCTGCTGTCTGTGTCAAGTCTGTGTGCACTCAGTGTGCTGGCCCATGTTGCTGAAGCTCTTCAAGGTGCATGCGTGCAAAGGGTGGATGCACATTTGAGTTTGGCAACCTGTCAGCCTTGTGTGCAGGCTTGCCTGCAGCTTACGTACTGGTGTGCTCTTCAACCTGCAGCATTGTTTGTTTGGTTGATGGGTTGAAGTTTACTCACATCCCAGACAAGGCTGGCCCCATACGGAAAGGCTGCAGGATGAGCACAAGAGGCAAGCTGAGGAGGAAGCAAGAGAGCTTCTCAGGCTGGCTATGTGTTGAGCTGAGATCACTGTCATGGCAGCTTGGAAAGCGGCGCACGTGGTGTGTCTTGCAGGGCGAGGAGAAGAGGCGTGCCAAAGAGGAGGAAGCAAGGGAGCTTGCCAGACTGGCGGAGGAACAGGAGCGCCTCAATGCCAAGTTTGCTGAGGAGAAGGCAGCAGAAAAGCTCAAGAAAGCACAGGAAGCTGGGGTCAGCACTCTGCTTCAGCTGGCCAGCTGCATTGGCTGACTTTCAAGCGCCACTGCTCTAGGAATGCTATTTGTGTCGCATGCACCAGGCTCATGCGCAGTCCATATGATGATTGCAGCGGTACTTGCTCTCTGGACCAGCAGGCATAAGCAGCAGGCACGAGTGTCTATCAAGCATTGGCTGAGTGTACAATTCTGCAGTGAGGTGCACAGCTCCTTTCTTGTGACAGGTGCTGACTGCACCCTCCATTTGATACTCAAGCTACTGCATGCACCAGGATCGACCCCAGTGTGCAGCTACTCGTATGGCTACTACATTATGATTTCTTATGTTCCATTTATATGAGCTCCCTTGCAGGCAAACCAGCAGGTTGAGCAAGCGTGGGTGTCTGTCAAGCAGCAGGACAGGGCAGCTCGGCGAAGCAACAACCATGCAGCACGCGGCAGCCTCAACAGAGAGAGCAGCGGTCATTTGCAGCAACCCCAGCAGGCAGAGCCTATGACAGCAAGGGCTGACTCTCTGCACACGCGGGCAGGGGCCGCTGCAAACAGTGCAGCAGCTGGGCCCGTCAGCCACCCTCAGCTCGGTATGGCTAGTCATGTGCAGCCAGCGCAGTATCAGGGGCAGAGCATGCAAGGAGGCTACCCAAGCATGCCAAGCATGCAGCTGCAGCAGCCCGGTGGGTACCTACTACGCCTGCATACAGGCTGCAATGTGGTGGCAGGGCAGCTGAGCATCACGTCATTCAGTGCTACCAACTGCCCCTTCTGAGATACCGAGAGCTGTATCAACTGTTGGTGGGGCAGCAATGCATGGAAGGGTGCTGTGCGTGGCCACTCAGGCCACTCCCGAGTGAAGGTCACCTTTCTGTGGCAACGTCCGGGTGCGCAGGATGGTAATCCACTGAGATGTGTGTTGAATCAGGGTTGCTTGGGATTCAGAATGCTGTCTGCAGGCAGGAGGCTTGCTCAGGGAGAGCACCTCAGCTGTGATGGTTTGGCTAACATACAGTATAGCAACTTCATACGCACATAGGCACCTGCAGCAAGCGATCTACACCGCAATGAGTGCCTGGGCCAGCTCCATAAGCGAAACAGACTAATGTGTTTGCTTGTGTACCTAGCGAGTTGCAGTACACCAACGCTCAATGATACTGTAGTGCGCAAAGCAAAGGGAAAGCATGGATGTCTTCACCAGTCCTGGCATGCCAGTGGCACCAGTCCTGGCATGCCAGTGGCACCTGGCACGACAGGACCATGAGCCAAAGTGACTGTGCGTTGCAGCGCCATCCATGCCCCGTGCCTCATTACATCTTGACTTGTGGCCTACTCAGCTGCCTAGCATGGTATTCGTGCAGGCATTGCCACACCCTAAAGGCTCTGCTCGTGCAGCATGTGATACCTGCTAACATAAACAATGATGTATAATATTGTTTCTGCAGGTCCCCCTGCAGCCAGTCTGGGCGACACAAGTCTGGCAGCTGCCACAGCAGCCATGACAGAGGCTGCACGAGTAACTGCAGCAGCTCAGATGGATCGGTTGCGGCTGGAGATGGCTGCAGAGGCCGCCAGCATGCGAGCAGCCATGGAGCGGCAGGTGAGAATGCATGCAACCTTCCGGGAGGGCTGGAACTCTGCTCAGCGGGTAGAGCCCATGTTTTTGCTTCCTGTGACCATGCTTGGCGACATACAACTCAAGGGCGCAGCTGCACGTGACAGACTCTCACCACACTGCATGCAGCAAGCAGTGATTGCTGTTTGCGGCTGCTGTGCCTTGTCAATGGGTCCCACATGCCGGAGCTGCCACAGAGGGGCTGGACTACATGCAGCAAGTTGAGGCGGCACACCTCAAACCCTATGCTGCGAGATGTGGAGGTCTTTGATGGACCCCGGGAGTGCCTGCGGCTGGGTCAGTGAAGGTGTTTTGTGGACACGTTTGCTATTCCAAGGTTGATGGGTACCCTGTGACTATAATGCGTGCAGCAAGCTGCAGCTAAGTGGTGGGTCTCTACACCAGGCAAGGTAGTCCCACAAAGTAGGTTATACATGACACTCTGCCGACATTGTATGCAGCAGGCTTAGGTAGCACACCTCATGCGGCGCTGAGAGGGAGAGGGCAGAACAACAGACGATAACTGCCAGGAAATATCCAGATAGCTAGAGGGTCCTGCTACTGGCTTTTCCTGTCAGTGCCTCAGGCGTATGCTGCTGTCTTCACTTTGCGTGCTTGGCAAAGCTTCACTCAGCCTTGAAGCTGACCAGCCCTGCGATTGCAATGCATGCAGCAAGCTGACGTGGCAGAGCTGATGCGACGCGCTGAGAAGGCAGAACATGAGAGTGCAGCTGCCAGGGCAGAGGCACTTGCTGCCAGGAAAGCTGCAGAGCAGGAGCGCATTGACAGGGCCATAGCTGAATATACACAGGCCACCAGCATGCAGCCGTTGATGCAGGATCTCAACTTGGCTGAGTATCACCTGCCCCAGCCCACCCAGTCTGCACAAAGGTATGTAGATTGACTACCTGAACAGATAGACCATGGACTCTTGCTTGGGTGACAACTTTACCTTACCACTTATGAAAATAACTAATATTTAGTATCAAACTCTGATCTATTTTGCAGGGTACTCAAAACGTCGTAGACCATGTCTTAAAATTTCATTTATCATGCCACTCGAGACAATAGAGCGTGCTGCTGCTGCATGTTATCAGCGTATCCTGCAAGGCCGAGCATTCCTGAGCAGTGCGGCGGATACCGCACTTCAAAAGATCAATCAGTGTTCTTTACACATTGTTATGCATAGCCCAGCTGCACTGAGTGGCAAAGCCTCAGGCCAGCACTTTGGCACATGGGGATGCACATTATGGACAGACTGGCTGTTGAGCACACTTGAACGGGTGATGATGTTGTTGTGCATGCAGGCCAGTTGCAAACATCAGGCTTGCATAGCTAGGCCCATGGAAACGCAGATCTACATGGCATCCTGGTGCATCAAACAAACCTGCTCCTACTTCGTGCAAGCCAGCTATGGCGGGCAGCCTGTACAGGCAAGCCCGAAACTGGCGTTTGGCGCACTAGACTGCCCCACTGACTGCGTCCCGCCGCAGCAGAGATAGGTGCATCTTGCACATGCAGGGCAGCTGTGGTGGGGTGCCTCACAGCCAAGCCTGAAGACAGCAGGCTGCCATTTAGCAGAGCTGCATGTGTGGACCGCGCCCAAGTCCGCGCCTGTAGTCTCAAAGTGCATACCGCTGTATGCAAGTTCAATCTCCTGCATGCAGGCCAGCTGCAATGGGAGGACTGCATGGGCAAGCCTCAGCACAGCAAATGAGCACATGGAGCTCCACCAACCCTGGGGACTACGGTGCCAGCATCCGGGAACAGCAAGCGCTGCACGCCTCCGGTAGCACCAGGTATGGACAGTATGCTCACTGACAGATGAGTATATCCTCAGGGCACAGTGAGGACACCAATGCAGTGCACCAGACGTATCCTTGATGAGAATCCTGTGCGTGATGGGGCATAGAACCTTCAACATCGTAGCTATGCATGCTGCCATCTGTGAGCAAGCCAGCTGCATGAAATTGAGGCTTCCTGCAACGCATGCATGGCATAGCTGCATGTCCAGTTCTCTTAGAATCATATCTCTACAAGTCTGGGATGCAACTAGGCAATGCCCGTGTCAGGACATGGCAACACCACCAGGTTTGCCTGCAGCAGCCGGTCTCTGTTAACATCAACCCTGCTGTCGTGCATTGTTCTTGCTGGCTGCACAGAACATGAAGTGCAACCAGTAAACACTGTTGGCACCGGTGCTCTTGCAATGCTGTTTGAGGATGCATACTATTAAACCTGTCCCCTGTTGATACGCAGAGGTATTAGTCATTGGGCACCTCCTGATGACGAGGCTGCTGTCAACCAGTCACTCATAGGGGAGAGCTTGCTCATATACCCAGGGGCAGCCACTGGAAGTGCACACATGCAGAAGGGGTCTGACACCGCACTGAGCCAGAGCATTACAGGTAATCTGCTGACTGGTAATCTACAGCCAGGTGCATCTGCTGGTACGTAACACCACCAGACGACTGTGTTCAAGATGGACAGCCAGACAGCTTTGCAGATGGGTCTCATTGCGCAAAGTGCCATTGACATCCGCATGCTTTCTGATGCGCTTTCAAAGTCCTATGGCACTTGTCATGCACAATACTGGCTAGGAGCCGTCTATGCAGCAGTGGTGCTGGGTACAACAGTACACATGAAAGCATGCCACCTGTGCCCAAGGCCTGGAAACCGGACTATGGGGATCAAAGGCAGCTAGCATGACACCTTCAATGCCAGTGAATGCAATCATAAGAGTTTGCTAGAACTTGAGCTCCCCAGCAACATATCATGCTGCATGGTTATTCAGTGTCAGGTGGCTGCATGCAATCTGAGTGCGGCAGGGTCCACTCAACAACATGCGTGCCTCTGGGACATTATGTGCCTGGGTGTGCACCAAGCAATTGACAAACAAGACCGCTCGGGTTGTTGGCGCATGTGCAAGGCATGTACACTCTGTTTGCCACTGATGTAGGCTTGGCGGCGCATCCGTCCACCATGCTTCATCAGAGCATGCAGGATGGGACTGCCGAGTTGCAAGCTGAAGCATATGCAGTGCCAGTAAGGGCCAGCCATCAGTCAGCTGACGACAGTGAGCTGGATCTTGCAACGCTGCGCCAACGGAATGAGGACAAGCTCAGACAACTCCAGGCAAGCACGCTGCTCAATCAATTTCTGGTTGTATCAAATGATACGTACAGCCTGCAGTGCGGCAGTCATGGGTGGCAGATGACACCAGGGTCAGCGGTGTTTCACTGCGTCTTGTCAGCTAGCCAGACGCAACAGCATAGTGCTGTCACTGACGAATGCTGCATGTCATAGACAGCGCTGGAGCGGCAGTGCTCAGGTACAGGAGAATTTCCATGTGGGTAAAGAAGAGTCTGGCATTCACAATATGTTTTTGGAAGGCTGTCTCAGCATTGCTACTGTTGACCCTAGGCCACTTCAATACTCAGTGTTGCGACGGTGCAAGCGCTAGTGTTAGACAGGCACTTGTACAAGCTTCAAGCGTCTGGGTTGGCCATGTGGCTGCAACACCGCCTGTCAGCAAAGTACTCTTCCTCCTAACAGCAGCAAGTCAACTGCATGCACCCAGTCAAACATGTTTAACACTCGGTCTTGCACTGTGTTTGTGCAGGAGCTGGAAGCTGCCGAGGACCCAGCAGCGCTGGACAGCTTCTTGCGGAAGTTTACAAGCAAGCATGCATCTGATCATGAGGCATATGACACCAAGCCTGGTGACAGCATCCCTGCGGCCTACATCAAGCCCTCACAGCTGGATGCAGATATGGCAGGGCGGGAGCGCAGCATGGTTGGCAACAGCCGCTGGATGAATGCATACTGATGGTGCAGGTCTCTATCCAAGTACCATTGCGATCCACCCTGTAGGGGTTGACATACTGACCAGATGTGTGTCATTGCTGAAGTGTAATTTTAGTACCAGTAGTACTACTAGTAGTAACTGAAGTGCACTCTGCATGGACATGTTGAGTGTACTGAGGGCTGTCAGATGTGAGGGGACCATGGTACAAATCATCACGCTCTGTAAACATCACTCATGCAATGTAAGCCCTGGTGCTGTGTTGCGGGACCTACAGGCATGGCGCATCTAGAGATCAGCGGATGTGGTTGCTCATTCGTCTCTACTTGGTAGGGATCAGAGCAGCTTCGTGGCAACCTTCACCCCATCCTCGCCTCAGCACAGTTGCAAAATCCCTGCTTCAGGTTATACAAATTGTTTGAGTGACACAATGGCAACGGCAGCTCTCCAGAACGTTTGCTTCAAGGCCACAGTTAGCAGGCCATCAGTGTCTCAAACTCGCGCACGCTCCGTGGTTGTCTGTGCAGTCCGGCCACAGGATGTGGCAGCACACGTTGCTGCTGCTGCCACAGCAGCAACTTTGCTAGTCGTACGTCGCTCTATGCTGCAGATCGCTGCCAGCCATGCATACAAGATCTGACACTTACTTTTTGCGGTCAGACTCTGACTGGAGCTGTTTACGCTGCAGGCCAGCCCAGTGCTTGCTGCACCAGTCCAGCAGGTAAGCATGAGGCCTAGCTTGCTGCTGCACTACCCCCATCTCATGCACTACCCCCATCTCACTAGGACTTGATATTGTGGCCCCGCAATGGTAACCAAACTGGTAACCAAAACTCCTTTCAGTGGCTTAGCTTGCTGTATTAGCTGGCTGTTGTACTTCAAGGCTGGGAACAAACTTGCTGTTGAGTTCTGGGCTGTCAGGTTCAGGTAACCTAGGCAGCTGATCAAGGCCCCTCCCTATATCTTACTGCACTTCCTTGGCTTGCTGCTGCACTTTCAGCCTGAGAGCGAGCTTTTGTGATTGTGCGCTGCCGGGACGTCTACTACAAAATTCTTAGTGGTTGCAGGCACAGCCTGTTGCTACACTTGCAGAGCAGCCCTTTTTCAACCTCGAGGAAGGTACGTACCCTCCTGGCAGTTGGAACTAGAGTCAACAGAGGTGTATGCTACTTACCAGTGTGCAGTCGCTTGGTGGGAACGGCGTGACCTCGTAATCAAGCACAGCTGCTTGCTCCGTTGGCTTGCTCCGACACCTGAGCACAGCACTGTAGCAAACTGGGAAGGAGTCACTCACATTTGTTGCGCCCTTTCACCATATGCAAACGAGCTCATGTTCCTCGTGCTTGGGTGTAGACAAGAACTCAGGCAAGAACTCCTACGGCACCCCGCTCTCAGACAGCCGGTACACAGGCACCTTGTCAGGTGAGCAAGGAAGGTGGGGTACTGAACGAGCCGCTGCATGCCACATGGACCAAGCACAACACGCCTAATGTGCAGTTTGCGCTGCATACACTGCATACACAAACATATACGCTGCAGTTATGGTTGCTTGTGCAACTCTGCACGTATGCAATGTTGCATGCTCTCAATGCCACCCAGCAGGACTCAGGCAGCACCGCTACTGATAGCTCATGTATGCAAGTGTTGCATGCTTGATGTCAACATATGGTGTAAGGCATAGCAAAGGTACCAAGCCGAAGCAGGAGATGATGTGCAGCAACGTATGCCACTGATGTACAGCTACTGGAGCTCTGTGTTCAGATGGTGACAACATGCTGTCTGGCCCGTCTGTATGGTAGGGTTTCGTAGCTTGTCCCCCTGCCGCTACCACGTACGCACTCGGTAGTTTGACCATATGCAAGGTGTGCTTTGGGCATGTCATCATCCTGTTGCTATGTGATGCAGGTGATGAGCAGAGTGTGAGGTCAGCCCGTGAGTCTCTGGCCAAGGCAGCCCAGAATGATGAGTTTGCTGGCACCAGCACAACTACCAACGTAAGCTCTGTTTAATGCGGAAGCACACCCCTCCAATCATGCACAACAATCGTTGTGCAGCACGGCCAGCACGATGGCTCCCATGTATTCATGGGTGGTAGTGGCAACGCATGCATGTTTGCTTAGCTTGGGAATCGCATCGGCGTAGACACATAGAGCAATGCAGCTGTACATCAGTGCGCTGTACATGATACCCCACGCACGTGCACAAGTATCTTAGAATCTAGTTGCAGGGCTACATTCCATGCATTGTTTGGATGAACGTGCACACTCTTCAGCAGCATTGCGTGGTGGCAAATGTTTCTCCAAAGTGCTGTTGCACGGTGCATGTGGATGCAGCACGGCAAAACTCCTGAGATGCTGCTTGCACGACACAGGCCAGGAATGAAAGTATAGGACAATGCCAATTGAAGATTTGCTGGTGTTGTGTTCCCAAAATAAGCTCGCTACAATGGCAAGGTCTCCGCATGGCCTGCACTGCTGTATACCATGGAGAGCAGTTTTGAAAGTCGTTGTCGCTGATATGCTGCAGACCCTCCTGGACCCCTACGGCCTGCCCAAGAGCAGCAAGTTCTCCCCCACTGACAAAATTTCTGGAAATACAAGGGAGTGAAGTGTGTCATGAAGTGCGTTCGTACCTCGACATGGTCACTTGCTTCTGTGTGACAGCATTGCATCGGTATTGTATTCATTTCATACCCAATTTTGTGAGCATGGAAAGCATTCCTTGTTGTGATGGTTCGATAGCATACTAGCCATGTAAATTGGCGGAGTTTACTGGTGTTTGCACCGCTAACAAAGCCAAAGCACACCAGCTAGTAGTTACATATCATTCTCAGAGCAGTTTGCACCGATACAGTGCATAGATCAACCAGCAGCCACAGAACATCGAGAACGACATGCAAGCAGCTCCTGTATGGTGCAACTCAGCGTTGCAGGGTGCACATAATGACAATAAGGATGACGTGGACGTTTGCCTTGTCATCCTCATTTCCTGTGCTAGGCATGCTCCAAGCCAGCAGCTTCCTTGGAAGCTTGCAATGTAAGTCAGCCAGGGGTCAGAGCGCGATGCTTGCTGCCCTTCACTTGTTTGGCAGCGAGGTTCACCTGATTGGTAGCGAGGCTTTCTGCTAGCTTGCGCTGTGTACTGTATCATGGACACCAGTCTACTGAATTGTATAGGGACGGCGCCTGCCGTCGGTTTTGCGAGACACCATGAGATACGCCCCGCTGATTGTCCTAAGATGTTCTGCCCCTCCCATGATCAGGAGCTCCTAGTTCCTGGACCGGCTCATGATGACTTGCCGCAGCAGGAGTTGCATGTACTCCTTGCGCATGTGCAGTGCCAGTTTGTGGCGTGCACCTGGGGATCGTGCAGGTTTAGTGACATGCCAGGTCCGGTCCCAGCCTGAGTATGGGACAGACAGAATAACCCAACCACTTTCTCAGAAACCTGCCCACGAGGTGCGCCTATGACTGAGTGGAAAACAGGATTTCTAGGTTCCTGCAGTGCCTGCTTATCACAGGGTGAGGGGTCACCCCCAAGTCATGTCCATCAGAGGCCTTGGATTTTCTGTCTCGCCTGGTCATCAAAGCAGATGTGCAATGCTGCTTCGGCAGTCATTTGCTCGCTGCGTGCGCCTTCACTGCACAGACAAGCATGTATCCTGCGCTGCTGAGTGGGATCAGACCATGGTGTCCATAGCCACTGCAACATGTCACTGACCCATCAGTGTTTGACCACAAGCTTGACAAGCGCCTGCTCATCCTGCCTCACCTCAAATACCAAGGTGCAAGCAGTCGTGCCAACTCATAACATGTACATATGAGGTGTACATGACTTTACAGTTACACCCTGTTCAAGCACATGCGTAGCCACAGCCAAGCTCAGGCTGGCCGCTTCCTCCGCGCCCTGAGTCAGTGATGTCTGCTCAGAGCACTGCCCCACTGCCAGACAGCACACTGAGGGTACCTGCTTCCTTGCACTATAAGCAGCTGTAGGCTGTTCGCAGGTCAGAGTTGTGGGTAGCTGACCTCACAGCTGACTTCACATTTGTCTGAGAGCTTTGCACAGTCAAGCTTTGTACACTCCGGCTGACCAGTGTTCACATCAGAGTGATGCTAAGCTTGGAGTGAAACATGCTGGGCTGCCAACCAATGCTTGCTTTCTGTTGCAGGCCTGATGGTCCGACAGCTTTCAGAAACCGCATGCTGGAGAGGGGTGGCTGGGTTATTCTGTCTGTCCCATACTCAGGCTGGGACCGGACCTGGCATGTCACTAAACC
>QQTW01004535.1_pt1 | contig 10437 bp, 6 predicted proteins | sample 1904831 | NCBI WGS metagenome assembly QQTW01 (sample SAMN09435610, study PRJNA476489) | Subsurface metagenome, whole genome shotgun sequencing project.
GCTTCCCGGTCCCCCACCCTGAAAACCCTCATAGGAAGAACGCGACGAATAAAAAATCCAAACACCTTGCGAATCATACTGACCAGATAAATTAGTCCCCGCACGCGACGAATAATTATTACCCGGATTCGGTGAGCGCAAAACCAGCGACGAACTAGCACTCATCGCCGCAGAAATAGTTGCGATCGCAAAAACAATTGTCCCAGCAGATAAAATTTTAACTAACATCTTCATTCCCCTTTGCGCCTCTGCGTCTTTGCGCGAGGCAAAAATATTTACTTTCCACCCAATTCAACCGCATCCACAGCAAAAAGCGTGCGAGCCTTATCCCTAACAATGAGCCGCGTCTTATCAATAGGTTGGTCAGGAGATACCTCAACATGAAAACCATAAGAACCGCGTTGCGCTAGTATAAAATGTTTCTCTAACTGCGCCGTAGCTTTCTTAAACTTTCCATCGTCTTTCTCGACGTTAACATTAACCATCGCAGACTCAGCATATATTTGTTCGCCATACTCATTATTAATAAAGAAACACACCTCCAACTGCTGTGGTGTAGTTTCATCAGCTTCGACTTCAACTTTGAGACGAACGAGATTATCGATGCCACCAAGGGTAGCGCGTCCGGTAAGGTCGCTATCGTTAATTTTTTCAGAAATGACTTTTTTGCCAGCCTTGCCAACCGCTAACATCGTGCTAATCGCTAACACAAACGAACCAATAGTACCAAGCCAGAGGTAGCCACCATCCATGACCCCACTTTTGACATTGACTTGAAACGCTACTGGTTGGTCGAGTTCTTTTCCTGCCACAGTACCATATTCGAGCAGTGCGATCGCAACTGTCAATTCTTCATCTTGCTTGCCGCGAACATCCAAACCACCAAGAGTATCAGACTCAGCCCAATCTCCCGATTCTCCCTCTTCATTCCAAGTCCCCGTTTCATTCCAACCTTCTTTAATACCCGATACAATAATTTTTCCAGCTTTATCGAGAAGTTGGATTTCAAACGTTACCCATTCGTTTGTCCGAATCAGCGCTTCAGCATCAACACGCAACGCACCCAGCGAATTTGCACGCAATTTTACTGGCTGCAACTTTACAGGTTCATCATCACTTACCGTTACATTTTGTGACAATAAAGTACTTTGAAAGAAAGGCGAAAAAATCAGCATTAGTAACGTTAACAGCCACGTAGCAAGTGCGAAATGCCCCCACCACTCAATAAAGCGTCCAGTTCGTTTTGGATTTATAGTTTCTGTCATACATGTTTTTTAAGGCACAATAATTGAAACTTATTCCATCATAACCACTTAATTTTCATTGAATCTGTACTTATCGCTTGAAGATATTGATTTTACTAGGGATTAGGCGATTATAGTAGTAAAAATTAATAATTTTTATCAGTATTAATTCGGTTTCTAAATGACGTGGCAATAATTAATGTAGGGGCACAGCAATGCTGTGCCCCTACGACTGTACCTAACGCTATATCAGCAACTAACCTTTAACGCACACAACTTGTTTTAATGTCGCGACTACTTCTACCAAGTCCGATTGGTTAGACATTACGGACTCTATCGACTTATAAGCACCAGGAATTTCATCCAAAACACCTTCATCCTTACGACATTCCACACCTTGAGTTTGCTTAACCAAATCATCAAGAGTGTAAGTATTTTTCGCCTTATTTCTTGACATCAACCTTCCCGCACCATGCGAACAGGAACAGAAGCTGTCAGCACAACCTTTACCCTTAACAATGTAGGATTTTGCCCCCATCGAACCGGGAATAATACCGTAGTCGTCTTGTTGTGCGCGAACAGCACCTTTACGGGTTACGTACACTTCTTCACCAAAATGCACTTCCTTCTCAGCATAATTATGGTGACAATTCACCTCAAGTAAAGGTTTTATTGCCTTTCCACCTGCTAAATGCTTCTCGACGATACGCTTAAACCGTGACATCATCACATCGCGGTTCATCTTGGCATAGTTTTGCGCCCACTGCAAATCGTTCCAATATGACTTAAATTCATCGGTTCCAGCAATAAAGTAAGCCAAATCGGGGTCAGGTAAATTATTACCAGCCATTTTCGCCAATTCTCGTGCGGTGCTAATGTGGCACTGGGCAAGCTTATTACCGATATTGCGCGAACCGGAATGCAGCATCAACCAAACTTGGTTTTCAGTATCGATACACACCTCAATAAAGTGATTACCTCCACCCAACGAACCCAATTGACGCATTGCTTTCGCTTCCAAATCTTGCACCCCTTTGTGCAAGTTGTTGAAATCTTGCCAGCGCTGCCAATTAGTGACAGCTTTTTCTACGTCTTGGTTTTCGCTGAAACCAGTGGGAATTGCTGCTTCAATATCCAAACGAATTTTTTTGAGTTTACCTTCGAGTTGGTCGCCATTAAATGGAGTTTTAATTGCAGACATCCCGCAGTTATGGACGAAAACACCAGCTTTAAGGGCAAAGTTATGATGTTCTGGTACTGTTAAGCAATAAACGTCTTCTGTGTATTCCAATAACTCCACAGCAACAACTTTGTGATTATATTGATGGATTTCTTTTCGATGGTTGTGCAGACCAATCGGAGATTTTACTTCGACACCACAAATATCGCATGTGTAAAATCTATTTGCTATTTCTTTAGATTTTTGTTTGCCTTTTTCGCTTTGGTTATAGTTAACTAAATATCCCTTTCCACGTTCTCCATTTCCAGCAACTGCTTGTTTAAAATGCTCTGGTTGCTGTTGCCTGTATTTGAGAATATTTAAAGTTCCTTTTTTAGCAAAATATTTCCTTCCTTCAGGTGTTTGGGCTTTTTTAGTAATTGCAGCAACTCGTTTTTGTTCAAACTCCGGTGATTGCCAATGTTGATTGCGTTCAACCAGACTGCGATGATAAGCAGAGTGGTCGCAATTACCCATAAATTCTAGGTTTACAGGTCGATTATCGGATTCATTAAAGTTTCGGTGATGAATCACTGTTATCTGTCCTGAAAACTTAGGAACTTTACCCATTAATCCGCTTCTGGGAACAATCCAATGCGCTCTTTCCCATTTGCCTGATAATGGTTGATTAATTAAGGTGTAACCATCTTTATCAACCTTTGAGTAGAAAGGCATTAAGGATGTTTTTGGTTGCAGATTTTGAGCTTCTTTGTAGCTACCATCCCGCAACATAAATTGATGGTCTGGAGTACAAATAATTTCTTCGTCGTTATCTAGAATCACCTTTACTAAAGGAGCATTTTTTCTAGTTAACTTTGCTGTTGCAATTGAAGCGACAATTTTTTGAGAGTCTGTACAAGCGTAAACAATAAATTCGTCATTTTGTGTTGCCAGTTCTTTAATTGGATAAGATTTACCATCAATAAGCGGAACTAAAGTATCTCCAACAAAACAACCTACATCAACACCCACAGCAGCAGGAATTACAGCCTCTTTCGTGGCAATTACTGAGCCAACCAACGCTCCTTTACCCAAATGAACGTCGGGCATCAATGCCACATGTTTAAAAACGAACGGTAATGAAGCTACATTTTTTGCCATCTTGGTTTCGTCGCTTCCCAAGGGGTGATTTGCCCAAGATAGTACGGGAGAAGGTGCAGACAGTTCTAATTTTTCGTAAGCCATATTGATATTTTCAGTTTTAGATTTTAAGTTTAGATTTTTCGCTTGTTGCTTTCTTAATTTAGGAGACTAAATTCATTTTCCGCAAATAGTTAGTATTTTATTTAAGTAAGTGAGTGGGAATAAACACACCTGCTTGTTACGACTTGTAAAGATACTTTAAACCCTTACCAATGACAACCGACAACCGACAACTGATATTTGAGTACACTTGTCAGGCAGGATGCTGTTGGCATAATTTTGAACGCTATCGCCTTGTAATATAATTGTAGTATAAAAAATGAGCGAACGTCAAATTATCATCAAACCAATAGAAGCAAATTATAGATAACATATATTACAATTTGTAAAGGTACGGTTGTCTTCAAAATTGCCCGATGGAGTCTAAAAAAAGTCTATGGGAATTCGTCAAGATACAATCTGGGAAAGGTTTTTATCGCCTGTAGTCCGACTTCTAATCGATGAAGGGGCGTTACGTCGGTACGCGGAAAGTGTAGATTGGGAGAGAGAATGCGATCGCATTCAGCGGGCAGATGTAGTCACACCGACATACTACAGCAGCCAAAATTTTCACGGCATCAAAGGAGGATACCTGACTTCTGGTGCAGCAGTAACCTACGATGCAGTTACTCAATATGTTTTGCCACCGAATGAAATTTGGATTCGTCAAGGTTTGATTGATGCAGCTAAAGTTCATCCGCGACGCATACTCGATTTGGGTTGCGGTACGGGTTCCACAACTTTGATGTTAAAGCAAGCTTTCCCGGAAGCTGAGGTAATCGGTTTAGATTTATCACCATATATGTTGGTCAGGGCTGAACACAAAGCGATTTCCTCTGGTTTAGATATAAACTGGCGACATGGAAATGCTGAAAAAACCGGATTTCCCGATGCAAGTTTCGATTTAATAACTGCGTCGTTGTTATTTCATGAAACACCAGCATCGGTATCGCAAAATATCCTCTTTGAAAGCTTGCGTTTGCTAACAACTGGCGGACAAGTATTAGTATTAGATGGCAGTCAAAAGACACTGCGACAGGTCGAATGGCTCAATCAAGTATTTGAAGAACCTTATATTCGTGATTATGCCAATGGAAGTGTAGATGCATGGATGGGTGCGGCAGGTTTTGAAGCGGTACAAACTCAAGATGTTTGGTGGATACATCAAGTTACCAGCGGTGCAAAACCTCTTTCCAGAGAAAACCAAAGCGTCCACCACAATTTACGTCAATATGTTCCGAACACAGAAAATCCAGGTAACTTAGGTTTTCCTTCACCCGCATTTAACACGAATGAACTTTAGATTTTAGATTCATTCGCGCTGATCCGTAAAGCGTCCATAGTTATATATTGCACCTTTACGAATCAACCACAAATACCTATAATCAACAGTGACTAAATTGACTAAAAAACCTACTTTTTATTTCAGTCCATTTTAATGGACTTATGCTATGAGACTGGGACTGTAAGTCCCAGGTGGACGAAACCGAAGTCAAAAAGGCTGTAACTATTTTGACGTGCATCATGCCAAGTACAAATAATTATAGATTTTAATAGTTAAAAATTTAGTCTTGGTAACATATGAACCACCTGTAGGGGCGGGGTAATCCGCCCTTATAATGGTATTTGTTGCTTTTTTTGAATCGGTACTATATCCCCAGTTTCCCCTTCCCACTTTTTTAATCGAATGAGTTTAAAAGCAGTTTTATTTGACTTTAATGGCGTTATCATTAACGATGAGCCAATCCATGAAAAATTATTTACGCAACTACTGATTGAGGAAAACCTGACTCTCAAACCAGGAGAATATAAAAAAGTTAGTTTAGGAAGAAGCGATCGCGCTTTTTTGTGTGACTTTCTTAGCAGTCGTGGTAGAGTCGTCAGGGAAGATTACATAACTCAGTTACTACTACGAAAAACGCAACGCTATGCCCAAGAGTTAGAAAAACTCGAAAAATTGCCTTTTTATCAGGGATTAGATGATTTAATTTTTCAATTACGTTCCAAAGGATTAAAACTCGGTTTAGTTGCTGATGCTATCCGTAAAGAAGTTGAAACAGTATTTAGTTATAATCCTATTTTGGCAGAACACTTTCAAATAATAGTCGCAGGTGACGACGTAACTTCATGCAAACCCGAACCCGATGGATATCTACTTGCCGTCGAACGTCTCAATCAAGAGTATCCTGATTTAAATCTTCACAATAGCGAATGTTTGGCAATCGAAGATACTCCAGCAGGTATTCAAGCTGCTAAACGTGCGTCCATGCAAGTTGTAGGTGTAGCCAATACTTACCCTTTTCATATGTTGCAGCGACAAGCCAATTGGACTGTAGATTATCTAATGGATTTAGAACTCGAACGTGCCATCGAAGTATTTTTGCAAAAATAATCGCAAGTAAAATAATACCATTTAACCTTGCGAGGAAAGACGTAGCAGGAAATTGCTATCCATCAAATAGGTCATAGTTGATTATCTTCTCGTTCTCCATAAATACTCCTCAACAGATATCTGAAGTGCATCGGCTTGGGCAATTAGCCGTGCTTCCATATCAGGTGGAATATTGATTGTAATCGTCATAGTTTAAAAGTTGTTGGTTGATTAATGTAGGTTGGGTGGAACGAAGTGGAACCCAACAATTATATATGTTGGGTAACTCCACCCATCCTACAAAAACTACAAATGAAGGATACCGAATAGTCAAATTAGTATAGCTAGTTACAAATAAACTCAATATTTCTTAACATAAAATCACAAGCGATCGCTTGAATGATATATTGTTTTACTACAAGCCAAAAATTTGATATTACAGGGAATCAATAAATATCGTTGGTCTAAATTAATAACATGCAATCATCTAACTTTGGATAGATGACAGGTGAAAACAACTATCTAGGGGTAGATAAAACTAATAATTTTCTGGCTCGAAGCTGCGATTTACTAATAAATAAAATCACATCGAAGAACCCATGAGTGCTAGACAATTAACTCGGAATTACAGTCTGTTGAGTTTAGCGATTTCAGTATCTTTGCTTGCCGGGTGCGGAAAGAAACCGAATGCAAATGCCGCTACTCCGCCTCCGACACCAGTCAAAATCCAAGTAGTCGAAGGTGGAAACTTGCAGCAAAGTTCGGAATTTGTCGGGACGCTAGAAGCAAAACAGCGGGTGATATTGCGTCCGCAAATTAGCGGTAGAGTAGTGCAAATCATGGCAACCCAAGGGCAAAGAGTAGCGACTGGGGCGGCAATATTGCAACTACAACCAGAGCGAAGTAAAGCATCAGTGAATTCATCTCTAGCCAACGTCGATGCTCAACGCGCTGTCATCCAAAATAGCCAAGCGGCGGTAAGTACAGCCAAAGCCGAAATTGCCCGTCAAGATGCCGAGATGAAGCGCTTACAAGCCGAGATTCGCAGCCGCAATTCAGATTTACAACTTGCAGAAGTTAACTACAAACGCACCCAAAGCTTAGTTGCAGCAGGGGCACAAGCGCGACAAGAATTAGATAATCGGATTCAAGCCCGCAGCGGTGCGATCGCATCTCGCGATGCTGCCATCGAATCGCTGGAATCTGCAAAACAGGCACGTTTAGCGGCAGTATCCCAACTCCAAGCCGCTCAAGCAACCGTCAATGAAAGCATTTCCCAACTCAAAAGCGCCCAAGGCGAGGCAGATGTACAAATCGAGGATTTACGTTACAACCGCGTGGTTGCCCCGATGAATGGCATAGTTGGGGATATCCCAGTGCGAGTGGGAGATTATGTGAATTTGGGTGACGCATTGACGAATATTACTCAAAACGACGAATTAGATTTACGAATTCCCGTCCCAACCAGTCGCATTAATGATTTGCGGGTGGGTTTACCTCTAGAGTTGCTAGAACCAAAAACAGGCGAAAGACTAGCATCGGGACGTTTAAACTTCGTCTCCCCCCAAGTCGATAATGCCGCACAAGCAGTCTTAACCAAAGCCCGATTTCCCAACTCCAACAACCAACTCCGCGACGGGCAATTTGTTCGCGCCAGAATGATTTGGAGTCAAAGTGCAGGAATATTGGTTCCCACCGAAGCAGTATCGCGGGTTGGTGCCCAAGATTTTGTCTACGTGTCGCAAACCGAAACCAAGGATGGGAAAAGTCGCCAAGTTGCCCGCCAAAAACCCGTGAAATTAGGGGCAATTCAAGGACAAAATTACCAAGTAATTTCAGGAATCGAAAAAGGCGAACAATTGATAGTATCAGGTATTCAGAGTTTGACCGATGGTGCCCCAATTCAACCAAAAGCCCAAACCGAAAGCGCATTATCTCCCATAGAATAATCCCTGAACTATCCCTTCCTCTTTCTTCCTTCGTGCCCTTCGTGTCCTTTGTGGTTCGTTAAATTAAATATTTTTTGGGAGAGTCGTTTCCAAAAGCTTAGGAAGAAACGAACCACAAAGGGCACAAAGAACACAAAGGGAAGAGAGTTTAAGGGAAGGCAGAAGATAAAAATATATTCTTCCCTACTCCCCCATCCCCCATGAGTATTTCCAGTAATTTTATTAAACGCCCAGTCTTAACGACGGTTTGCACAATTTTGATTGTGTTAATCGGTGGTATTTGTATTCCTCTGCTTCCTTTGGATAAGTTGCCAGAATTAGCATTAAAACAAGTGACGGTAACGGCAAATTATCTAGGAACCGATGCCAAAACTGCCGAGGAAAATGTGACGACAGTTTTGGAACGACAAATCAACGGGACTGAAAGAGTCATGTATATGTCGTCACAAACTACCAATAACGGCGACACAGCGATTAACGTTTCCTTTCCGACGGATATGGATCGGAATACAGCACAGGTCTTGGTGCAGAATAATGTGGCGGTTGCAGCTTCGACGCTACCCCAAGCAGTAAACCAAACCGGGGTGATAACGCAGAAACAGTCACCAACGATTACTATTGCCTACGCGGTTTATTCGGAAAAAGATAAGCAAGGTAATTTAACTTACGACAATGTATTTGTAAGTAACTATGTTGACCGCTTTATCTTAGACGAACTCAAGCGGATTCCAGGGGTAGGAAGCGTGCGGGTTGTCGGCGAACGGCGCTATGCGATGCGAATTTGGCTCAATCCCGATGCGTTGGCAGCTCGAAGTATCACCGCGCAGGATGTAGTTAATGCTATCCAAGAGCAAAATATTCAAGTTGGGGCAGGAAGAATCGGGCAGCAACCAACCCCAGAAGGGCAGCGGTATGAGATTGCTTTGCGTGCTGTAGGACGATTTACTACACCCCAAGAAGCCGAGAATGTCGTTGTCAAAACTGGGGATGGTGGGGCGCTGATTCGCATTGGTGATGTTGGTCGGGCGGAAATTGGAGCGCAAGATTACAGCGCTAGTACCTTTTTTGACGGAGTGCCAGCAGTCGGGTTGTTGACTTATCAGTTACCCGGTTCCAATGCTTGGAATAGCGCCAAAGCAATTCGCGCCAAGATGGAGGAGTTGACTAAGACTTTTCCACCAGGGTTGAAATCAGTTGTGACGCTGGATAATACGGAGTTTGTCGCCGCTTCCTTGGATGAAGCATTTAAGACATTGGTAGAGGCGGTTTTACTTGTATTTCTCGTGATATTTCTGTTTTTGCAAGATTGGCGGACTACAATTATTCCCGCGATCGCAATTCCTGTATCCTTGATTGGAACGATGGCTTTAGCGTTGGCATAGGCTTTAGTCTTAACCAATTAACGCTATTTGGAGTCATCCTGGCTACGGGGTTGGTGGTGGATGATGGGATTATTGTAGTGGAAGCGATCGCGCTCAAACTCGAACAAGGTATGCGTCCTCTCCAAGCTGCCCTCGATGCGATGGAGGAATTAACTTCGGCTGTAATTGCAACTTCGCTGGTATTAATGGCGGTATTTATCCCGGTTTGCTTCTTTCCAGGGACAACGGGGATTGTTTACAGACAGTTTGCCCTGATTATCGCCTTTTCTATCGCCATTTCCACCTTTAACGCTATCACCTTCTCACCGAGTATGGGCGCAATTCTCATGCGTCCGGTCAGGGAAGTTCACGGACCAATTGCCATACTATTTCGCGTCTTTAATCGGGGTTTCGATGCCGTAAAAGGCGTTTTTGTGAAGATGGTTGAGTTCTTAATTCGGATGCGCCTTTTAGTAGTTCCCATCTTTCTTGCAGCTTTATTTGCATCCGGCTGGATTTACGCTACCACACCCCAAGGTTTCATCCCCGAAGAAGACCAAGGCTACTTTTTCGTCATTTCCGAAGCCCCTCCCGGCGTTTCCCTCAACTACAGCATTGATGTCGTCAAAAAAGCCCAAGCAATCATCAGAGAAAATCCCGATGTCGAACATGTTTTAGGACTTGCCGGGTTTGGATTTGAAGGCAACGCCAGTAATAAAGCGCTGTTCTTTGTTAAATTGAAGCCTTGGGAAGAACGTCCCGGTGCTAAAAAATCGGTTTTTGGCATCACCAAAGAAATCAACAGCAAACTCTCAAACGCCATCACCGAATCCCGTCTAATTGCGGTCAATGCACCCCCCGTTGACGGGTTAGGCAGCGCCGGAGGTTTAGAATTATACATTCAAAACCGAGCCGCTTTACCAATAGAGACCCTCATCGATAACGCCCAAAAAGTCATCGATAACGCCCGCAAACGCCCAGAATTAGCCGGAGTTTTTACCCAATTCACCACCGCCTCGCCAATGATGGAAATCAGCATCGATAGTAGCCAAGCAAAGGCACAGAACATTGATGTCAGCGAGATTTTCAACACCATGCAAACCTATCTAGG
>QQTW01004536.1_pt1 | contig 10435 bp, 13 predicted proteins | sample 1904831 | NCBI WGS metagenome assembly QQTW01 (sample SAMN09435610, study PRJNA476489) | Subsurface metagenome, whole genome shotgun sequencing project.
GCCCGACTTGCGCGACTTGAGCGCGGATCGGCCCTCATCGCGTCGTGCTCGATGGCCTTCCAGCGCGACGCCGTCCGTCGGCGCAGGGACCGAGCGGCGTGCGTAGGAATTGGTCTTGCCCTGTTGTCGCACTTTCGCTGCTCCCGCCCGACCCAGCATCTTGCTGGCTCGTCCTTGCAGAGACTGCAGATGCGGTGATGCCTTCGCCACGTAGACCTGGCTCTGATTCGGCGCATCCGACGAAGCCTTGGTGCGCGCACTCGCCGTCGCCTTCTTCATCTTCTTCGCTCTGGCCACTCGTAATTTACGAGGTAGCATGGGCGGAAACTTCTTGTCGTGAAACAGCAACGCTGCTTCGACGGCATTGGCGTCCTGTCGGGCCCTTGAGCCCATGTTCCAGCAGTTCCAGGAGACTTGTTGACTGACCTTGAATTGCACGTACGCGATGCCCTTGCCGACTCGCGTGCCCGCATCACGGACGACTCGAACGCTCTCGATGGCGCCCGCTTTGCCAAACTGACGCCACAGTCCTTCCTCCACATCCGCGCTCGCCTTCTTTTTCTTGGACGTCTGCTGCTCCTCCTCGTCGGTCTTCAGACTCGATTCGTCGTCGACGAAGCCGAGATTGCCCACGAAGACACACCGTCGATGATCGATCTGAGCCGGATGGGCCACGCTGTCGACCCGGAGATGTCGATCCAGCACCACGCTGCCGTTCAGTCTTCGGACGGCCTCCCGGGCGGCCACCGAGGTCGAGTAGACCACATAGGCATTGGTACTGTGCGTCGTTGCGCGCATGACCTCCTTTCGGACATAGGCTGCTTTCTTGGGCAGCGATCGACTGGCAAAGGCCGTCGATCGAAACCGAATCGACTCGACCTTGTGCGCCTCCTTGGCGTCATTTGATGGTAAGGTTTCACAGAAGGATGCCAAATGAGCGAGCAGGTTCTTCTTGGCGCTCTTGGACGTGATGGCATCGACGGAGACGTTGGCCAGAAAGACGGTCCGGGACGCTCTCTCGACGTCGACATTCTCCTGGGGCATGCTCAGGGCTTCGTGCTGGGGAATGGACGAGTGACCGTCCTCGTTGGCCTCCTCCTCTCCACTTCCTTCTTCCACCGAAGACGCCTGACTGTTTTCATCGTCAGTTTCGTTCGTCTTGGCCTCCGTCGCCCCATGGCTGGATTGATTCTCTTCATCATCTTCGGCACGCTTCCTCGTCTTCTCCGTCTGTCGGTTTTCTGCGTCTCGCGCTTCTGCCCGCGCCATGCGCCGCAGATAGACATCTTCCACGTCTTCATGATTCTGTTTTCGCTTCCGTTTCCGTGATTGGACTTCTTTCGAGATTTTCAAATCATCTTGTGCTGGCTCATTTCTTGGGGGCAATGCCGCCTCCCCCTGAATATCTGACGAACCCTCCGTCTCCACCGAAGAGGAGGCGGATGTGGACCCATCATCATCCTCTGACAACACTCTTTCCCGTTTGGACCTACGAAGCTTGGATTGGCCTCGTTTGTCTGGCACGGGTGGTTTGCCTGATGCACGACCACCCTATCGTCCTCGTTAGCGAAAGATGTCAAGAGTAATCTTCCCACGCAACTCTTGATGTGAATCAAATTAATAGTAGTACGATTACTACTACTACTAAGAAATTTTTATCCATTGCTGTTGGTGGCTCAATGGCTACTGCTGGTGAGGGAACATACCTGGCTGCTAAATAACGAGACCAAGGTCGAGTCGAGCGCTTCTTTGGGCGCCAGCAGCACCATCTTGTCTTTCTGTATTTTGTGATCCGTTCAATAACTGGTGTCTTTCATCAGGGCTTGGGTCATCTTCGTTGCTGGACTGTCGCTGACTGGGTGGTGGGTGGTGGTGGTGAAGATGGTGAAAAACCAAGCGTGGGCGGTGGGGGAATGGCACCGTCACGAGAACTCCGCACGCAGCGGTTTTGCCGAGTAAGTGGGTCAGATGGGTACCCTGGTGATCATCCACATAGAGATACAGCTCATAAGTGAATTTGATTAGAGCCGGTGCTAGGCCCGGCTAAAGTCTCAAGACTTTAATTCTAATCAAAAGACTTGATCATGACATGGTACACCGCAAGGTACCGGATCATCCCGCCCTCTGGCTCGCACCGCCCATGACAGCCAAAGTCCAGCGCGTCCTCCCTCTCTCTCCGCTCCGCCGTTCGCCATTTGTTGCGCTCCGTGCCCTCAATCACTCCCTCCCCCGAACAACACTGTGTCGCCCATCGACCCTGCTCCAGCTGGACACGCCTCTCAGATCATCAAGGACCTGCTCGGCAGCCGCTCAAGAACAGAGGAACCCCTTCGCAGCCCCAGAACAGCCGGCCAGCTCAGTCGGCAAGCCAACCGCCTGGTCTCCCCTCGATCGGCGCACTCCCATCTTCCCCCCTCCTCTGCGTCACTCCGGCCCTTGTAATCCTCAGGACACCTCTTCCACCTTCTCCTGCCCTTCTAGAATCATTGGCGACTTCACACTGAGCTTGACTCTCCTCACTGCGCATCCCACCGGTCTGTCCTCAGCGCAAAGGGCGGCCTTCCAGGCGCGGAGGCCACGCAGCATCGGACCGACGTCCATTGACCCGGAGAGACGTCCGCTGGAGCACGTCGGACCTTGTCAAGCCAGGTATGTTGACATCTGAGCGCTCGTCACCTATAGCCGTCCCCGTTAGGCCTTCGTGGAGGGTAGCGTCGCTCGAACGACACCGAGAGAGTGGTCACCAATGCTGACGAGCCCTCTTCTCAGCAAACAAAAGCTGGTCCCTCATCGGTTCTGATCGCAAACCATCATCTTTTGGGAACGAAGGCTGGGAGCGCAGTCAGCTTCCGCCGCTTGTGACAGACCTGACTTTACTCCACCACTCAGCTGTGATCGTCAGCGTGTGCTCCTGGTGCCGCAGGGGGGCACCGACATCATGGCCGAAGGGGAGCGGGCGGACGACGCGCGCTCCACCAGTCTCAGCGAGATCGATGAGCGTGCTGTCGACCGACCTCCGGGCAAGGGCGCATCCGTCACCAACGCCGATCACGGCGAGAACGACTCCGAAGCCGAAACCGAGCGCCTCGAACGGTCGCCGGAGAAGACTCGAAAGCACAAGGACATTGTCATCGGTCTGGGTCTATCGCACACGACCGAGGGAAGCCCGCAGCCATCCATGGATGAAACAGGCGAGCGAAGCGTGGCGCCCGACACCCCAGGGTCACCCACGATCAAGCACCCGGATCCGCTCCCGTGGGCGACATCGGTCATCGACCATGGCGGTGCGGTGGAGAAGCCGCTTACGGCCGTGTCCATGATGAGGGAAACGTCGTCGGGAGCGTCTAAGCTGCCGACCCCACCCGAGGTCGCCGGACGAAAGCGCAAGCGTCAGAATGGCAGTGGCAGCGCGGGCGCGCTGAGCAGCAGCGACGACGCCGAGGCCGACGAGCCGCTGAAGAAGCGCACCGGATCGGTCCGCGGCGACCAGGAGCCCATCAAGGTCGAGCCGAATGGCGTCACGGGATCGCCCGAGGCAGGACCCGCACCGGTGGATGAGGCGCCACATCAGCAAAATGGGGCGGTGAATGCCAAGTCGCCCACCGATCGAGACTCTTCGCCCACGATGGTGAGGACGCCTCGGAAGGGGCGCCGGAAGGCGGGTAGATTCGTTAAGAGCTCGGTGAAGGAGGTGGAGGAAAGAAGTGCGGCGGGGGATGTTGACATGGACGTCGATGGACCACGTGAGGAGGTCGAAACCCACGAGGGCGAGGTGGAGGAAGACGCCATGGATGTTGATGAAGATGACGGGATGGACGCGACGGCCAAGAACGAAGAGAGCGGTAAGTGCCACCAGTCGGGCGATTTTGGACCTGACATCACAACAACAACACCCCAAGCTGACAATGTTTCTGCACAGCTTTCAAACGGCAAGAGGCCATTGACTCGCTCGGCATGGTGGAGCATCAATTTACGTCCTTCAAAGACAAGTAAGCAACATCTGTACACAGACAGCTTCTCGAGAACCGCCCGTGACTGACCGTGGATGGTGTATCAAACCAGACTGTATGATGAACGGCTGCAACAGCTATCCAACGAACTGGCGTTGCTCACGCAGCCCACCTCGACCCATCCGGACCACCTGGCTATGCTGCAGTGTCTCGACGCGCGACGGGACGACAAGATCCGACACGAGCAGCGCTTGTTTCGTTATCGATACGACGCGATGCAGCGCCGATTCGTGGCCGAGCGCAGCCAGATCCACAGTCAATATTTCCAGACCGTTCGCGCGACCCGTGAGAAGGCGCTCGAAGAGGTGGGCGAGCTGTGGTACAGCAAGCAAGAGAATCGGCGTCGGTGGGAGACGGACGTCGACGAGTACGTGCATCCCTATACCACGAACCGATCGATGCAGGTCCAGGAGCAGCAAGCGTACAACGCCGAGGTTTCGGTGCTGTCGGGCGTGGCGGAGCATGTCGGCTTTCCCGCCGCGCCTCAGATGCGTCCGGTCAATAAAGGAGACCTGCAGGATGATTTGCGTCAAATGCATATTGGATAAGAGTTTTCGAATAGAAAGTAGCTTAACCCTTGAGGTTTCTCAATTGACACCGGCCTATTTGGTGCTCATTCTCGTCCCCTATAATGGACACATGGCTCGCCTCGACGACGGGGGAGTCGGTGCGAGCATCAACTTGCGCGGATGCTTCAGTGATCACAAACTATGTAGACAACACACATGGAATTCTGAAATAAGAAATGTGTAGAGCAGCCATAACAACCATGTACTCCTCGGATCGTTCAAATAAATAGCACACTCGACCGACGCTGCCCACCGACCCATATGGCTCGCAGTCACGCGGCCCATTTAAGACCCCATTACGATATTCTCGACGACCTGCACCTGGCTACTTGGTGACTGATCCTGCCGGTGACATGTTTGCAGCAGCATTGGGCGTCTTTGCCGGTTGTGGTGGTGCATCCGGGATCGGCACATCTTCAAAGTCGTCTTGAGCGATGGCATGGATCGTATAGGCATCTATCGTAATCAATATTGGGTCCATCGATGACCACCAAAGACATCTCTTGGTCGAGATTCAAATGACGTACAGACGCTCACGGTGAGCCCAAAGAGGGCAAGCCCGGTCAGAGCATTTCTCACCAGAAATGGCCGCCGTGCCCGGATCAGAGAGGCGGCCTGGCGGTACTCTCGGTCGTAGTATGATGACCGTGGCGTTCTGGTGGAATAAATCAGCGTTACTCGGTTCAATCATTTGATGGTATACGTTAACGTACATCATGGTGGTAACCTTTTCCCCGTTGCCAGCAATAGAGATCTCGAAGCCGAGGGTTCGAAGTGAAGTCGGCAGCCTCAACGCACGTGATGATGGAGGTCACGGATGAGTCATCATGCGGCTCAAGCGGAGCCTCGACCCGCAACTAGCGCCGTCGCATTCGGATTTTCCCCTTCGGCCTGGTCGGAAACTATTCGACGCGCTTAGCCCGCTTACTTCTCTCGGTGTCACTGACCTTCGACCACAGCTCATAACCACCAGTCGACCTTCCAAGCTTCAACTTCACTCATCTACCGTTTCCTCTTCTTTCGTCTCGCGATACTTACTCTTCACAGGATTGATGGTTGCGTCCTTTCGGCTTCAGGATATCGCTCCCTAGGGAGCGTGAATCGCGCTTTATACCACGCGATCCACGCCGACTGCTACTTCAAAGCTACCAGAACACAGACGCGCTTCTCATCTGACAGCCATGGCGGCCACCGAGTCCTCGGTGCAGGACCACCTGTCGAAACTTGATGTCGCGCGTAAATTAGTCCTAGATGACTCCGCCCTGTACCCACAGATTGTCGAAAGGATCTTGCCACACATCGGAGTTCATGCGCGTCTCGAGCTGCGACGATGGGGCATGGATTTTCTGGCCGAGATGTTTGCGAGCCCGCAGCTGGCGGCCATGCACAAGCAGAGTCTAAGTTTGATGGTGCTGGAGACGCTCCAGGCCGTGGTGGAGATGGAGGAACAAGATACGACGGTGTTGAAGAGCGCCGTCCAGGCGAGCGCGAGCATCTATCCGTTGGTCTTTCGACACATGTAGGTGTTCTATCCATCCCCTCGTAGATAACATCCAGCCCTGCACTGTGATACGATATGGATTGGGGGCGCATTGCCTGTCTTCTCGACGGACCATGGTCTGATGAATGCGATGCTCAATATAGAATCGCCAATGCCAATGACGAGGCCACGTGGGCGAAAATGACGGCGATCAAGTCGAGGATCCTCAAGATGTGGGATGATGCCGCGATGGGTGTGCGAGTTTGCTGCGTCAAGTTCGTCCAGCGAGTGATTCAGGTGCAGACGCGGGCGGGTGTGGGTGATCCACGAGTAAGGAATCCTTGTTTTGTAGAAAGAACCACAAGTCAGAGGACTGATTTGATGGCAGAAACCAAACACCAACGAGACCTCGTTGTCTCTCGTCCCTCGAGATCACGCACTGATCCCTCCATCGAATCTCGAAGCAGAAGCCTCGGGACTGCTCGACCGACTGCTGAGCATCTTCCATGAGGACGCCAGGCGAGTGGTCTGAACGATATTGAGGAACAACGATCTGACATCCTGCAGAGACAGCATCATGATCAATGCCACGCTCAATTCCCTAAGCACCCTCATCCGGACCCGACCGCCCATCGCCAACAAGATCGTCTATACCATCCTCAACTTCGACCCGTTCAAACAGGCCAAGGCGCCCTTGACGCCCAAGAACCGCGTCATGATTCGGTCTATGGAACGGACGACGCGAGCGGTGCTGGTCAATGTCAACAAGCAGTGGGTGATGACTATACTCCGAGCATGACTCTCGCTAAATCGGGTTGACGACAGAAATCCTTCGGGACCATTGGCTCCGCGGATACATCAGTACATCGAGCGTCTCGCCCAGGCGCGACTCGAGGTGTTTGACGAGACGACTCGTAAACGGGCCGCTCCTAGTGAACCGACCGACGGCCTCGATCAAGCCAAGCGTGCCAAATTGGCAGCACAGATCCCCGAGACCAAACCCAGCCCACAAGTCCACATCCCGCCGTTACCTCCCGGACCGGTCTCCGTGACGCAGCTGTTCACGCTGACGCCGGATCGAGCACTCATGTCTTTCGATGTGACGCAGCTTCCGGCCATGCTCGTCATTCAGATGCTGTTGCCGGCGTTGTATCATGTGAATCCGAATGTGCTGAATCAGGCAGTGGAGGTTAGTTGCTCCCTACTTACATCCGTTTCGTACTAACATTGACTTGCATTTAGGGAATTCAGGCGCGGATTGCCTCTCGTGGCCAGTATGTACCCGCACCAGCAGCCGAGACGGTCACGACAGCCGCACCACCAGAGGAAGATGACGACTACGAACCCGACTTCCAACCGACCGAGGACGCCGAGCAGATCATCAATAAACTAGACCACGACGACGACCTCCCCAACGATGACACCAACGCAATGGATCTCGTGGAAGAGCCCGTCGAATCCCTGGCGCCGTACAAACTCCCCCCACCGCCGGTTTTGACCCGGCAGGAACTGACGGAGATCAACCAAGGAACGATCAAACGGGTGTTTGGGATGATGGACTCGCAAGCTGATTCTGGTGTATCGAACCCATCCAAATCGGGACTGAACCGACTCGCCGCGAGCAAACTCGACAAGAATGCCTGGTGGACGGTAGTCACGCGGCTAGCCACACGAGCGTCATCCGCGCTGGACGAAGAAGACGACGAAGAATTCGAAGACGGAGAAGAAGAAGAAGAAGACGCACAGGGTTCGAAATCTTTGACAACGACGCACACCAGACCGGGCCAAGGGCAACAAGGGCAGGGAGAACGACAATGGCAATCCCTTAGGAAAACCATCCATGAGACTATGTATCTATACATCCTCGAGGATTTCCGGAAACGCATCGACGCGGCAGTCTCATGGTTGAATGAAGAATGGTATAACGATCGAATTCAACAGAAGCAGAAACAGCAGATCGCCGCCAGTAATACCACTACTACTCCAACACCTAGTAAGGATGATGATGCTGGTGGAGAAGGAGGAAAAAGTGGTCATTACGAAAAACTCGCCCTGCGGATCCTAGATGGATTAATACCCTACCTCGACACGCGCGATAAGATCTTTACGAGATTCGTTTCGGAATTACCGGAGATTAATGGCGCCATTCTTGACCGAGTGAAATCCCTCGCGAGGGATCCAGAGAGGGTCGGGTTGGCGGTGAATACTTTGCAGTTAGTACTCCGTCCTTTTCTTTCCTCCCATTCCTTTCTTTTGGTTCCCTTCGTACTGGAGTTGCCCATGTTATATCGGCGTCTTGATGCTGTCATCGACTATATATGTCTTGAATCTTGGATCGCAGATCTACCGAACTATGTCAATGCTACCATTGACTATCCATGATTTCATCGTGGAATCGAAGATTTACTAATTACATTGGGTGGAATTGAATACAGCTACTTGATTCTCTTCCGTCCCCCAGCTCGAGAGATATGTATTGATGCCATCGAAGATCTATGGAAAAATTGTAAGTCCCATTTTCTTTCTTCATCTATCCTTGTTAGCATCACGTACCGTACCAGCCTGTGCTCTATCTACCCTTCTCTCGTCTCCTTCCGCTCCCTCCCCTTACCTCTATTCCTTCGATCATGAACATGCGAGACATCAACAGGATGAGTGAATGGAATTAATGAATTAATGGGAATGAAATAGATGACGACGCTCGTCTTTCTGCCGCGAAAGTGTTGAAGAAATGGAGACCTGGTGTATTGAAGAAGGATGAGGAGGAGAGGAGAGTAGTTGAGGAGGAGACGGGAGAAAGCCAAAAGGCGGAGAAAATGGAGAAGTTGGGGAGTGTGGGGACTCAGCAGCAGGAGGTAGGGGGGGAGCAGTCATCGGACATTCACCCTGCGTCTGCTCCTGTCGATGTTCCTGGTGCTGGGGCTGGTGCTGTGGCGGTTCTTCCTGAGATGAAGGGGGACGATGGTGCTTCTGCAACTGCGGCAACAGCTCCTGCACCGTCTACGAACGATGCGGGTGCTGCGGATACTGCTCCTGCAACAGGTACGCATGATGCGGATGATGCCAGAGCCTCAGATCCCAATCAACCAGCACCAACGACGACTATGGACATGATTGAGAGTGGATCGACTCCAATCACTGCACCGGAGATGAGAAAGGAGGAGGAGGGACAATCAGCATCAGCATCAGCATCGTAGCTCATTCATTCCTGTCTTTTTTGTTTGTTTTTCTTCCCGTTCTTCTGGGGGTATGTATCCAGTGTATCCCAATCCCTTCCTTCCTTCATTGGGCTTTGTAAATAGCCTATTCCAAGCTTTCTTTCCTCTTCTGGGGTTTGTATATAGTGGATTTCACTTCCCTTCGTCCTCTTTGAAGGTATCGAGTGGATTCTAATCGATATACCCACACCACCCACCTTAGCAACCATTACTCTCCTTTTCGATCTCGATCGCAGTCTCGATCGCAATCTCCGTTGTGTTGGGTGTTGGATACATCGTACGGGTAAATTGCGTAAGAGCTATCAACTGTTCATCGGAACTTCTACTATCGTTACAGACCTCCGTCAGTTACCTATATCCGTCATCATGGTGGTAGTGGTGGTGGTGGTGGGGGTAGTCAGTCTTGATTGTTCTTCGTTCATCATAGAGGTAGTGATGATTAGTCTTCTAGTCTATCTTCTGCTTGCCATGCTTATTACGATAAGTCGATTAGTTGACCCCCCCTTTCGTCGAACTTGCGGTAGTGGATAATCTGGATCACTCTCTGTCGTGATTATGACGATGTGCTTCTCTACCTTCGTCATCCTCGCGGCAACGGTCTATTTACCTAGCTTCGTCAAGCATATAACGATTAGTTGTCATCTTCGTCACTACTGCCGTGGTGGATGGGAGGGACTGTTGATTGATCTTCGTCCTTCTCGTGACGATGTCGAGTCTGTCTTCGTCATAGACTTGACGATGCTTTCTCTACATTCATCAAATATGTGACTGTAGCTTTCCCCGTATTCTTCATCTGCGTGATGGATGAGGATGTCTACCTTCATCGTCCTGATGATGGTGATGTTCCCCCCATCTGTCATACTGATGACGACGAATAGAGATTCCTCCGCCATCATTACCATGCCATGATGATTCTCTCTACCTTGGGCTAGTTTGCATACACGGGAAGAGTGATCCCACTCACTGTCTGGGAGTACTTTCACTTTCATTCACATCATTCACATCAAAAGGAACCGAAGATTTTAAGATGACTTTCTCTTTAATTTCAGATCCTCCACCGCTACGTCATTGACCCACTCCATCCCCTCTCCACTCTCTCTCTCTCACGATCTACCCTACGCTACGCTACTCTACCCTATCATCACCAGAATCCTCCAT
>QQTW01004537.1_pt1 | contig 10434 bp, 10 predicted proteins | sample 1904831 | NCBI WGS metagenome assembly QQTW01 (sample SAMN09435610, study PRJNA476489) | Subsurface metagenome, whole genome shotgun sequencing project.
TTGAGGACGTGGTTGCATACAATGTGAAGCATACCGATCAAGAAGGTGGCGTGCCTGGCACTCATCCGGCATGGCCGACTGGGCAGGACGACTTTGACAGATGTCTCGCGTCAAAGGACGAAGATAACAGCATCTACGACAAGGCTCTCGAATATATAAGGCGAGAATCCAGAGAAAAAGGTATCGATGCAGCGATGAAGGTCGGAGAGGATGATCTGGATGGGATACTCGTGCCCTTGCAAGCAGAGGGAGGTGTTGCATGTTCAGTGGCGGCTAAAGCAGGCTATCCCATGATCACCGTCCCAGTCAGCGTTAATGAGATCGGAGTGCCCTTTGGGTTGGGTATAATGCAAACGGGCGGGAAAGAGCATCTGTTGGTGAAATATGGTTCTGCGATTGAGCATCTGGTTGGTCATCGCAAGCGGCCGACTTTCTTCAATATAGACGCGGTCAATTATCCATGCGTGGGTTCTCCGCCAGAAAACCAGTCAAAGGTTGTAGATTGAGATGTTCTAGACCGAATTGATGGCGCTCTTCTTAACTCCTTTTGATTTTCCCGTCGGGTAGTCCCAGTCGAGGTTGCCATGGTGTCTTGTCCTCGAGGGGCGCTCCATCTGTCATGGCTTTTCCAGGTCCGGTGGGAGGCTTCCTCACCACGGTCAAGCACCATGCAATTACAAAGCTCGCAAGGACAACGCTCTGTGATACTGATCCAGCTACCAACCAGAGATACCTTGAACCATGACTCGTCTTGCTGATGTTCATCAAGCAATACGTCCAGATGTCGATCTACCTGGCGTGCTAATGACTTCCAATGATCCATGGTCCGGGCGGAATCTTTATCGACCAAACGCATTTCATGCTGGATCGTACCACCAATGGCTGATGGTGGACCGTGCTCTGGGTGGAAGCAGACTTGATGATTGTCAAAAGGAGGGCATACTTACTTGCCCCAAGATTGGGAGCTCGCGCTTGTTCTCCTCAAGATATTCTGATCCGTCGAGCACAGTCTGTCGCCGATTGAAGATTAGCTCCACGTGTTCTCGATCAGTATTGCGATTATCCTTGAGCGTTGCGAAGACCATTTTCAAGGCTCTCTCTGGACTCCTCTGGAGCATCCTGTTTGCTGAACATCCAGACCCCTCTATGTGATCGATAGCGCTATTGCTAAATGTTAGTCCGATGCTAGTAACAGCTAGTAAGTATTACATGGGCACAGTACTATCATCCGTCACTACAAAGCGTTCTCTGTATATATTCATTCCGATATATGACAGCATGCAACTTCTTTTGAATATGGCTGCCGTGTACAAAATTGGTTTACAAGTACAGATACTAGCGCTTAACTAACAATTTTTCTTGCCCCCCGTGGTAATAGTGTCGACCCCTTTCTACCTTTGGAAGGGATAAGTTGCTAACCCAAATTTACACAACTGATACGTCGAACTTGTTTCCTCAGTAATAAACTTTTGCCAGGGCTTAGGTACAGCATGTCCTCACGCTTTATCATCTTCTATACATCACGTTCCACATGTGACATATCTTGGAGTACGCTTCTTGAGACATGTCACAGCTGGCCTGGCAGGACCGTGCTGCCGCAAAGGTTGCAGATACAGCTGCGAAAATTCCTCCACACTGGCGTATCCGGGAAGAAGACCGTGGTCGAGCAAAGAAGCAGAAAAATCTGACGGGTCCTTTCATTGAGTCATTCCTCTGCGAGAATGAAATTGCCATAATTCGGTTAGATAGTGTGACCCTGCTCGAAAAGCTTGCCGCGGGTACCTTAAAAAGCCTTGAGGTGGCAAAGGCATACTGTAAGACAGCTGCAGTTGCCCATCAGATTAACATTTGTCTACATGAGATCTTCTTCGAGAAAGCTCTAGCAAGGGCCGCAGAACTAGATCAATATTTTGAGGAGCATGGTAGAACAGTTGGTTCTCTTCATGGTCTTCCTGTCAGTCTGAAAGACCAGTTCCACGTCAATGGCATGGATACCACCATGGGCTATGTAGGTTGGATTGACACTTACGAAGGCAGCTTGGACCCGGAGAAGGTCCACAAAGCGCAGAGCCAAGTTGTCAATGAATTATGCTTGCTAGGAGCAGTGATTTATTGCAAAACGAGTTTACCACAGACGCTATTGTATGGAGAGACCATCAACAATTTGATCGGCCAAACGCTCAATCCCATCAACCAAGGATTGTCCTGTGGCGGCTCCTCTGGGGGCGAAGGAGCATTGCAAGCTCTGAGAGGAAGCTCGGTGGGTTTGGCAACAGATATTGGTGGGTCTGTGAGAATACCGGCAGCATTCTGCGGCATATACTCGCTCAAGCCCACTCACAACCGTCTGTCCTACCGAAATGTCGCAAATACGAACCCAGGGCAGGTGAATTATGCCTCTTCTGTTGGTGTAATGGCCACCTCGATAGCGGCTACAAAGCTCATGATGACTGCCTTACTATCCACAAAGCCGTGGCTCGGAGACCCGAACGTGGTTCCAATGCCATGGAGGTCACATCTCGAGGAACAGACATTAGCACGAGCTACCAGAGAAGGCAAGACGACCGATAAAGCGCCCTTGAGATTTGGAATCCTTTTCGATGACGGCTTTGTGAGTCCGCATCCACCCATTTCAAGGGGTCTTCGAATAGTTCACAAATCTCTGGTAGAAGCTGGTCACAAGGTAGTGGACTGGAATCCTCCTTCGCACCGGGAGGCGGCTCTAATCCACTCGCGCTTTCTCCGGTCAGATGGTGGGTATGATATTCACAAGCAGCTTGAATTATCTGGCGAGCCACTCATTCCCCCTCTCCGCGAGTTTTTCAAGCTTGTGCCTCCATTCACAGCAATAAAAACCCAGGAACTCAGCCTTCAAGGGCAAGCCATCTGTGAGGCCTACTCGGACTATTGGAACAGTATGGCCGTCGGCGGTGGCCAGGAAGTTGATGCTTTCATTATGCCTGTAGCTCCCCACGCAGCAGTTATACCCGGACGATACCTTTATACTGGTTACACGGAATCCATCAATCTTCTCGACTACAGTGCTGCAGTCATACCTGTCACGACTGCGGACAAGTCTGTCGATATTGTCGATCCGAATTATATACCATTTAACGACGTCGACGCTAAGAACTGGGCATGGTACGACGCAGACGCGTATGATGGTGCGCCCGTTGGACTGCAGATCGTGGGAAGAAAATATGAAGAGGAGAAAATCTGGGCTATTGCGAAGATTGTGGATACAATCCTGAATAATGGAAGGGACAAATGATAAGACGACTTACTGAGGTAGCGGACCGCAAGTCTGCCTGTGCAAAACTCGACTTTGTCATTGTGCCGAATATAGGCAGAACTCGTATACTGGTATTGGTAGCTGTTCTTAAGCGGTGTAGAAATCATGGATATTTAAGCTGTTGCACACGTCTTCGCATCACCGGTATTGTCTTGTAGACAGTCACGTCTATGCGGATTCCTTGAAGCAAGACACTAGAGCTCTCCATAACACTTACAGTCTTGACTTTCCAGATCCATGGGTGGCTTCTTTGGCCAAACTCGAAACCTAGTTCAATATCGAAGTCAGAGCCCGAGCCCATGGGCCAAGAGAACTCCCTGTGGTTCTGTGAGCAACATTATGGCCAAGGCAGCTCCGTTGTGCGTACACTTCTTAGACAGATCGCTACCGAATACGTGCTGTGACAAGGGACGTCCATACACCGAGCGGCGAATCATGTTGTCTAGCGAAGCAAGGTGTGCAACTTGTAAGAGCAGATCTTCATCATACAAATAGTCTGGCTGGTAAAGCGTATCGAGTAAGAGCCTCATTCTTGGCAAGCAGTCGGCCGCCGCTTGCCGCCGCTTGTACCCAGCCCCGACCACTTACGTAGTTGCTTGCAGGCCCCACAAAGCTGGAGCACATATTCACACCGTTTGCAGCCAAACATGGTGCTCGACTACAGCAAGTGGGACGCTCTCGAGCTGTCAGACGATTCTGATATCGAAGTTCATCCAAATGTGGACAAGAAGTCTTTCATCCGTGCCAAACAGAATCAGATTCACCAACAGAGATACGAGCGCAGGCACGAAATAGAAACCCTCAAGTACGAACGGATCATCAATGATGGCCTGCTGGAACGGATCAATGTTTTGCTTGACGCTCTAAAGAAACATCAACATGAGGCCCGAAATCCTGACGAGTTAGTCTTCCAAGCTCTGATTGAAAGTGCTGGTGATCCTGCCAAAGATGAACCACCCAAACCTCCTGAGGGCGTCTACTCCCAGCAGAAGGAACCTACACTCAAGTTCTCTAAGATGATTGGCAGCTTGGTAGACCAGGTCAAGAAAGATGTGGATGAAAAGAAGGAGGCGAATAGGTACCAGGCTTTCATTGACGGTGTAACAGGACATCTCTCAAAGGTCCAAGCTCTTCAACAGGAACTACTAGTCAAACTGGCATCTCTGGAGAAGGAAGAAAGCTCAAAAATCACGAGTGACAGCATACATACAGGCTTCAACACATCGCACGTCGCGAAGCCCGCCGAGAAACCCAAGAGCCCTCAAGCTTCCAAGGAAAAGAAAGTAGAGCTCCTCAACCCCGGCGTAGGCCCACGAGAAACTCTCAAAAGACAAGACAGCGCTGTCTCCTCAGGGGCTGAAGCCGACGTCGAAGATGGCTCTCTCGTCAAGTCCGGCGAAGACTCCGACTCAGACATCCAACCCACGCCCCTCGGTAAACAATTCGCCAAGATCAAGCTCGGTGATTACAGATCCTGTCTACAATTCATCTCGCAACACCCATCCATCGTCGCGGAACGCGAAACCGACGGCCTCCTTGTCGAAGCCTTCAACGCCGCCATGGACAACAAAAACACCTACGCCCGGCAATGCGTCCACCAGGGCCTCCTGCTCCAGTACTGCAACAAGCTTGGCCGCGACGGGATAGGCCTCTTCTTCAAACGCATCACGACGAAAGACCACCAGGCCGGGAAGGTCTTCGCGGACGATGTAAACACCACCTACCAGCGCATCAAGACCCGCGCCGCTGAGCTCCAAAAGGAGCAGGCCGACAATCCCGCGTCAGAAGGGGTGGAGCAGATCCAACTCCACGCCGTCGACCCCAACACGAAGATCCACATCGTCGTCCCCGAAGCCAACTCCACCGACCCCACCGAGATCGAAGCCCGCAAGATCTTCGAATCCTTCCCACCGAATCTGCAAAAGGCCCTACAGGCCGCCAGCCTGGACAAGGTGAACGAGGTGCTGGGCAAGATGAGCGTCGAGGAGGCGGAGGAGGTGGTGCAGAAGCTGGGCCAGGGCGGCATGTTGAGTCTGGAGGAGGGTTTGGTGGACGCCACGACCGAGGAGGGTCAGAAGCGCTTGAAGGAGATTGAGGAGGAGAATCGTGTCAACAACGCCGCCGCCGCCGCTGCTGCTGCTGCCGCTGCTGGTGAGGGAGGTGGGCCGGGGGAGAAGCCCGTTGAGACGGAGGAGGAGGAGGCGAATAAGGGTAGCAGTAGGATTGCGGATGGTAAGACGCCGGATCCGGAGTGAGTGAACGAGTAGGGCTGTCGGAAGCTTTTACAAAAGTGCTACGCTCAACATACATATACGTAATGACGGAGATGAAAGCGTGCATTGTTCCACAGAATTTAATTTCTGACTGTCCCAATGATCCAATGAATCGATGAACCTCTCTACTCTCCACTCTCCACTCCATCTCCCCTTTCCGCATCTTTTCCCTCTCTCTCACCTTCCCCCTCCCTCTTATCAGGGAGAGATAGCTAGCTAGCCTTCATCAATATATTTGCATCTCGGTAATCCGGTTACTCTATGTCGGGCATCTCCTGTACGTTAAACTTCACTATCGTCTCCTTTACCCGTCCAACCAACCGCTCGCTTCATCAACTCAAGCGCTGAATCGATCAGGCCAGTCGTGGCGAAGAGGAGGGAATTTTCCCTTTCTTCCTTAGTTCCTTGCCTCGATGGCTCGCGGTGCAGCTGAGCCCCTGCAGGACTTTGAGTGCGGTCCAGATAGATCGCGGTCTGGACGGGGGTTTCCTGCTTGCCGTTGAGTGAGCATCTACGGTGACGGGGAGCATTAGGTGGATGGGAGTCCCTTGTCGCATCCCTGCTTGCTAGGTCGGGACCCGACGGGCTTGCAGGGCATGAGCGCTGCAGGGGTGGCACAGACTTAGGCCAAGCGGTGGGGGAGGAATGATTATTTCTACCGATTTCAGGCAGAAGGTTGCATTGTTAGAGTATTTGTGTCGTCTATAATCAGGCTGGGACAAGAGGGCGTTTGCTCAGGTGGGTTCTTCCGGCTGTGGTGGGTCCTTGGGGCTGGATGCTTTCTTTGGCTTGATGAGTAGGATGATGAAGAGGCCGATGACGAGGAGGAGGAGCAGGAGCAGGATCTTTCGCTTCACAGATTTGCGTTGGTAGCCTGTGGCCTGTGGGAGAAGAGCAGAATTATCAGCAGCTGGTTATGTTGGGCACCGTGGAGCGTTTGACGTTGGTTAGCATTCAAATGGATGCTTACAGTGGTCAGTTCCTTCTCCGCTGCCTCGACATTGACAACCATTCTCTCAACGTTATAATCGATCCTGTCCAGCATCGTTCCTTGATCTATCACCATATTCTGCAGGTCTTGGAAGATTTCCGAGAGTTCAACAATGCCGTTGGCAATGTCGTTGATCTCACGCTCGCGCTGGGCAATGATAGCATCGTTTCTTTGGAAGCGCTTTTGCGCAGTCTGCTGAAGCGTTGATTGCGAAAAAGATTTGTCCGCCTCAGACTCTAGGAGGGCCGGATCTGAGTAGGGGTTCTGCACTGGAGTTGAAGAACGTTGAAAAGGTGACTCGAAGCCTCCCAGGGCACGCATTTCTGTCGGATGTTAGTCTTCTAATGCAGAGCAGATTGGAGGCATATTTACTATTCAAGTAACTGGTTTGCTTTTTTCTGAAGTTAGTGCTGACTTCTTGAATCCTCGCCGCCAAAGCGATTTGGATATTCTTGGCCATGGTATCATCTCCTTTGCTTAGTGAGCCTGCCAGTTGTGCTTCTTTGACCATCTTCTCGATCCTCTTGACCGCCCTTTGGCACTCGTGAAAGCCTCTGGTAATCTCTTGTGTCAGTTTCTCGATTTCTCGCTCCTCCTGTTGCTTGACATGTTCATCGTCGAACCCCGGCAGTACATGCTTCTGATGCAGCTTGTCAAGCCTTGCGGACTTGAGCGTCAAGTCGGTGAGGGTCTCGGTCACTTCATCCTGCACGTCAATCCACCTCGGAGGAAGCAGATCCATCTCGATAATTGCGTCTCCATCGTCCTCAAATGCTCCAGCCGACATCAGCCCTCTCCGCTCTTCCGAGCCATGATCCGCAAATCCATTTGTGGAAGGGCCTGAAAATCGTGGCTTCTTCGCAGGATGGTGAGCATATGACTGCCGATAAGAAATGTAGCTTGACCAGATTAGTCGTGTATAATTGCCTAACGATGCAGGCTACGTACAGGTTCGTCCTGTCCCGCCACATTGTGCTGGGCTCAGGCTGAAAGCCTGCCTGTCCGTAACTACCCTCCTGGTAGGATCATGGCAAAGGTTTGTGAGATGCGATCAGGAGAGGGTGCCTGAGCATCTGATGCTCAAATGAGAACACAATCACAACTTATCACAGGGGTGTGAAAGGTCAGATTAAATGCAGAGATGTGTACGAAGTAGGTTGCACAGGATTGCTGACAGATTGGACGCAATATGCCATACCAAGCTGTCCGCTTTGAGCCGCAATCTAGTCTATTGACCTTGTGCCGGATCAACATTTCTGCGGGGTGATTTGCAGTTCACACATCAGCCCACCAAGAGCCCAGCCCAGCCCAGTCAATCCATCCCCAAACAATTTTCACCTCCAGGGCAACAATATCCGCAGTCTCACGCTCCCTCGTAGCTATCTCCAGGCCCCAGAGTCAGCCTTAAATCAACAAGTGGCCTTCATTATCCTTCGAGTACTTAAGAGTATCTTGCACCATGGTATGGCCGTCCTCGAGATTGAAAGCCCCGCTATTGCATCAGAGTGAAAGTGCGGGATGCTCAACTGCAATGATATAGACTAACACCAATCCCATTCTTACCAGGCTGACTCGCTCACCGAAGAGCAAGTTTCCGAATTCAAAGAAGCGTTTTCTCTGTTTGTGAGTTGACTCGAGCTAGCTCAGCGCATTGGGACATGCTAATATTGCTGTCACACAGGACAAGGACGGTGATGGTTAGTCTCTAAGTCACTCTGCTCGCAACTTGCTGCATTTCGAAATACAGGCGGAAATTGACCAGGTCGCTCAATGGTTTAGGACAGATCACAACCAAAGAGCTGGGCACTGTGATGCGATCCCTTGGCCAAAATCCCTCGGAATCAGAACTTCAAGACATGATCAATGAAGTTGATGCCGACAACAATGGCACCATCGACTTCCCAGGTAAACCTTGAGGACTGCGCCTACTAGGCGATTGACTCTAACCATGAACAGAGTTCCTCACGATGATGGCAAGGAAGATGAAGGACACCGACTCCGAAGAAGAAATTAGGGAAGCCTTCAAGGTGTTCGACCGCGATAATAACGGATTTATCTCTGCGGCTGAGCTCCGCCACGTTATGACTTCTATTGGAGAGAAGTTGACCGACGATGAAGTGGATGAAATGATTCGTGAGGCAGATCAAGATGGCGATGGACGAATTGATTGTCAGATTCCTGAAGACTTTCCATTCCTATGCGCACGCTAACATTTCGCAGACAATGAATTCGTTCAGCTAATGATGCAGAAGTAAAGGGGCTAGGTTGATATGGAGCTTTTACCGGTGATTCGGTGATGTGGTTGCCGTGGAAACTCTCTTACTGGCCATGATGCTGCGGATATGCCACTGGATGGAACATTCTTCTTGCTTCATCCTCTTGATTTAGTGCAGGCTAGGCTATCATAAGCCGGTTGATGTCGAAGCTATACTCCTTGTGCGGACTGTGGTCTGCTTGGACGAAAGCTCCCAAGCTTTGGCTCAAACTATATTACCTGTCCGATGAGAATATCTGGTACTTTTCAACTCTACATCATATCCGTGGCTTAGGGTGAACTTTGCGATTACTTCCCAACATCCTGGAAAGTCCTTAATCATTAACAACTATCAACATCTTCCAAGGCACGGCAAGTTTCTAGACAAAGATCTTGTTGTGCCAATGGCCAAAGGCCTCCTGCGTATCTTATGCCGAATGGTTACAGACAAAATCTATTTTTATTCAGCACTATATCCAATGCTATCTGGCATCGTATTCGCGATCCCCTACCAAGCCTAGATGCGTGTTAAGATATTCATCTCAACTCCTTGCAAATTTCAACAAATCCATATATTGCCGTATCAAGCCATCTCCTCCGCTTTTAACGGGCCCAATGACCTTGATCGCACTAGCATCTACACCACTGCTTTGAAGCAGATCCTCGAAGAACGCCCTTGCCAGCCTATCATTCTCCTCAGCTTCCTCTTCTTCTTCCTCGTCACCTAGCAGGGACTCAACCTCACAAACACAGCCTCTCACTCTTCCTTGACCCTGTCCTCCTGATATCCTCAACTCGCCAACGCGAATTCGCCAGTCAGCAATCAGAAATGATGTACCGCCTTCTATCCGGTGCGCCTGCCGTGGTACCCACAATGGCGACATCCTCTGCATCAGAAGCGGAAAGAGAGTGTCCGGTTGTGAAGGGATGGCGATGAGTGTTAACTCGCCAGAAGTATCCAACACTTTAGTGGCAGACCCGTTGGTCAACTCGTTGGGAAGAGTGGTGGAAGCCGAAGTGGCAGCACTAGTTCCCACGAATGTCTTGCCAGGAAATTGAGAGGGTAGTGTTAGGGAATGCGTGTACCGTCTAGGTGTACTGTGTCCAGGCAGTAGCGACGAGGTGTCAATCAACAGACGATGCTCCAGAATGTATAGGCCCAGAGGTTTGGGACTGTATGTCCGGGAGATGTAGGTGATGAGAGTGGAAGTAGGTGAAGGTGTGGTGTTGTTGGTCAGGGAGGAAGGGTTGCCGCTTGGAGCAGGTAAAAAAAAGAGCATTGTCGCCGGCATTGCTGCAATGTTGTGGCTGATAGGTCGTAATATTATTAGACGGACCCTGCCGTCTGTTTATTTTGAAACAGTTTTTTTAAGAGGTTGATGTCGACCTTTCCAATGTCTACCTCAAGGGTCAAATAGTATTGCATACTGGAAATGGACTAAATGAATGTAGTACCGCTCGACATGCACAATCAAGTGTATCTTCTTCTCATACACATTGTGTCAAGCACGTTGCTGTTATCAAGAGAAGGGTAAGTATGCTGGCATGTTAGCCATGGTCCAATGGATGGAGCTTTTCAAGCCCCACTTACAGGGTGACCCACCCTGGAAGCCATGCGCGGAGC
>QQTW01004538.1_pt1 | contig 10433 bp, 9 predicted proteins | sample 1904831 | NCBI WGS metagenome assembly QQTW01 (sample SAMN09435610, study PRJNA476489) | Subsurface metagenome, whole genome shotgun sequencing project.
ATTGCTTTTTTTAATTGATTTAGATCGCGGTAAACTTCTTGTTTAAACCACTGTCCCATCGCATCAAAAGGTGTAAAGGTTGTTCCCGATTGCCATTTGACATCTTGCCCCAATGGTGTAGTGTGCGTACCGTTAAGAGTTTGGGCTGTAACCATATTGGGAAAGCGGCGTTGCAATAGTTGCGTCAAAGCCGCAGATTGATCGAGGGTATCATTGCTAAACTTGATTAGCAAGTTACGACGGACGCTATAACGTTCTTGGACGAGATTGTTAGTTTCTAGAGGCGAAGGGGTAAATTCTACAGTAAAAGCTGGGTTGAATTGCTGGACAAAAGGAATAGCATCGCGTGCGGCGTAGTTATTAAAAGAAATTAAGATATTGCCCGATCGCTCTACCGAAAATAAACTACCAGCTAAAAGATGCAGCTTGCAACCCATACTATGACCTAAGCCATAAATAGGTAAGTATTGCTGGCGGAGTAAGGAGCGCTTTTGTAGTTCGTCGATAGTACGATCGAAGCTTTGGAGAACCGACCGGGCGATCGCACTATGATCGAGAGTATTTACAAAAGGTGTAGCCACAACCATATAACCCTGCTTGGCGATCTGCTCTAATAACCAACGATAAGTCACTTGAGGAGCCGCCGCCACAAACGCCCCTCCTAAAAAATGCACAATCCCCACTGGGTGCGGGGGAATTAATACCCAATTACCAGAAATTTCTTGCCAATCCATAATTAAATTGTGCCATTAAGCTTCAATACTTGACGATGTACTTTAAAGCAATTGAGGAACTAAGCTTTTTAAGGGCGGGACATTACCCTAAAAGACTTCGCGTTTAAAAAAGCACTGCTCAACTAAAATGGTCGTAGGTAAGCCTCTCTACCATCTTTAAAAATGAATGATTTTAGTCAACTATTGAGCGATAAAGTTAATGTAATTACAGACACATGGGTAACGGCTGTTCGTCAAGATAGACAAATTGAAAGTGCCGATAATTTATCGCGTACAGCTATTCAAAATCATATCTTGCTTGTGCTTGAGGCAATGGTAACAGTAATTTCTCAACATCAAAATAGCGCAATTCAGCCCCTAGTCGAAGCAAGTTGGCATCATGGCGTAATTCGCGCCGCTCAAGGATTCGATCCTACAGAAATTGCCCGCGAGTATCGCTTATTGCGTCAAGTTATTTTTGCGACTTTAGAGACAGAATTATTACAGGCGAAACCGATAGAAGTAGTCCGGGTATTTCGATTGATTGATGCGACCGTAGACGAAGCAATTTCTCAATGTTTCAAAAGCTATGTAGACGAGCGCCTAGGAGAATTAGAGCAGTTGCAAAGTCAATTGCAGTTAAATAACCAAGAATTGACACGCTTAGTTCGCGCCAATCAAGACAAGCTTTCTCATCTAGCCCACGAACTCAAAAATCCTTTAAATTCAATTATTGGCTACTCAGACTTATTATTGCGTCAAGAGCGCAAGTCTACAGAAGTAAAAGACACCTTTACAAATATCGAACACATAGAAAGAGTGTTACGCAACGGTAGGCATTTATTGCGCTTAGTCAATGATGCAATAGACGTTTCTCGCTACGAAGCTGGGGAAATGAAGTTGCAAATAGTCCCTACTAGCATCAGCTTTTTAGTCGGTAGCGTCGTAGAGATGCTACAGCCGTTAGTGCGAGACAAACAAATAGAAATAGTAGTAAATTGCGATCGCGCTCCCGATGAAATTAGGACTGATTCTTTGAGATTGCAGCAAGTTATCACAAATTTAGTTAGTAACGCCCTCCGTTATACCGAAGAAGGCAAAGTTCAAATAACTTGTGAAAGTCAAGATAGCGATAAATGGGTGCTAATTGTTAGCGATACCGGAATTGGGATTAGCTCTGAAAACCAAGAATTGATTTTTAACCCCTATTATCGAGTTAGCAACGATCGCCAAAATTATGTACCTGATAGTACGGGGTTGGGACTAGCTATTGTCGCCCAACTCGTGCAACTACTAAAAGGAAAAATTGAATTAGCGTCCCAAGTTGGCGTTGGTTCGACCTTTACCGTCACTTTTCCTAGGGCAATTTGAAAAGCTATCTTTGTTCGCTTTGGGTGGTTAAATTTTGTCCAATTCGGGGTTCCGTTCCCGCCAGCAGACGCTCAATATTGCTGCGATGTCGCCAAATCACGTAAACCCCCCCAGTCAGCGCAAATAATACATATGCTAAAGGCTGGTGGAAAAAGAGCATTAGTAAAGAAACAGCGATCGCCCCAGCTATAGAACTTAGTGACACAATCCGCGAAAAGGCAAATACTAAGCCAAAAACTCCAATGGTAGATAAGCCTACCATCCAAGACATTGCCAGTAATACGCCCAAACTCGTAGCCACCGATTTACCGCCACTAAAACCGAGCCAAATTGATTTGCTATGTCCCAAAACAACAGCTAAACCAGCACTTGCTACCATCCAAGGAAGCCAAGTTGTAGCATTTACTTCTAAAGGAATTAGTTGATGATTCGCCGCATAATTGACTAGCCAACCAGTAAGAGCGATCGCACCAAAGCCCTTAAGCGCATCTATCAGTAAAACACACGCTCCTGGGACAGTTCCAAGGGTTCTCAGCACGTTTGTTGCTCCTGTAGACCCAGAACCGTGTTCGCGAATATCAATGCCTTTCAGCACCCGTGCGGCGGTGTAGCCTGTGGGAGTCGAACCAAGTAAGTAAGCTACGAGTAAAAGTGTGCCGCACAAAGTTAACCAAGTAAGCATATTTTTTTTAGAAAAGGGACATCGCTTTAATTAAAAAAGTCGTCTTCTCGCTCTCTAACCATTTGCGGATCGGGAGCAAAAGCAAGTAGTAAAGGAAATTGCAGTAAAGAGAGGCTAATTTTTTCCTCCGAGTCGTCAACGATAATTAACGGTAACTCGTTAGCCTTAACTAAACGCTCGGCTTTAAGCGCCAAAGCATCCGCAGACTCAAATAATACTACACCGCGATCGGGCCCAAAATCAGCGCGAGTGATGCCTAAACAGTCCTGTAAGCCGCGTCGCCATTCTCCCAAACGTTCCGGCATATTAGCTAGAATTAGAGCGCGGAGGCGATCGCCATGCAACTCTGACAAAATTGAGATAACCGCCGAACTAATCAAAATATTTTGCAACCGACTACCCATTGTTTTTAATGCGCCCCTTCCTCCTTGATTAAAAAACCACTGCGACACGCGCTCTGCATGGATGGGTTCAAAGGTGCGGCGTAGTTTCCAAGGTTCTCCATAGTAGTCGGGCTTAGTACGATATTCGTCTAACATTTGACGAATTTCTTTAGTAGTAGATTGAAAACGTTGCTCGGCAAATTGCGGCGTATTTGCAGGAGGTGCAACAACTTTTTTAGGTGGTGGTGGCTGTTCTACACTAGCAATTGGTTGTAAAGGTGGCTCTTTAGCGAAGGTTAATTGCAGTTGTTCGGCGGAAGCTGCCAAATCTTGCAAGCTGCCCGTAAGATAATCTTTAAAACCCTGCACTCTAATTGCTAATTCTTGAGAAGTACCAGCAAAAGTAGTTCGCATCTCGGCGCGGATGCGTTCGGAGCGGCGTTCTAGTTGTTCGATCGCAATTTGCAAAGTTTGTTTGCGTTGTTCTAGGTGCGCCAATGATTCTTGCACCACTACAGACATAGCATTTTGAGTTTGGGACAACTGTTCGGAAATCGAACTATAGTTAGCCTGCAACCTAGCGATTTCTTTTTTCAGACTTTGTTCTTTAACTTGTAAATCTGCAATTCTTCGTTCCCTTGATTTTATTTGCTCAATATCAGAAATTCCTGTTTCTATTTGAGTTGATACCTCATCTGCCGATACTGGCGTTTGTCCGTCTACCGAATCAAATTCGGCAAAGCGATCGCCATCATCATTACCTTGAGTATTTTTTGGCTCTGTTACAGGCTCAGTAGTTGGTTCTGGGTTAGAAAATTGGTCTGCATTCATATAAAAAAGTTCGCCAAGCACGTGTCAAGACAATTTATTTATTACTGATTAGGAAAGCGTTGCTCTAAGCAGCTTTTCAGCATTTTGGGATCGAACAAAATTGGCAGAAAATGAATACTTTTAACTTCTTTAAAGTAAAACAAAATTGGTACAGATGACCAAAATATGCGCCAAGTTTGCCACTCTGCGTAAGGAAAGCTACGAATTAAAGATTCACCTCGGTAAATATCTAAAGCTGTATCGTTAAATTGCAAGCGCAAAGTTGCCGCCTGAAACATTAAAAATAGACCAAACACGGCGCAAACTAATCCTACCCACACTTGCAGCAGCAATATTGGAATTGCTCCCAAAACAATAACTATCGGCAACGTATAGCTAGGAACAAGTTCTACAGTTGAAGCCGATTGTGGCGTACTAGAAATGGTCATAATTTTTACTTTTACCTTTGTTTATAAACTTGCTTCCTATTTTAGAGGATGTATGAGAAGTCTTTGATGCTCTCAATCTGCCCCCCAAGTTTGGGGGGGACTTTAATTCAAGTTCCCCAGAATTGGGGGATTTAGGGGGCTAGTGCAGAATAATTGATACTTCTCAAATGTCCTCTTAGAGTTTTACAACACCGAGCTACCGCTACCTTGAAACATCACCAAGGTTAATAGAAAGTTAGTAACAAAAATAGCTAATAAAGCCGTAACTACGGCGGCGGTTGTCGATTGTCCTACCCCCTTAGCGCCTCCGGTAGTAGTTAAGCCCCAGCTACAGCCAATTACAGCAATTAAAGCGCCAAAGCAAGCGGCTTTAATTACCGAGCTACATACATCCCAAACGCTAACAAAGTTCTGCACCGAATCGAAAAATACATTTGCCGACAGGTTATATAAGTTATTAGCGACTAAATAGCCCCCAGCTAATCCAGTAAGTAAAAATATCAAAGTTAAAACTGGCATCATCAAGCAGCATGCAATAGTACGAGGAACTACCAAGTAGTCGATAGGGTCGGTTTTTAGGATATAAAGAGCGTCAATTTGTTCTGTAACGCGCATAGTGCCAATTTCTGCGGCAAAAGCCGAGCATACTCTACCCGCTAGCACCACCGCCGCAATTGCTGGGGCAAGTTCTCGCGTCAGAGCGATTGCCAGCACTCCTCCCACCGCCTGTACTGCCCCAAAGTTGATAAATTCTCTAGCTACTTGAATCGTAAACACCATACCTACAAAAGCGGCAGTAACCATCACAATTAGCAAAGATTCCGGCCCCACTGCTGCCATTTGGTCGATAGTATTGCGGCGGTGAATTTTAACTTTAAGCAAGTGAAATAATACTTGTCCGCCTAGTAAAATGGCTGCTAATAAGCGCTGACTCCACACTCTTAAGCTTGAGCTTTGCACGATCTTTTGCCTGCTGCAAAAGCTTTATTGTACCTACTGGAAAGGTCTTTAATAGACCTATGAGCAAAAGTTAAAAATTTTCTTCAGTCGGCCGGGGCCGACTGAAGCTATTCGCTTAGGGTTTTAACCCTAGGCAAACTAGGTGGGCTTTTGCAAGTTCTTTAATGAACTTAAAACTATTTTCATAAATAGCAAGGGCTAATTTTTTGCCAAAATCGCCCAAATGTATCTCAATAGACTTTTCTCAGTAATATATCTGCTTAATGTATTCCATAGGCTCATTACATTGCTTTGGAGGAGTTTACAAAACTTTTAATGAAAACTTAAGATTGTTGAAGTCATAGTTACTCATAGCGCGATCGCGTTTATTGTAGAAAAGAGCAATTGTCCCCAAACTTTTGCATTGACTTAACTAACGAAAAATATGCAACAAATGAGCATTTTGCCAAGTTTTCGCCCCACTCTGGCGCTAACAATCGTTTTTAGCTTCGTAGCTCCGATATTTTTAGTATCTGGGCTGTTGGTTAGTTTTTCCTTGCTCGGTCATCTTCCAGGGCTTGCAGCAATCTCCGCAGCAATAAACCAAGGCATAACTGAGTTTTTAGCCGCCTTTGGTAGTGGTAGTTCTTGGCGAGGAACGGCAATTATTGGTTTAGCTTGTAGCTTTGTCGGCGCATTATTTGATACTTATAACTTCAACCGCCATCGAAATTTGCGTAATTAAGCTTCAATTTGACGGTGTTGCTTAATTTTAGGAAAAGGTGACAGGGAAGTAGGGAAATAGGGAGAGAGGGTGACAAAAAAAATCCTATCCAAATTCAGCAACGCTAACGTAACTAAGCACTAAGTCTAAACTTGTAAATAATTTAACGCCGTACTCTGCTTCAAAAATTGCTTTTTTAGTTTCCAAGCTCCATAGCTCTAAAGCACAGTCTTCATGGAGATTTGCGGGTTTGAGGTAAAGATGCAGTTCTTGATTTGTAGAATTATAATCGCAACGTAGTTCGCTAATTGCGCCAATTTGCCGCCGATCTAAAGCTACCGCCAAGCGCAAAAATGCACTAACTTGACTGACTAACTGGCGGGAGTTTTTGGATAAATTGCGATAATTTTCATGCTTTTTCTTCGGAGCGCTGCGACGGTGATAACGGGCAATATTGGCAATAATTTCTAGTTCAGTTTCGGTATAGCCAAGTAATTCGCCATGACGAACTAGATAGTAAGAGTGTTTATGATGAGCAGCGTGATTGACGTGGTAGCCGCAGTTGTGCAACATCGCCGCCGCCCATAATAATTGTTTTTCTTCTATTCCCCAACTATGGAGTTTACCTTGGAGTTGGTCAAATAGAGACATCGCAAAAATAGCAACGCGATCGCTATGCTCTAAGTTAACTTGATATTTTTGTGCCGTTTTAATTACATTTCTTTGCCGAATCGAGCTTTGGTAGCGCAACCGATCTTCAATCAATCCGTGCGCCAGCATCCAGTTAACAATAATTCCTTCGCGCAGACTGCGTTCGCACACTGTCAGGGTATCTATACCCAAAAGCTTCATTGCTTCTAGTAAAATAATTGCTCCTGCTAAAATAATTTCCGAGCGGCTTTCCGAAATGCCTGCAATGGCGGCTCTGTCTACATAATTAAGCTTTCGCAGTCGATTAACAATTTCTTGTAAGTCTTTGAGGCTAAATTGGTATCCGGTAAGCGGTGAAGGAGTTAAACCTAATTTTTCTCGCGCGTGAACCGATGCCAAAGTCTCTATAGTGCCCGCAGTACCTACCAAACGGGGGACTTCTCCTGGCTGCAACAAGGCGCGCAGTTCATCTACAGGACGCTCTAAAGCGCCGCGCACGTTAGCCGTTAAATAATTAAATTCGCGATCGCTAATTGGATCTGTCGTAATGCGTTCGGTAGTTAAGCGTACTGCGCCAATTTTGGTACTGCTAAGACTACGGGCTTCGTGACTATCTCCTAAAATCAACTCCGTAGAACCGCCGCCAATATCAATAATAATATGGGGTTGCTCGTTAAATTCCATCCCCGACAGTACACCGAGGTAAATTCGTCTAGCTTCTTCTTGACCGGAAATTAAATCAACTTTTAAGCCTAATCGCTCGTCTACTTGCTGCAAAAACTCCTTACCATTGGGAGCTTCTCTTACAGCGCTAGTAGCTACAGCAATTGTAGTGTGGGCGTTGAAAGTTTTAGCAATTTCTTGAAAACGGCTAAGTGTGGCGATCGCCCGTTCGATTACTTCTGGCTTTAAGTTACCTGTTGTTAGATCGCGATCGCCTAGTCTTACAGGTTCTTTCTCTCTAGCAATAATTGTAAAAGCTGGTAGCGTTGGTTCAACTTTTACTACCACCATGTGCAAAGAATTAGTTCCCAAGTCAATAGCAGCAATAATTTGTTGCTCAACTTGCGTCGGAATTAGCCAACTTGCGGAAACAGAATTAACCATGTAAATATACCACCCAGCACCCAGACTTATAAATAACGATATTGTAGAAATGACAAACAAAAACAGTTATTTTTTATCCTATGACAATCGCCTCACCAGAAAAAGCGCCCACACCAATTTGGCTTGCTATTATCAAACTTTTGCGCTGGGATAAGCCCGCAGGACGCTTAATATTGATGATTCCGGCTTTATGGGCGGTATTTTTAGCCGCCAAGGGTTCGCCACCAATACCACTTGTAGGCGCGATTGTTTTAGGTACATTAGCAACTTCTGCGGCGGGATGTGTTGTCAATGACTTGTGGGATCGAAATATCGATTCGCAAGTAGCCAGAACCCGCAATCGCCCTCTAGCAGCGCGCGCCCTCTCGGTTAAAGTTGGGTTTGGCGTGGCAATTATTGCCTTAATTTGTGCTGGGGCGATCGCATCCTACCTCAATCCTTTAAGCTTTTGGCTTTCTGTAGCGGCAGTGCCAGTAATTTTACTTTACCCTTCTGCTAAACGAGTATTTCCCGTGCCGCAATTAGTCATGGCAATTGCTTGGGGTTTTGCCGTATTAATTAGCTGGAGCAGCGTTACAGGAAGTTTAGATAAACCAATGTGGTTGCTATGGGGAGCAACAGTATTATGGGCATTGGGCTTTGATACAATTTATGCCATGAGCGATCGCGAAGACGATCGTAAACTTGGAGTAAATTCCAGCGCCTTATTTTTTGGCAACTACGCCCCAGTCGCCATTGCAATTTGTTCTGCGCTGACAGTTTTGCTAATGAGTTGGCTGGGCGTAGTTATGCAGCTAAACTTTGGTTTTTGGCTGACGCTAGGAGTTGCGGCGATTGGTTGGGCTTGGCAATATCTGGAATTAAAGAATCCGCAAATGCCATCTAGCGCTTACGGCAAAATGTTTAGACAAAACGTTTGGATTGGGTTTATTTTACTTGCGGGCATGATTGCCGGAGTTTTGTAGATAATTTTAATTTTACTTAGTTCAAAGTAGACATATATTTTTATAATCTATCAAGCACGATCTCCGTTTAGCTCATGAAGTCTTATCTCGCCGCCGCCATTCAAATGACTAGCCTACCCGATCTAGAAAAAAACTTAGTTCAGGCTGAAGAACTAATCGAACTTGCTAGGAGACAAGGCGCAGAGTTGATTACGTTACCAGAAAACTTTTCTTTTTTGGGAGAAGAAGTAGACAAAATCGCTCAAGCTGAGGCGATCGCTCAAAAGAGCGAAAACTTCCTCAAAACCATGGCTCAACGCTTCCAAGTCACGATTTTAGGCGGGGGGTTTCCCGTTCCGGTAGATGCAGATAAAGTCTATAATACAGCGTTACTAATTGACCCCAACGGTAAAGAAATTGCCCGATACAAAAAAGTTCACTTATTTGATGTTAACTTACCCGACGGCAATACCTACCGTGAATCTAAAACCGTCATGGCAGGTACAACCATGCCCCAGGTTTACAATTCAAAAGAACTAGGTAATTTAGGTTTATCTGTTTGTTACGACGTGCGTTTCCCCGAACTTTACCGCCATTTAGCAAATAAAGGCGCAGATGTCGTATTTATTCCCGCAGCTTTTACCGCCTATACAGGCAAAGATCACTGGCAAATTCTTTTACAAGCAAGAGCGATTGAAAACACCTGTTACGTGATTGCACCCGCCCAGACAGGACAACATTACTCCTTGCGTCAAACTCACGGTCACGCCATGATTATCGACCCCTGGGGCGTTATTTTAGCCGATGCCGGAGACAAACCAGGATGTGCGATCGCCGAAATTTCTCCAAATCGTCTAGAACAAGTCCGCCGTCAGATGCCATCATTGCAGCATCGCGTATTTTTGTAGACAAATGCTTACACACTTTATTATTTAGGCTAAAAACTTGATTGTTCAAATTACAAAACCCGATCTTAAGGCGGGGATTTACAAAAATTAAAAGATTAGTCCGCACCACCTGCAAACAGGTATATTGCCCATAACTACCGGACACAAAGACAAGACACTTTTGCAGGGGGTTTGGGGGAGGCAACTCGTCCCCCAATGGGGGGTTTGGGGGGCAGACCCCTCAAGTCTTGGTTTTTCCTATAGAAATGTGGGGTGATATAAGCCCTGCAAACAACAAAAAAACCGGGTATCACTACCCAGTTTTTAATTAAACTTACTAATAATTAAGCTTTCACAGCTTGCTTAGAAACAGCTTTTAGCTCGCCTTTAGCGTACTTAGCAGCAAAATCATCCAAGGAAACTTGCTTAATCTTGCTACCTTGACCAGCAGATTCAAATTGTTTATAGCGATCGCCACAAACTTTCTGCATATAGACAATCGAAGGCTTAAGGAAGTGACGGGGATCGAACTCTTTGGGATTGCTCATCAAAGCTTCGCGCACCGCCGCAGTAATTGCCAAACGGTTATCAGTATCGATATTTACCTTACGAACACCGCTCTTGATACCTTTTTGAATTTCCTCAACAGGAACGCCATAAGTCTCAGGAATTTGCCCGCCATTTTGGTTAATGATCGCGAGTAAATCTTCAGGTACAGACGAAGAACCGTGCATTACCAAGTGAGTATTAGGTAAGCGGCGGTGGATTTCTTC
>QQTW01004539.1_pt1 | contig 10431 bp, 10 predicted proteins | sample 1904831 | NCBI WGS metagenome assembly QQTW01 (sample SAMN09435610, study PRJNA476489) | Subsurface metagenome, whole genome shotgun sequencing project.
CAGGCTGAGGAGCAGTGCGGCGGCACATTAGAACGAAACTCAGGAATGGGATATCTATTCGGCATGGGCAAATTCCCGAGCGGTGGAAATTTGTTGAAGATGGGTCTCTCAACACAGGCCGAGGGGTCGAAAGGTGTGCGTCGCGAAGAAAACGGTTCACCGTCACGTGGTATCAATCTCCTAACAGGAGCCATACTCGGAGATGGTCCAAAGTCGTTGCAACCGCCATAGCCGAAGTTTGGGCAGAACTCTGCTGGACCAGTATAGGGCAAGTCGCTTGCTCTTGTTCTCATTCTGGGACCGAGATCGAAGTATGGAATGTCCTTTGCGTAGCCGCTCTTCAAACTTGGTCTTGGATAACTCTGATATGGTAAGAATGGAAGATCTGCGCCCCAAGGATCAATCGGGTACCCCGGTGCCATGTCTAGGACAGTTTCGTCGGCGCTCATCGGTCTGGTCGGTTCTGTTCGTCGTGGCGCACCAGCAGCAAGATTCTCGCCACTGTAGAAACCGAGGCCGGGCTGCAGGTAAGGACCGGCATTGTCGCCGTCACCCCATGCAAACGGAATTTCACGACGAGCTGATCCGAATGGCCTATTCCCAAATCTGGTTGAAGAAGCTCTTTGATGCTGTTCAAGTGCAGCTTGGAATGGGTCGCGTGCTTTCTTCCTAGAGCTCCCAAAGAAACCCATAGTGTCTAATATGGTAATTCTCCAAAAGCAATATGGCTTTGCTCCTATGGGAGGAAGAAGACCGGAATGAGTATATTCCCACAGAAGGAGAAGATTGCCACAAGGAAAGGGTGGATTGTACTTGATGGAAATAAAGGTTACGTGAAATGGCTGATAGTTTCCATGGCATGCAGCCATTTCGGCATTGCAGTTTGTCACACAGGGTTGAAGAAGCGGCTGGCTGCATAGAGTTGCTGTCAAACAGAAGAGAAAGTTTGGCCCAATATGCATCATGAACTGCAAAATAATTTCAAACAGATTTGCGCAGAGGTTTGGTTTATGCGAAATCAAGGCTTGCTATGGAGCCCCACGCTCAGCAGCGCCAGCGGCACAGTGACACATGATCTTGGTCTGGCTGAGAAGGGCGGTAACAGGTTTAACAACTTGTGGAAGTCCTCGAATGTAATGCTCAGAAGGAGTAGCGAGTAGTGACGATTGATTCCTCGGCCAATATTGGTACAGCAACAGATAAAGGACGGGCTGTCACCAAGGCTTCCAGAGTTGTAGATGACATGAGCAGACCAAGAAGTCTAGCCTCTGGCGATACACAAAGCATCTGTCGAGACTCGAGAGACATCTGATTGACTGCAAGTTAGTTGTGCCTGCACAGGAGAAGAGAGAAGGTTGATGAATTTCGATCTGCGGTCCTTCGACTTCAGACCCATTATTTACTGTACTATCTACTAGTATTAACCCCTTCTCTACCCTAACCCTTATAGCCTAACTCTACCCGTAACCCTTAACTAGGCTGCATAACTCCGCTAAAGTCGACTCCAGTCGAGCTAGTATCCTGCTACTAAGGTTAGTTAGGTTAACTCGAAGTATTACTTGCAGCTTCACCTCTTCTTCCTTTACGCTGCTCTACTTGTACCAATGCCTGGCATTCTGTGCACTCTCCCCCACCAAAGTCTTACGACTACAGACGAAGATACTTTCGAAGACTCATTTTGAACTTTTGACCCTTTGACCTCTTGACCTTTGGGCCTCTGCACCTGGACAAAGTCTTTTTCTTAAAACAAACCCCCACAAATCTCACGCGCCCCAGACCGCCGCAGCAACCTCATCCGGAGTTCCTCGGCAAAGAGCATTGTCAGTTCAAAAATAAAGTCCTGTTACTGCTCAAAACGTTCCATCATGCCTTCGCCTCTCACATCAAGCTTTGCCACTGCGGCAGCCAACAACAACCCGGATGGGAGGAGAGGGGACGCTGGTGGTGACTGGTGAGTTGATCCGCCATACCATGATGGTTGTGAATGCGCAGATGGTAATGCGGTCATATCGTCTCTTTCATTCAAGGCCACTGTCGCATTGATCTGGCAAAGCCGTACACGTGTAAAACGCGCTTTGGCTTGGGCTAACAGATCTCTCCTCTTCCAGGGCTCGCAACCGCGCAAATGGTGCCACTCAGACCTTCCGTCGACCTTCACTTGCCACAAATGTGCCCAATAGTCGAGAAAGTAACCATGTTGGGCAGGGAATTGCTACGCCAACCTCAAGTGTCTACGTTCCGCCCCACCTGAATGCGAGTTATCAAGGAAACTCTCTGCGTAATGGTACGATTGGAGAACTGCGGTATACCAGAGATCAATTGGTCGCGCTGTATAAGCAACAACGAGACGCGGGAGCCCTGGACCACAACCTCCCTAACATATTTACTGGGGGCTGGAATCCTCTCGATAGCCGGGATTCTGCGAATTCTGCGTGGGGCAAACGGGAAGACACGAAAGATTCGAGCGTGGGCCCAGAGATATGTTGGGATCACAGCCTAAGGACCGAACCTCTGGCTTTGATCCACATGAGCGACGAAGAAAAAGAGGTTTGTTCCTTTTAATCTAATACTCTCATCTTCTATATTAACTTAGCTGTAGTTGTTCTTCTCTTCAGTTAATTCCTCCATCAAGCCGTCTCAAAACGCCTCCAAAGACAACAATGGAAATACCACTTTGGGCCGAAGGACCTCCACCTCCATTTCTCAAAACCACGCAGGACCTTTCAATACTGCTACCCCAGGAACCGGACGGCCAGGCACCCGGCGTCGAGATACCAGTGATTCCTACAATGGAACCAATCCTCTCTCACCTACGGGAGGCGGAAGATTCTTTCGAGACGAGCCAAGTGCTGCAATGCCTCCTGCATCTCTACTTCGACGAAAAACTGATTACAAAGAAGACGGTGACGATTTGAGGATTGAGCAACCAGAAAGGGATGCTGTGCCGAGGGATGCTCGCGAAGAAACAAGCAGTCCATTCGGTAGCTTGAAGCGCAATGCCACCGGACCATTGAGCGCTGGCCTGAACGTCCCTACATCTCCTTGGGCTGTAGGACCTCCTAGCGCGGGATTCGGATCAATGGGTACCTTTGGCAGTTTTGCACTTGGACCATCCTCTGCTGCCACCGACATCCCTGAACAGCGATCCGGCTTTGGAAATCTACGTGGCGAGAGCAGATTCAAGGGCTTGCTGTCCAAGACCAGCTTAGAGGACATGTCTCCTGTTGTCAAGGAAAAACCCTCGACTGGTAATCTTGGGAGGCTATCTGAGGTCGAGATTGATGGTGGCTATCAGCCCTGGGATGAGTCGCTCAGGACTCGAGCGGGCCGGAGTGATACCAATCCGTATGGTGACGACGTGCCGAGAAGTGGAAGTGCAGCACTCGGTGGTGCTCAGGACAATCTCCCAGGAATAGACCAGCTTGGTTTCTCGACATTCGGACTGCCGTCCAATACAGGGTCTCGAGATCTCATGCAATCCTCTGCAAGTCAGGATCTAGCCTATCATCAGACACCACAACACCGTCAAAGAAGCCAAGAACCGATGAGCCCAACCAACACAAACCCCTATCAAAGCCCGGAGGCTGACAGAAGGGACAACGCTGACCAGGACCTGGACAGCAACCTGATGCAGCAACGAGGGAACATCGGCTTCGCTGGCAGAGAGGAGCCAGGTATCAATGCATTCGGCACTCTGCGAAGGGGTGTGTCATCCGCGATGGAGGACCGAAGCCAAACCTCAAGCGCAGGGCCAAATCGGGGCTTTGCTGGACTTGGAGGGCTTGGTGGCTTTCCGGGATTTGGTAGCTCAGCATGGTCCGGCGTTACCAGCGCTCCCAAGCAAGATCGAGGCTTTCCTTCTGGTTTTGCAGACCCCGTCTTTGGCATGGGCGATCTACAGGCTCCGAACATTCCTGCTTTAAGCGGCAACAGCTTTTTCAGTTCACCTCCCGTGCAAAATGCTGCTGCTGGTCGACCAAGCAAGGTTAGCGCCATGTTTCCTCAAGCAATGCAAGAACAAGCACTAGGTGACAAGGCTGGAGGAGAAGGACTGGATAGATTAGCAGATTTCGCCACCAGAAGCCGAGGAATCAGCGGTCTCGAGGGCGGCTTTGGTAGGAGAGAGCAAGAGGCGCCTCTTCGTGGCGGGGGAAACTTCTTCGGAGATACCAGCAGCCACGATACAACCATGCGTCCTGGGCAAGGATCGGAAGAGTCTGGAGTTGCTGAAGGTCTAGGCTCTCTTTCCCACTTGTCGGGATTTGCATCTTCGCAGAATCTCATCACGAACTCCGGTGTTGGACAAGCGACGAATATCACCGGGACTGCAGATGTTGGTGTCCCGGGTGGCCAGAATGCGAGCCAGCCGAGCGGCAGTCCAGCTTCAAGCCAGCCTCCTGCCCCACAGCAAAGACAGATGGTAATGCCAGATCGCATGCGATGGATCTATCGGGATCCCTCTGGAACAACACAGGGCCCGTGGTCTGGCTTGGAAATGCACGACTGGTTCAAGGCCGGTTTCTTCACCGCGGAGTTACAGGTGAAGAAGCTCGAAGACGCGGATTATGAGCCTCTCGCGCAACTCGTGCGGCGTATTGGAAATTCTCGGGAGCCATTCCTTGTTCCCCAAATTGGCGTTCCTCATGGCCCGTCCGCCCCCAGTCAAGGAAATCACTGGGCTGCTTCGAGCGGAAACAATGCAGCCGGCGCTGGCCTTCCTCAACCTGGAGCTGCACAGCCGCCGTTTGCCAGCAGCTTCCCAAGCTTCGGCACAACGCTTACGGCAGAACAACAGAATGCTCTCGAACGTAGAAAGCAAGAAGAGCAGTATCTCATGGCGAGGCAGAAAGAGCATCTAGCCCAGCAACAAGTGCTTTTGAAACAGATGCAGCTGCAAGGTGGACCACAAGCATTACACTCCCTTCAACATCATTCTAGCGCACACAGCCTTCACAGCCAGCCAAGTTTTGGAAGCATTACCTCTCCTTCCGGCTACCAGCCATCACCTATCCAGGGGCCCATCCAGCCTCCCCAAAATGGTCCAGGTTTCATGGAAAGCACCCTGCGTCACGCTCACTCGGCACAATTTGGTGCAGATTTCCGAAGCGGGAGAGAAGAAGACCTACCGAACCTTCTGGACCGTATGAATGTGTCACGAGGAGCCCCTTTTCCCTTTCCAAGTGGCCCTTTTGGACAGCACCAAGATAACGGTCAACCGCCTCCACAAGTAGCTTCGATGCTTCAAGATCGAGCGCGGTTGCAAATGGAACAGCAGCAGGCTGATATGAACTCTCACAACGAGGCTTTTCGTGACAACCAGGTCTTCAGTGGGCGCCTTCAGGAGTTCAATGCCTTGAGAGCTCAAATTGATGACAATGAGATGGCACCAAGGCAAGACGCGATGGCTCTACCGTTAGTTAGTATGCCCGGACAGCCGATCAGTGAGCAACAAATAAGACAAGAGCACCGAGCGGCGCGCAATGAACCTCCACACGCTTCACAGGACCCAGAAGCTCTCTCTCTTTCTCAGCAGGTCCAGAAGACTGCCGCTGCGATAGGCCAACAGCGCGCTTTCGTTGCGGACGAAAGTGCGTGGATCAAAACAGATCAGGGATTGCCACCGTTCCTTCCACCACCCCCACCTAGTGCATCGCCATTGCCAGCACCATCAGCTCAAAGAAACCGGCAGAATGTTGCAGACAACCTCGCTGTGGAATCTAGGTCCCCGAACCAGACGCCAGTAGATACCCCGAGCACATCCATTGCACCCTGGGCTGAGAAGACATCTGATAGCGCCAAGGGACCGTCGCTGAAGCAGATTCAAGAAGCAGAAGCCCGTAAAGCTGCACAGCGAGAAGAGATCGCCGCTGCTGCTCGTAAAGCCCAAGCCGAGCAAGATCGTACGTCGCAACCAGTGCCTCCAGCGCCAGGTTTGCCATCTACCTCGACCTGGGCCAACGCGGGCACTCCAACCACTCCAACCACACCCGGCACGAACGTTTGGGCCAAGCCTGCTCTAGGAAAGCCGCCGTCGACCGCCGCCAGTGCAGCTACGAAGAAGACTCTTGCTCAGATCCAGCGAGAGGAAGAGGCACGCAAACTGCGTCAGGCCGCTGCAGCAAATCAGCAGGTAGCGAATGCCGCTCCGATCGCAGCTGGAGGCAAGCGCTACGCCGATCTAGCCAGCAAGGCGCCCGCTGTCCCAGCTGCATCGTCGCCGCCAGCCAGTGCCTGGACCACCGTGGGCTCCAGTGGAAAGGTCAAGGCACCAACTACCGTCGTGGCGACTCCCCAGATCGGAGGTGGAGGTCGAGTTGTGAGCGGAACGACCGCCCCGGCTGCGGTTACAGCACCAGCAGCGCGGATTCGCCCATCGGTGCAGACGCGACTCGCTACCACGGGCAGCAATCAAAACAAAGCAACCGATGAGTTTACCAGGTGGGCGAAAAGTGCACTGGGTAAAGGCTTGAATAGTAATATCAATGGTATGTAACCCGTTTCATTTCACCAATCAATCCCCCCCCCCTCCCAAAAAAGATTGATCACTGACCGCCTCTCTCTCCTTCGAAAATCTACAGTCGACGACTTCGTCCAATCCCTCCTCCTCCTCCCCTCGGAGACAGAGATCATCTCCGACTCCATCTACGCCAACTCGCCGACGCTCGACGGCCGCCGCTTCGCCGACGAATTCGTGCGCAGACGCAAACTCGCCGATCGAGGCGTGCTCCAGGACGGAAGCGGCACGCCGGCATCCGCTGGTGCTGCTGGTGCTGCTGGTGCTGCTGGTGCTGCTGCTGAGGGAGGGGGTAAAGGGTTCGCGGTGGGCGGGAACGCTGGTGCTGGTGTTGGTGTCGGTGTCGGTGCAGGCGGGTGGAGCGAGGTTGCGAAGAAGAGCCCCGCTGGGGGGCCCGGGGGCAGGGATGATGCTGCTTCGACGGCCTTTAAGGTCGTGGCGCCCAAGAAGAAGGGGAAGAGATAGGAGCTAGCTAGCTTGTGTGTGCGACCTTGTTGTTGTTAGTGTTGTTATTATTGTTGAGCGGGTGTCTAATGTTGGTACCGCCGTAGCTGTAACTGTGGAAGCTTTTGTTTCGTGTCCTCTCTCCATCTCTCCCTTCCTCTTTGCGTGTGTATGTGTGTGTGCTTGTGTCCTCGTCGTATTGGTATTGGTATTGCGCAAGTAGCATCACCATCACCATCGGCACTACCAGTAGTGATAGTGATAGTGGTAGTCAGTCAATCAGGGCTCCGCTCCGCTCCACTCCGCTGATTCTGATTCTGATTCTGATTTCGCATGGGCATGGGCATGGGGCTGAGATACCCAGCTGAATGAGCGATGTAACTCCGTACCGTACCGTACCGTGCCTTCTCCTGAAGAGACTTGCTGTGTTGGCCACTGCCAATATCAGTGCCGCTGCATGCTAGACGCGCTTGCGCTGTAGATGCGTGGATGAATGGATGGATGGATGATCCTTGCCTGCCTGCCTGCCTCCCTCCCTCTCCATATATTAGATATCATCTGCATATGAGAGAGAGAGCGAGAGCGAGAGAGAGAGAGTGTGTGTGTGTGTGAGTGTATGTGTATATGTATCGAAGGATGTAATTGATGCCGCCAGCGTACCGCAAGGACAACACGCTGCATCCGTCGGTACTTCAGCGCCAGTGTTGATTTCTAAGGCTTGCAAGGCAAAGCACAGATCCGGCACACTGCTGATGATTGGATTCCGACGTGAAGCGGTTTTCTCGGGCCACCATCTCACTTACGTTCGTACGTTCGTTCGTCCGTGCTGTGTGTTGTGTGTTGTCTATTTTTGTGGATTAGATGTCAGGCTTCCGGGGTGAAGGGGGGTGAGGGTCAGAGACAGAGACAGAGACAGAGACAGAGACAGAGACAGCAATAGCTAGATGGGTAGATGGGTACTAAGTTAGTATTTAGTTGATGTTTTCGGGGAAGAAGGGAGGGAGAGAGACCCGTATGTTTGGAGATCTGCTCTCTTTGCATGCGTGTCTGCTATTCAGTGAGCTCTGCTGTTTCTGGTTTTTCTCGCCTGATTATACAGGGTCGCTTGATTGCACTGGCTGGGTTGGATTGGACGATTTGTTGGTTGACGGGAGACCATGATGCTGCTACATGGTAGGAAGCTCAGTACGCCACATGGGGCCCTGGAGTGGCTATATTGAACGTATACTGTAATCGTGTATACGGCTATGCTGCTGCGTCAGTGCTTGAGCCCCGCGTCCCGCGTCCCGATCCCCAAGAAATCCGGCAACTTGGTTGGTTAGTTTTACCTTTGCGGGAGACAAGGAGCAGGTATGGAGATCTGTCCAATTGCTGCCTTGTTCTGTTCGAAGGGGACATGTGTCGCTGAAGCTCCAGGTGCCAATGATGGGAATAGCACATAATGTACTAAAGGTGGAGAAAGGACCCAACGGACGCAACAAGAGATATAGTGGTAGGTAAAGAAAGGCCTTGCAGACTAGGAAATCTAACTCGGGAACCCGGGAGGAGCGTCGTCTTCGATCGTCCTTTCTCGGTGTCTTTCCTTTGGGATATTGATATGGACCAGTGAGATGGGTAGACGATTGTACGTCTAGATACACGTGGAACAGTCCTGGCGAGACGGAGCCCATTCTTTTCTATTCTCCCCGCCTGATGGCCCGCCAGCCTGCCTGTAAATGGTATGGCTGTTAAAGGACCGACCAAAAGATCGGTCGTCTAAAAGTTTGCTTGCGGGCTGCTAGTACGTTGGCTGAACTCTCGTAGGGTTCTTCAGTGTCTCTGTATCTCCAAAACGTCAATGGAGGGCAAGAATTTTAGTGGTCTCTGTGTTTTTTTGTTCTTTTGACAGTGCTTCGCCATGGTGTTCCTACAAAGGCTAGTCATGGGTAGTGCATGCGAAGGGAATGCTTAGATGTACAACCGCTTGTCCTTATTATCATCTATAGCGCTCGATCAGAGTGGTCACCACGGATGTTCCTGGAACATGACAGCACCAATTGGTCAGCTGCTTGTTCTCACCAAATGATATTTGTATGTCAACTCTATCCTCGACCAATGCCCAGGGTAGATACAGCCATGCACGCATAACAATCGAGGTAAAGGAAACTTGCTTATCTTTGGCGGATAACATACCTTCCCTTCCCACGTCCAGAATGTGCCACTGTGCTCGAATGTCTTCGTAGGGATAACGCGCAGCATCGCCTCGACACTTTCTTGTGGGGCGATGATGCCTTCAATGTCCCAATCTGTGGATATGTCCGCCATTTCCCTGATTCCGTGTCAGAAGCATGAGATAGAGAAGGGCAGCCGAAGATTTATGGATGAGCGTACGTGGATACCTCGCCAGGGTGCATGGCCAGAATGACAGTGGGGCTGGACTTGCGACGAAGCTCTGCGGCCATGTGCTAGGTATGGTCAAAAACGCCGAGTGGAAAGAGGAGGAGACTAATCAAGGAGAACTAGCAGACACATACTCGCAGCATTTGGTTCAGCGCAGCCTTCGATGCGGCGTATGCCCCGAATCCATCTTCGAAATCACGGAAATTGAGCGCAGATCCAGAGTCGCTGGACATGAAAACAATTGTGCCAATTGGAAGACCTGTGGCTAGAAGCCGCTGGGCAGTGATAATCGGCCCGATGGTGTTGGTATGGAGATGGTGAGCAAAGTTTGAGTAGGAGATCTCTGTGGCCCTCTAGCAGGCTTAGTACGCAAAACATGATGTACTCGATAGGCCTCCCGTTCGTACATTAGGATAGTCCAGCACCCCGGCGTTGAGCACTAAATAGTCGATGCCATGTCTCAGCACCTGTCCCAGTCGGGTGGCGAAGGCCTGTAAGCATCAACTTCTCCGTTCCCTGTGCGTGGCATCTGCCAACAATAGAACTCACGTCTATGCTCTGCTCTGATTTGACATCGCATTGATGTATCTCACAGGCACCGGGTCGGTTGGAATTGGCTGTCAGCTGCCACAATTCCGACGCACTCATGGGATCGCGTACAGCGGCAATGACTTGATCGCCTCGGGCGAGAAGCTGACGTACGAATTCTCCGGCCAATGTTTCCACTTCTCTTGTTCCCATGCTCCCAATTGCCAGCTAAGTAGTAGTCATCGACCACTCCCTTCATCCTCTGTACGTCATTCGTTTATCAATTGGGATTTCATGCTTCGCTCGTCTTATCAGCACCGCAGCCATGGGTCCAAAGTTGTGGTGCATCGTTGGCAGCAGCAGAGGTACTTCCTTTCAGCCACCATCCTAATCACACGTTACCACCATCTCTATGTTTGCTACGGTCACACCCTCCTACCTCTGATCTATATCGGTAGTAGGACTAATGTCTATCGGTCTTGCTTTCTCATAGGTATTGGCCTTGAATTCGTACGTCAGCTTCTCGCCCGAGGCGATCAAGTCATTGCCGCTGTACGCGATCCCAT
>QQTW01004540.1_pt1 | contig 10430 bp, 9 predicted proteins | sample 1904831 | NCBI WGS metagenome assembly QQTW01 (sample SAMN09435610, study PRJNA476489) | Subsurface metagenome, whole genome shotgun sequencing project.
GCAGGCCACGTTGAATCCGGCCTTTGGGAGTGGGTTGATAGTGACCGTCGAATCATCTCTGTCGTTCCCACTGTGTAGCTCGTTAGTATGTGGCTAGACACCATGCAGCGAGTGGGTTCTTCCTTCGGCTATTGAATAGCTAAGGAGAGAACTTACTCGTGGTACTCTTTGTTAGGGAATGTTATGCAGGCAGTGATGCTCTCCATCGTGCCCTCTACCCGATCCGCATGTCGATGTCTTCCCATTTGAGGAACGAGTCATCCAAGGAGCCGTAACCCAAGATGATGCGGTGCGCGTGGCAACGCAGAGCTGTCATAAGCGCCACCGACATGGCGTGCGAGATCGTGACATCCCAGGACAAGGACCCTTCCTTCAATGCATGCTCAAACCAGACGCGGGACAGCCGCTGAAGAAGTATGAAGCCCACAAACCGGTCTGGGTGTTCGGCTTGAGATAGTTGCCCATTGTTGACCAGCTGGATAATAGCATCTTCGCATTGCATCTGTTCTTGTTCGGTCGCCACAAGTCCATGACTGAAGTTGTAGACGTCGAGGATAGTTTGAATTCCCTCGTAGAGCGTTGACTCGGAGACATGAGGCTCCTCGCTGCCCGCAGGCTCCAGGCGTCTCGCCATAACGCCGGCAAAGGCGCCAAGCAGTTCGGCCAGGGGTGTCTCTCCCAGTTTGTAAGCATCTTGTTAGTGACGACCAAATCTAGTAAAGCTACCAGACTATACTTACCGCATCCCAGATTCACGTTGAAACTGTTCGAACCGCTCCGACCACAGTTTCCGTTTGTTGATGATGCCAGTTGAGCCGAGAATATATGAAGTGGCGTGCCCCCCTGGACGCCTCGCCCGGTCGGCCGCGAGATTTTTGCCCCAGCAGTACAACCTGGATACTCGGGACGCCATGTTGAAGGATCGGGATGAGCTGGCAGCACATTAGCATGTGGTCATTGTCCTTGTTCCACCAGAAGATAAATTGACTTACTGACTTCAACCAGCAATAGAGACGAATACGAGGAGCCACCAGCTATTATGAGGTGACAGAAGTATCGCACCATACAATAAGCGGCCCCACTTTCCACGTCGTTCGAGTCGAAGTGGGGCCGGTTACTGTGCGGTGCGATATTTCTGTCGTATAATAATAGCTGCGTGAAGGCCGACCACTCCGCCAACGATGAGATCTGTCAGCCGGTTAGGATCCGCCAAAGTGAAGGGGGAGCCACGAGCTACCTACGTGAAGGCCGACGACTAGGAGTTCATGTTGTAATTCGTTCACGAGAAGCCAGGGGCCGAACGCGGCGCGTTGCTGGGATGCTAGATGCTCCTGAACGTAATCGTTCCACTGTACTTCTATGAACGGTGGGATGAGTTAGCAGCTAGTGTGCCCATTGCCACAACCACGATGACCAACCAGGGATTTTGTGCTCAAGCCAATCCATCCGTTCCACCCACTCGGGGCGGGAGGAGACGCGAGATGTACCGATCCTTCGGACACATACGTTCCACGTAGTCATCATCAAGTCGTTCATGCTGGTCGGAAGAGGGTGATCGGAGGAAGAGGTGAGACAGGCGAAGTGGCTGATTCGACATGGACGTTCGATGGACGAGGGAGATCGACACGAATGATGGCCGCGCCCAGTGTAGCTTCGTACCGATAGAAATCACACCCAGACTTAGATAGATATCTTGAATTCAACTTCTTGATCTTAATCTACTCATTCAGATTGCGTCCGACCACCGCAACACCGTAAGACCTGCCCCAATGCCTTATCCACGTCCACCGACCCAATGTCCACATCACTCTCTCAACTTTCTGGCTCCTTGTCTTCAGTGCTGACCTCGCTCTCTGGTGTTGGAGGGACGGCGTCCAATACCCGTCCAGCTCGCCCGTCCCAGGTGCTGTTGTAGCCATCCGAAGCCATTTGCGAGTGCACTGATAGTAGCAATAGAGATAGAGAAGGTAACTGCCCCGTCATCAGGTAACAAAACCGGTTGGTGACCGGCTGGCAGTAGTACGAACACGTTTGCGTGACGGATGTATTGGATCCATGGCGGTTGTTGGGCCCTTTGCTGAAGTTGATTGACATTCAGCTGTAGGGACGACGTCGAGGGTTCGAATGCCAGAGGAGCCACAGGCACCCAGTACAGGTTGGAAGTCGTCGAACTACTCCATTCAACGGGTCGTGTCCATGACGTTGAGACATCTGAAGCAGCGAGCAAATCATCGCCGTTAAGAAATGATGGCAACGAGGACCGGTCCGCCACTGAGAACTGGCTTCGTTAACATGAGTAGGCCGGATGACCTGGCCAAAGCCCACCCCAACAATGGTCAGGACGTGTTCCGTCAACTCTTCCCACCCGTATTCGCTGCTAAGAAAGGAATGTGTCTCGGCCTTCATTGAGGGCTTGATCCGTCGTTGCACCAGATCGCAGAATTCCCATCCTTGGAGTCGTCGGCGTGATGTTTGGAAGGATAGGCGTTCACGGAAGACGTTGGATTTACCACAGCGATGGCATGCTTGGAGCAAATCCTAAAAATCCGTCACGATATCCTCTAATCGACACAAAGGCTTCGACCCTTCAACTTCTGTGGAGGTGGGAGCCGGAAGAAGCGGGAGATGGCGGTTGCATTAGAGGGCGGAACAAGGTTCTCGCTAATTCCAGGGATATCGCCAATTCTCATGCAAAATACTTATGAAGCCCTATACATATTTGTATGAGGAAGATCAAAATTCGAGAGAGGTCAAACGAAGCGTCTGAGAGAAAAGATACAGTGATGTATTATGAAGGTAGTTAAGAGTAGTAATTACTGTTGACTAGAATTGCAAAGAGTGCAATGATCAATGAGCTTTAAATTTTGATAATATCAAGCCTGCTACTAACATTTACTATGGGATATGAGACCAATGAACCAAAAGTTTTGTTTTGATGGTCAAACTTATTATTATGGTCTCATATATCCGTTGGAAAATCTCCTGCTAATTGAAGAGTTACTGTGCCTGAGCTTATGACTTTCTGTTGTGAGAATGTAACGCTATTTTGGTTTAAAATCTGACAGGTTTGTTGTAAACATGCTAGCGATATCCCCGGAATTAGCGAGAACCCTGTTCCACCCTCTATGCTCATCTATTATATCACGACAATAGTATCGCAACATACAATAACCGGCAGATGAAAATGTAACATACCTACACAACGCCAAACTGACTGTCATCAACTAGACTAGAGACAATAGAACAAGCCATGGAGAAGAGATCTGGCCGCTTAAAAAATTATTCTCTCGCTATTTGCTTCAATGAGTGCATGCCTAAACCAAAATGCACTTTCCATATAACTTCTCCAAGGAGCTGCACCGATTGCTTTCTGCAGTTTCTATTAACATCAAAAATCACGCCATGACCTCCAGATCACATAACTATACTTGCTATAGCTCATGATGGATTGTGATGAAAGCTGGCTGTGATATGTTGGATGGCAATGCGAGCGCATTTTTGGTGAGGCAACAGCTTATCGGCCGGTCACAGCACGTTGCGATGCTATTGTCACCTCGTAAAATAAATCCCTCGCTAATGGCTGCCCCCACTTGCACCAGGCTGTCGGTCGCACGCTGGCACATGGCACATCGCATAGAGCATTCTATGAGGGAGGACGTAGAGTAATCAAAGTGGTAACATAGGATATGGTACCTCTTACAAAGGGACAACTGGCGTTAGGAGATGACTACTTATCTGCTTCCTGATCTCGAGCGGTTTTGCAGCCGCTGCAGATGAACATATATTGACAACATCTCTAAAAATCTCTTGCGAGAGCCATTGGAGAATCGAATAAATGCTCGGTAGATCTTTACCATCCGTCAATCCATCGATCAATCCGAGCTGGTGGTGTTGCCCACGACACCGGCCTGTACGTTCTGACAACGGCCCCCCTCGCATTTGTGGTACAGACTGATGCGCTGAGCTCCGCCGCAGTACTCGCCCGAGTCGCCCGCGCACTTCATCATGCAATTGCCCGTGATGCTGGGGTTGGGGGCGCGGTCGCTAGGAATGGAGTTGCCGCAGTAGCACCTAATGGTGTCAAGGTCTGGTTCTCTTTCAATCGTTTGATGTGACTTACTCCTTGGCGTACTCCAGCCCGGCGTACGTGTACCCCTTTCCGTCGCAGAAGTCGACGCACTTGGACACGGTCATGTCGTTGGCCGACGTATCCGCATCTGGTAGCGTCCGCGCTTTGAACGCCACGTCCGTCCCGCACCCAACGTACTCCCACCCTTTGGAGGCGGTCAGGTCGGTGAAGAACGAGTCGGGCTTGCCGTAGGACGTTGGAGCGCCGCAGCCCGACTCTGGCTGGGCTCGACCGGGTCCGTTCTGGACCTTATTACAACCGGGCAGTGCCTCGAGCACGCCAGAGATGGGCTCATCGATGGACGGCGGGATGATGCAGCCTTGAGAATCGGCGTCGGGGATCAACGGTAGCAGCGGGGGACAGTATTTGATGTCGCCATTGTGATCATTGGCCTTGTTGCCATCCAGACAGGTGGTGATGGCTTTCTCGAGCGTCTTGACATCCCATCCGTTGATCTGTCGGTCATCAGCACTGCTGGAGTGAGCATCGATCGGAGATACCTACAAAGTCACCATGGTATCCATATCCGGTCGGATCACCGTTGGAAAAGACAAACGGCTGCGAATCGCCATACCACATGTCCTTGAACTTGTCGACGGCCCAGGTGACTTCGTAGAACAGGGACATCGTGCGATCTTTGAATCCCTCCGGACATTCTCCGCCGTTGGCCGAGGACCCGTACACGATGTGAGACTTGTGATCGGGCGAGTCCAGGTCGACACCGTTCCAGCACGACGGAAAGAAGACCTGGGCGCGTAGTCCCCCGGGACAGTTGTAGTCTGGCAAACCTAGCGTCTCGGGCTTATTGGAGCCTAGACAAGTAAAGTTGATGGCCTGCTCTTGTACAGTTCCCGAATAGGAACGACGTAGTGGATCTCCCGCAAACATGCGGAAGCCCTCCGGGAACGGTTTGAGCGAGGTTGCATCTTGGCCGGTGTCCGTACGATGACTTGTACTCTCAGCAGGCGACCTCCGGTGGATCGTTGCGGCTACTCACAGATAGTAGATCAGAGCTCCTCCCACCTGGTCGACCGAGATGAAGCTGCCGTTCTCGGCCTGATAGAACAGCGAGGGCACCCAGTAATTGGACTTGTCTTCTTTCACCGAGCACGACGAGCACGACGAGGCGCGAGCCTGCTGGAAGTCCATCGAAAATCCAAAGCCATTACCGCCCATGATGGTGTGCAGATGACCCGACACCTTGCCTGGGTTGATGATGGGGTCGGCTCGCTCACGCAAGACAGGGGCCGGGCAGGGCACCTTCCAGAAGGCCTGCGTGAGGCCGAACAGCGCCAACGATAGCGTTGAAGTGGTCGCCTTCATGATGAATGCGTATGTATACTGAAATCGGTTGAAATTTAATCCACGGTGAACTCGAGGGAGCGTATCGAAGGAACGTCTTTATAAAAGCTTGATTGATCACCAGCAGTCAAGCAAGGCCGTCAAGGACAGTGGTACGACCGGCGTCACAAGCACAGCGTCAAAGGAGTGTGGATGTCGACAAACAGACCGACGGCGGGTTCCAGGGAGAGACAGTGGGAAGGACAGAACAGTCGAGTGGGTTACTCGACCTGGACCTGGAGGTGTGGACCTGCACGGTGGAGCTGGCCGAGTGAAACGCGCAGCGTAGAGTACAAAACAGAAAGACCGAAAAAGAGAGACACACAGAACGAGCGACTGTGAGCAGAAGTGGAAGAGAAAGAAATAAGAAGTCCACGAGGACGGTGGACTTCCAAAAAGAGATGCTAGGAAAGTCCGGGCCGAGGGTTGATAATCCATGGGATGAAAGGGTCATGTTGGATCCTAAATGCCGGCAGATGCTGTAACGACGGTGATGATCGAAGTGTGGTTGCATCCCAATTTTTTTGATTATTCCGTACCGGGATAATCTAGCGCCAGATGAAACTGACCACCAATGACGCGGCAAGAAAAATATTATCGTCGGAAAAGTAATTGCGAGCAGCGAAGTTGTGATGGGTGGCACAGTCAGCCTGTGTGATTATCGATATCAAAGTGGTTGTTTCAACATCAACCCTCAGCCGCAACACCATCGGCTGCCAGAAAATGGAGCAGCAAGAGCCGGCTAGATCGGCGCCAGCAGCAACAGAAAAACATGTCAATGATGTTCAACTGCCCTTCCCTTTGGGGCAGGGCGTCGATGTATCCACGCTGCAGCTCATCACGCAAGGCGCCGAGGCCCTCCTCTATCGCACCATCTATCTGCAACCATCCCTCCCATGCGCCCTCAAGTATCGCCCACCCAAGTCCTACCGACATCCGACGCTGGACGCGCGCCTGACGCGACACCGCGTGCTGGCGGAAGCGCGGGTGCTGGTCCGCTGTCGAGCCGCCGAAATGCTCGTGCCGGCCGTGTATCACGTCGACTGGGAGCGCGGTTGGTTGATGATGGAGTGGATCGAAGGGGCCAGCGTCAAGCAGGTCCTGCATGAATATCTACGCCGGTCGTCGAAAGATCCTATGGAAGATGAGCCGCTGCGCGAGCTCATGGCGCGCATCGGCGCGGCCGTGGGTCGCCTGCACGCGGCGGGGGTTGTGCATGGGGACCTGACGACGAGCAATCTGATGCTGCGGCCTCATGTCGAGCAGGTCGAGGCATCTTCCGGGGACGACATGGCTCGGTCCGAGCCTCTCAGTGGTGATGTGGTGCTCATCGACTTTGGTCTGGCCGCCCAGACCCTTCAAGACGAGGACCGCGCCGTCGACCTGTACGTGCTGGAGCGCGCCTTTGGCAGCACCCATCCGACCATCGAGTCGCTATTTCAAGACGTGCTCGGGGTATATAGGGTGTACTACAAGGGGGCAAAACAGGCGATGAAGCGGCTGGAAGATGTCCGGTTGCGAGGACGCAAGAAGAGCATGATTGGGTGATGATGGGAGGTGAAGCAGGCACGCATATCCAAGAAATTTCTATAATCTATGTTTGCTTCTCCAAAGAGGCGCTTCCCCCCCCAACGCCAGACGAACGCAGGATGCATCGCCTATGATTGTGTATCATCCGAATGGCTTCAACACTGGTCCAGCTTGGCCACGGCGAAGTAGCCCTTGTTCTCGACCACACCACGATCGCGCACGACGGCCGTGTACTTGACGACCCAGTGCGCCTCGACATCGCCATCCAATCCGTCGCCGTGGGGCTGAGGTCCGGCGAGGAATCCCACCCCCTCCGGACCGTCCCCAAGCAGCTCTCGCAGAGTGCCGGTGGGCAGGATGTTGGTGCAGTCGTTGTGCGTCAATAGCTCCATGTGCTCCCGCTTGGCAAAATTCATCAACGAGCGGGGCACGGTGCAACAGTCGCGCACGTTGATCTGGTTGACTGCGGGCCGGACCTTGGTGTGCTTGAGGAACTCCTCCAGTCGACGACTGCCAAACTCGGCCACACCTAGCCGGCCGATGATACCCTGGGCGTGCAGCTGCTCCACCGTCCGCCACGTCTTGATCATGGAGCCGATATCCTCGACCTCGCCGGTCTCTTCAACGTGGATCCCATTCCGGTGCTCCTCACAGTCTCGAGGTCGACCGCCATCTTCGTCCTTGACATAGAACGCCATATTCGGAAACGACAGGATCAATAGGTCAATCGAAGGCACCTTGAGCTCGCGCAGAACCAGATCGATGGCCTCGAGCGTCTGCGCACGCCGGCAGGCCGGGCTGACATGAGGCAAGAAGAAGAGCTTGACGGTGATGTCGTACTGATTGCGCTCCTCGGCCAGGCCGGACAGGGACCAGTCGATTGCGGGGACGTAGATGGTCCCGTCGGCCCGGGACGTCCAGGCGGTAATGGGTGGTCGATGGGACATCTCATTCATGACTCCGTTCACGTCCCCATTCGTCTTGGGCGCATCCTCCAAGGCCACCTCCTGTGCGGCCAGGATATTGGTGCGCAAGGACGCCACCAGCTCGACATTGGACTTTTCCACTTGATGCCGTCGGATGATGGAGGGGCCTCCTTGCATCACATTGCTGCATGTACCCATCCATCAGCATTCAGCCGGCAGACGCATCATTCCCAGCCTAGAGCACGTACGAGGTGGAGAGCACGAGCTTCATGTTGGCGGCCGATACACAACTCCCTCCGTCTATGTATGAATCCCTGAAATCCAATAAAAGTGGGTGACACGGCAGCAATCCAAACTACGCTCGAAACGCCACTCAAGCCTTGAGGGGGTGCATCAATCCCATCCTCACCAGTAGTCGCATCTTGAGGCGTCAAGGTAGTTCTTTCCGTCGAGGAAGATGTATTCTGCTAAGTTCGAGCTAAGATGCTTCTATCCATGTCCTCTTTAAAGGAGTCCCACCTGGAGTCATCTCATCCCCCCACCACATGCTCCGCCGGAAAAGGAGGATGAGGTCAGGATGGATTAATCAGCCAAAAATAAGCTCACGGGATCGGCTCGGGACAATATTCATCCGGATTAGATAATCCGTCTCGAATGACTAATACATCTGTTGCAATTGCCCTGAGACATCTTGTGAAGCTCACAGAGCTCGACTTCAAGCAGGCGTCAGCCCCGGTCGTGGCCATCATACAGAATTATGGCCATCAAGTATGTTCCCTAGCATTTGAATATGCACATCAGTTAGCTAACTTGATGCAGCTACCTGATTCTCCTGTCACGACAGGGCAAAGTGGTATGTGGGGTTAACTGCATTTGCTTTCCCCCCACTAAATGATTGCAGCGGTTGGCCAAATGGTTCACCACTCTGTCTCCCAAAGACAAGGCCAAGATCATCAAGGACGTTTCCCAGCTGGTGCTCTCTCGGCGAACCCGCATGTGCAATTTTCTCGAATATAAGGGTAGGTGGGCTTGCATGTAACTCACCTCGATATCCCACACTCACATGCGGGATAGATACCAAGGTGGTCTATCGACGCTACGCCTCGCTCTTCTTCATCGCTGGATGTGCGTCAACCGACAACGAGCTGATCACGCTCGAGATCGTCCACCGCTACGTCGAGCAGATGGACAAGTACTACGGCAATGTGTGCGAGCTCGACATCATCTTCAATTTCCAGAAAGCATACTTCATCCTGGATGAACTGCTGCTAGCGGGGGAGATGCAGGAGAGCAGCAAGAAGAACGTGCTCCGCTGCATTAGCCAGCAGGATAGCCTTGAGGATATGGAGGTGCGTGTGCATTGGAATTGTTTGCCCGCTGTGCAATTTATTTTTCGTTTCACCCTCCTCTACTTCTTCCTTCCATCCGTGGTGTGTGCCCGACTAGAAAGGTCATGTCCTGACCCTTCCGGTGCCCCCTAGGTTGAGGATGATGGTATCGCCAGGGTGCTGGGTTGATTTTCCCCAGCATCCATCGCGGCCAACCCCCTCTGACTTACCACTACCCCCTACGTTGCACCTGCGTTGCCCCTGCAGCCTGGCCTTGCTCCCAAGGTCGACTGGAAGGCTGACCATTGCGAGGCGAGGTGCATCTCTACAGGACGAGGAACAGTTGGTGCAGAATCTCCGCTCGGCGGGTCTGGTGTGACAAGAGTCTCGACGTCCCGCCAGTGTGTGTCCGGCGGCTCACTTTCGGTCGAGCCTGGCTTCAAGAATGATACCAATCGAACATGAAGAGTGATACCACGCTGCCTACTTCTTTTGATTCTAAAAACCATCTGCTTCTTTGTCGTTGTTTGTTCCTCCCTCGAGTCATGTGCCCTCGACCGTTTCCGGGATGGCCGTTGTTTGGGATGACGGATGACTAATCCCTCCCGCTATCGCCAATCACCATGCGCCCAGCCGTCACGGTCGTCGATGCCGGTAGCGCTCGCGGCAGGTCCTGCTCTCCACCTTCATCACCATCACCTCACCTCACCTCACCTCACCTCACCTCACCTCACCTCACCTCAACCTCCATCTCAACATCATCATCAGTATGGCCTTCATTCACTCGGACAACGCGCGAGGCTAGGCGATTCGCCAGCCTTTGCGCGTGAAATCGCTTCGGTCTCTGCAGCCAGCTTGGATCGTCGTCGTCATCTCATCTCCGGCATTCCATCTCACGTCCGTCATCATCTCAGTTGAAGCTAGCCTCAGCGCTAGAAGGCGACTGATCCTGGAGTCAATCTGCGCTTAAGCCATTAAGAGCGCCTAATTTCTACGAAGAAAGTCAAGCAATCAGCCGACGACCTAGATTACGGAAGCCGGCATCATGAAGGTAGGCGCATTCACTGATTTCATATGATGACCATGTCATACCGAATCATTTGTTCATCCGGCGAGCTATCACAGTTCCTACCACTCCGCGAGTTTGACGATGTCACGCGCGCCCTCAACTTCGAC
>QQTW01004541.1_pt1 | contig 10428 bp, 7 predicted proteins | sample 1904831 | NCBI WGS metagenome assembly QQTW01 (sample SAMN09435610, study PRJNA476489) | Subsurface metagenome, whole genome shotgun sequencing project.
CTTCTATCTTTCCCATTTCCAGATAATAAGAAGAAGAAGATGATGATGATGATGATGATGATGAATGATAGTGGTCAGAACAAAACCTACCTTTGCAGCCGAAATAACCTGCCTCCCTCTGCCCTTCCCCTCCGAAGCCCCCTCAATAATCCCTGGCAAATCCAGAACTTGGATCTCGGCCCCGGCATACTCAAGCACGCCAGGGATGGCCGTGAGGGTCGTGAACGAATACGCGGCGACCTCGCTCTTCGTCTTGGTAATTTTCGACAGGAAGGTCGATTTGCCGACGGAGGGGAAGCCGACAAGGGCGATACGGGCGTCGCCGCTTTTGCTGACGTCGAAGCCGGCTCCGCCGCCTGAACCGGCGCCCGGGGCGGGTTCGAGGAGTTGGGCTCGGAGGCGGGCGAGTTTTCTGGACTGAGGTTAGTGGGTTGGTGGTGTTACGGGCTTAAGATTGAGAGCACCCTTTCAGGAGACCCAGATGATATTCTTGCGCGACATCAGATATGATCGAATTTGAGATCCATTAGAGTATACCGGTAGCTTTGTTTTCTACAATCTATTAGCCACCTCGAATCTTGGCCTTGACAATAAAAGGGCAATACTCTGCGTTCTTCTCATCTCCTCCTCAATCCTGTTCATGTATTTAGCTACACATTGTTTCTTTTTCTTCTCTTACAACTTTGCGATTCCTTACTCCTTGATCTTGTCGGTAATGTTCACCATTTTGATTCAACTGAGTATTCAACTGAGTATTCAAGCAGTACAGTTACACCGATCTATTATTATCGAGAACGGACGCAAGTGTAATATATATAGGGCTACAACTTCGAGGAAAGTTCTAGCGTGCCATGCCTGCTTACCTAAGCGCTTGGGCAAGGCTTAGCGCCATCCATGCTTCTACCTCAGCACCTTGCAAATCTCCAACTCCCTTCAATCATGACTGACACTGACACCTTATCCGCACTCACCATGCCGTCCGCCACAGAAACCGCAGAGCAAACAACAGAGCAGCTACAGACAGAGCTTCAAGACAGGATCCCAAATACCGACCTCATCTCCATCAACACCGAAACCTCACTCACCACCCCCTCCGACCCTACCAAAAAAGTGAAGAAGATCATCCGCCGCAAACGCCGCCCGGCCCGCGTCCAAGTCGACCCCTCAACCATCAAATCCGAGCCCCCACCGCAAACAGGCACGATCTTCAATATCTGGTACAACAAATGGTCAGGCGGCGACCGGGAAGACAAATACCTGTCCAAGCACCACGCCGCCGGTCGATGCAACATCGCCACCGACTCGGGCTACACTCGCGCCGACAAAGTGACCGGAAGCTACTTCTGCCTGTTCTTCGCCAAGGGTTTGTGTCCCAAGGGTCACGAGTGCGAGTATCTGCACCGTTTGCCGGGAATTCATGATCTGTTCAATCCAAATGTTGATTGTTTTGGGCGCGACAAGCATAGTGATTATCGGGATGATATGGGCGGTGTGGGCAGCTTCATGAGGCAGAATCGTACGCTCTATGTTGGTAGGATACATGTGACGGATGATATTGAGGAGGTGGTGGCGCGGCATTTCGCGGAGTGGGGACAGGTTGATCGGATTCGGGTGTTGAATTCTAGAGGTGTGGCTTTTGTCACGTATACGAATGAGGCCAATTCGCAGTTCGCGAAGGAGGCCATGGCCCATCAGTCGTTGGATCATAATGAGATTCTGAATGTCAGGTGGGCGACGGTGGATCCGAATCCGTTGGCGCAGAAGAGGGAGGCGCGTAAAATCGAAGAGCAGGCGGCGGAGGCGGTGAGGAGGGCTTTGCCGGCTGAGTTCGTGGCCGAGATTGAGGGGAGAGATCCGGAGGCGAGGAAGAGGAAGAGGATCGAGGGATCGTTCGGGTTGGAGGGCTACGAGGCGCCGGATGAGGTATGGTTTGCGAGGGGACAGGCTGCCGTCAATGGTGCCGGGAGGCCAGAGATCGAAGATGGTGGGGAGAGGTATCTGATAGAAGATGCACCACCGAGTCAGGAGCGCGACGAAGATGGTCGAGATGAGAGTGGTGGTATATTGTCTGCCTCGACACTGGCTGCTTTGCAAGGTTACTCTACCCGGATAGATGGTAATGGTTTGACAAGTAAAGGGACTGCTGCGGCTTCGGCAGGACCTTTAGTCAATTATGATAGCGATGACGATTCAGACTAATGTTCATATCCTCGTTCTTGAAAAAAAAGCTCATATCCCTGGATTACAAGCGCGCCTTCGAGTATCCTCAATCACTCAACACCACCATCAAGTTCATGAGGTGCGCCCTTCCTGCTCACGTAAACGTTAAGACGTCGAACGGCCCAAATCATAGTAAATGCAAGCGCCTGTGCGGAAATTATAGATGAAAGCATTACGTGTAGTGTTTTTCATCTCCTCTGCCATATCACTAAGCAACTCATGGACTTGTGCAAGATACTTCCTCTCGGCCACGGGCGCGTTCTGGATGACTTTTCGCCAGCTGTCAGGGTCAGAAAGTCTGGTGTCGCGGATGGCCTCGAGGATATCATCCTTAACTTCGATCGCAGCGATTGGGCCGTCGAGAAGGCTGTGTACGAGATCTTGAGCTCGGAGCTGTGCTGAATACGACTGTAAGTAATGATTTGGATGGATGGAAATGTTAGGGAGGAGAAACTTACAGGCTTCGACCACATGGCGTCGATTGCTTTTCTTGCCTCTGTGCTGTGCAATCAGAACTCTTACGTCCGTTTCCTTGTCTCTGGACGCCGGCATCGTCTCAGGGTGGCTTTGTTGTCGGGATAGCTTTACTCTTCCGCTGATCCCTTCACGCTGGTGCCGCTCACGGATCTCATTCCTGATAAAGCCCAGTAGGTCAGAACCTTTGATGTCAAAGTCCTCTTTCTTGTCCATGCTCTTGAACTTCAGTTGCTTCTCGCCGAGTTCCCCGCCGTCATGCTTGATTATGATGATCCAGCTGTGCTTATCATCTTTATAACGGTTCATCAGTTCGTCCGGCGAGTGAGTATCGACAGAGAGCTCTGCGCTGATATCGTTGGCCCACAGCTCCTGCACGATCCGTACACCTGCGGATCGGAGTGCGGTGGGATCAAAGCTGGCTACTAGTACGTCACACTAACACCTGGTCATTAGTCAACTATGTTACTGTGATTAGGATGTTGCTTTACCCTTCTCGTCAGCCATAGCCCTCCACTATCACCATCAGGATTCTTCAAGTACTTGGTACTAGTGGTTTTTTGGAAGCGCAACATCGATACAACCAGCCTTTCCCATGCTAGACTGAAGCCAACGGCATGGTGGTCTGGTGCACGGCCTTGTGTCTTCGGCAGAAAGTCCTGGATCAGCCGATCGTATCTCCCGCCGGCCGCAAACACGTCCCTCTTCTTATTGTCGTATAGACATTGGAAGAGTATACCTCCCTTGTAGAACTTCTCGTTGAGGCTGCTCAGCGGATTGATATATATCTTGCGTCTGATACCAAAGCGTTTGATATAGGCCACAACGGCATCGAGGTGGGCTAAAGTCGATGATGCTTGGGCAAAATATGGCGTCCCCTCGAATATGCCTTTCAGTTTCTGGGAGACTTTCTCGAGTGTGTCTGGATCTTATTAGCCGAGAAAATTCACGGAGTATTCAAGCGGCTTACCCCTAAAATCAAATCGTACTAAGTCGTCAAGTGAGGTGATATGAATGTTCAACGTCGGCGAGCGTAGTTCGGCACGTATTTTCGGCCATGACCACACACCGACATTCAGCTTGCTGATGACTTCTTTCACCATAGGTCGTTGAGGAACACTGATGCGGCAGAACTCTAGAATAAGCTCGAGAAGGTGGGAGTGGTTCAGGTGGAAACAGAACTGGGCAGAATGAAGGGCCGGGAAACCATCTATAACCTCATCCATGACTTTGATGACCTCCGCTTCTTTTAGCGCCATATCCAGACTATCGTCCGAGACAAGATCAAAGTGAACCTCTCCGAACTCCTTAGGTGAACCTCCAGTAAAGGTTTCACGATATACATTACCAAATGTGTATGTTTTCGTGGAAGAAGGAGGTTGCCTCGCAATAACCCGAGCATTTGGTAAAGTGAGATCGTACGGTAATTGAAGAAGTGTACCCGAAGAGTCAAGCAGCTGGACAACGTTCGATGAGTAGTAATTAGATCGCGGAAAAAACAATGGCCTCTGAATCTCCACGGCACCATGCCTGCGGAAAATAGACGATAATCTGCTCTTGGACAAAGTCCGGAGAAGCAAGTCATTAGGTCCTTCACTACTCTTGTTATTGATATCCCATGTATAGTCGATTATGCTATTCTCGGTCGACTGAGAGAATAGTGCTGATATCATCTTTTGATGGTAGGGCGAATTTCGATCTGAAATCCCTTTCAATGCTTCTCGAATTGTATCATCTTCAACTTGAGCTGGCAACCTCCCACTTCTCAGCAGTTCTGTACTGCTGGGCCGTTCGCTGGCGCGCCAGTTGATTAGGGACAGAATTATCTCGCCCTGGAGTGCCTTCTTCGCCATGTCAAAGTCCAATGGCAGAGTGTGATTTTCTTCCCTGATCCTTCTAAGAACTTGATCGCGCTCCATGTTGGTGGTAAGTGGATAGCACATCTCGAAAAAAATGATGCCCAAGGAATACATCTAAAAACACCATCAGCTAGTTCTAAAACTCTGCATAGAGGCGTTCTAAAGCTATGATAGTTCTACAACTTACATCAACCTTCTCATTATATTGAGACCTACCATTCGATCTTAGTTCAGGCGCTACATAGAAGGTGGTGCCAACACTTCGAGATAAGTCTCCATTGGAATCGCCGCCTGGGATCCCGGCATTGGAATCATATGTCTGTACACTGAGTCCAAAGTCACCTATCTTCACCGTGTTCTGCCCATCTATAAAGATATTGTCAGGCTTAAGATCGCGGTGAATGACACGATGACTGTGGATGTGACTAATTCCCTCGAGTATCTGTCGGAACAGTCGCCAAACTTCATCTATCTTGTCGTAAATGCCTTCTCTTATAAGATCACGAATCGTCTGGGAGTCTTTAGATTTGAAGAGGCGCTAGTCTGAGTGGGAGACTCACGTGTCGCTCACAGTATTCCATTTGCACATACAAAGTAGCTTTGACCGATTGAATTGAATGGAAGCTGGCCCTTGATCGTTGACGAGATTTTGGAGGCTCGTGGTAGCATCCTCCAGTAGCTATAGCATGTTCTTTACTCTTCTCGGAAGACTCGGTTTCCACGTCGGATGAGGCGTCGGTATCATCCTCAGCGCTCTCATACCCAAATTGAATCTGTGGGAAGCCGGAGCTGATGTAATCAAGCTCAGATGTGCTTTGGCCAAACCCAAAGCTGGGTTCCTGTGTTTGTGACTCTGAATCCTCGGTAGCGTCCGTCAAGTCGTCGGTCTGCACAGTATCAAATTCTTCCCAAGCATTGTAGTAGCGGACTATGAAAGGAGAATTGAGCCTTGAGAGAAGCATGACCTCAGACAGAATACTCGTCAGCGCTGCGGCTGATTTGTGGCTTATCTTCTTGATAGCATAGAAGCGGCCATCGATCTTGTTTCTGGCCTTTACAACTTCTCCAAATCCACCCCGACCAAGGCGCCCAGCCTCGACAAAGTCGCTTGCATAACGAGAGAGCTTAGAAGTTGCAAGTGCTGCCGATCCACGTCTGTCCTTGGGGTGTCTTGGAAGTTCGAAGAAGCTGGACTGTGATAATCGAGTGTCAAGGGGCGAAATAGGTTCAACAAGGAGAGGATCATCGTTCCGAAGAAACTCGCTAGGAAGCAGCTCGAACGCAGTGGGTCTTTTCCTTGGCTCTGATGCAAACATGCGGCGGAGAAGATCTTCCAAGGAGCTCGAGAGATCGAGAGAGGCCATCACTGCATTCGGTGAAGGGTGCTTTTGCAGAACGTCAAGTCCAAACATCATCTGTAAGAGGACAACCGCTAGATCCCAGATATCGCCCTTTAAGTTTCGTATTTGAGATTCGATCTGAGCATGCTCCGGGGGCAGCCAATATATTGATTTAGCAATGGCTGACGCAGATTTGGTCGTGTTGTTGAGGGCATACAGATGATGCTGGTAAGCGACATCAACGAGTTTTATTACGGTGGAGCTCTGTTGTGAAGGCGCGAAGAGCATGACATTGTTGGGGTGGATGGCCTTGTGGGCGACTCCGTGCCGATGCAAGAAATCGATTGCTTCAAGCAACTGCACGATCCAAAGTCTGACACTTGCCACATTTAGAGTCCCAACAATTGCTAGAAAGTCGGATAATGATCCTTTACTCGAAAATTCGGTCAGAAGGCGAACGTTCCAAAGACCAGTGCTGGCTTCCTGAAGCAGGGAGTAGCCAAGAAATTCAACAATATTCGGGTGGCGTAATTCTCTCAGAGCATCTAACTCGGTTTCGAGGATTTGTATATCCCTTTTGAAGTCGGTTCCAGAAGGAGACAGAACGTACTCCTTTAATAGTAGTGTAGAAACAAACTCCGAGACTACCGCGGGGAGTACAGTAAAGTTCTGTGACATACGTCCTCGCCCTATTCTGGACTTTCCATACACAGCGCTGAACGAATATGTATTGCCATCTTCATCTTTCCTAGTCATGACCCGATCGAATTTTATCTGACTAGGGATTTCGATGTCGGGCATGAAAGCATTAGTGTCGAGAGCAGTTGCCTTGTTTTTCCTCCTTGCTTCACGAGCCTGGTCCTGTCGCCGTTGAAGCTCTGCGGCCATCATCTGATCGAGCATTTGCTCTTCCTCGGCTTTGGCTTGGGCTTGCTGGTCATGCCCGCGCTCCAGCTGCTCCTTTGCGAGTTCTATTGCCGCTGCCTCTCGTATAGCTCTTTCGTCCTCAAGACTGGGTAAGTCGGGCGCACTCACCCTTTGCTGTACGTCGTCTTCAAGGAGCTCCTGCAATTCTGAAGCTACCTCGAAGATCATCTCTGACCCGAGCAGTGCCTTTGGCCTCTCTTGCAAAACTCTCTCGATTTGAGCGCGAGGTCTCTGACGGATAGCCCCAAAGTCCCTAATGCTGAGGGACGGAAGGGTCTTAGGATAAGAAATGGGCAAAGTGACTTTCAGAGTGATAGCATAATCAGCGTCGGACAAAGCTTTCAAACGAATTTGAAAAGTACGTTCTGCAGATGTGTTCCATGCCCCTCTTTTGATTTCCCCTTCTTCGAAATCATCCATGAAGATGGAGCGTAATGCGTCAACCTCATTTTGCTGAATTTCTAGAAAGTCCGTCATGGAGGGTTTAATATGTGCTGCTTGCGCTGGAGTGCTCCGCCTTTTCTCAGGCGGAGACCCTGCAGCAGTAGAGCCATGTCTTTGGGATATTTTGTTCTTGGCGGTTGGCTGAGGTGGCATTGCACGTTTATGGATTGATTTAGATGCATGAGGCGAATCTGGCAACCGAGTGCAGAGTATTGGGTATGGGCGAGCACAACAGCCGAAGCTGCGGCTCCCTACGCATGCCTAGCCATTGAGGCGAGACTGGGAAACGTGAATAACCGTATGTCGAAAGTCCAATAACCTAAACTATCGTGAGGTACCTGTAGTCGAAGGAAAGCCCTGACTGTTGACACAACAGACGGAGTGTCTCTCGCTTAAAGCACCCCTGTTAGCGCTTGCCTGACGTGTCTTAGGAGCATCTTCACGATGTAAACAACAGAAACAAAGATCGTCATACCCGAATTGTAGATGATCCAGCTGATGCTCGGAAATACTGCAGCCTTTTGAACTGCCGTATCTACGATAGCTCCCTGCATATCTATCGACCATGCTCGAATGGCTTATTAGTAGTACGCCATCAGATGATTGTTCAACGTTACAAGAACCTCCAGAGACGCCCGCTCCTGTTTTCGCATTACGAGCTTTCAAGACCGCGATATTCGGTACACCCCATCCTGCAGACGAGGGAGCACAGAAAGCCCCACGACAGCTTAGGACCGAGGCTGCACACACTGTTCTAGCTTCCACTAAGTCCACTCAGGCCACTGATCAGCCAAGCAACGCGCATTCAGGTCTCAATGTGCTGGCGGAGAAGCTACCTCCCTTGGCCTCTCCCACGAAGGGTATACTTTTGACACCCGGTACCGCCACTCAACGCCGCAAGACAGTGTCGTTCGGTGCTGCTGTGGTTGATACGAAAGCGCCGAAATCCAGCCATGCATCGCAAAGTGCTTCCCGAAGCGACCTCCCTGGCAATTCTCTAACCCCTTGGGTTTCGAAGTCAGACAGCCACGACAAACACCACCGGACTGCACTCACAAAGACGTTCTATGACATCCGCGATGAGAAAGCTACAACACGGCGAAATGATCGAGGCTCTAGTATGGTTGGCATAGCCTCGAGCAAGGAAGCCGAGCAGAAAGGGAATCTAAGATCGCGACCTGTGCTCGAACCGGATCGCGATCACGATGCGGATGTTACGCTTGACATCTCCGAACCTCAGTCGTACTCCGGACAGCATTGGAAGCGTGAATATGAACATTACGAAAGGAAGACGAGGCACGAGATGAAGAAGCTTGTGAAGTACAGGCGCATGGCAAAGTCGTACGCAATGAAAAAGGATGCCGAAGCTACGGACTTGGGAGAGAAGCTGAAGATGGAGCGTGCAAAGGTTGTCAGAATGGAGGATGAAGTCTCGAGATTGGCCGCGCAAATGGTCTCGGGTCCCGGAATGAACGGCGGCGGGAGCCCTGAACAAGCGCAACTCATGAAGGCACTGACTAAACAGACAGCGCTGGCTCTGGAATACAAGCGCAGGGTTGATCAATTTGAGGCTGCGCTACGTCATCCCAAGGATTTGGATTACGGTAGTTATGGGGCAGAGACGAACACAGACCCAAAGGACGAGAAATTCTCGAACACTATGGGCATAGATTTGATGGCGTCAGCGCAGCAGGTCCAAGAGATGGCGGGTCTTCGATTAAAGATAGTCAGTCTTCAAAAGACCGCTTCTGAAGCCGAACAAAAAGCGGCAAGACTGCAGCATGAGAATGTCTCGCTCAAGAATAACCTGGATGAACTCAAAGAGGAGATGGGTCAATTTGACAGGAGACGTGCTCTCAAAGTACAGCTGCAGAGGGACAAAGAGGAGAAACTCGAAATTCGACATCAACAGACACTTTCCGCTCTTCGGGCGGAATTGGCAGAGAGCACGAGAGCCCATAACAAAACCGTGGACAAAACGCAGCGCCAATTGACAGAGCTACAGGAAAGTAGCAAACATGAAGACTCGAAGCCTGAAGAGATGTCAGCAGACTTGCAACACCATCAGCGCAAGACACTTCGGGAACTTCGTCAAGCCAAAGAGGAAACTTCAACGCTGCGTCTTCAAATGGAGACTATGCGAAGAGAACTCGAGGATTCACGAGCTGAGGTGCGCCGATTACAATTTGCCCCAAGTTTTACAGAGACTGGAAACAAAAGTGATCACTCTGTGGATATATGGACTTCAGACTTGGCTAAGGATACGAAGCAAAGACATTCTGTCACGGCTTCGACAAGCGGTTCTGGCAATCGACCAGACCATAGGACGGTTTCGGATCAAGCAGCTTTGTCAGACATAAGCGTAAACAGAAGCAACGAATGCCTGTCTCGAGCACTACCAAAAGCTGACCCCGTCCTATCTCCAAAAGATGGCAGCAGCTTATGCCATACACGCTGGGATGCAATTAATGAATCATCCTTTCCAGCACTACCGTCACCAGAGCCGTTCGACGCACCGGGAGATAAGTCCTTCAGATCAAGACGTCTGAAGCTAGATTCACCCGGCGCAGCAAGGCTCAATCCATCCTCAAGTCCGCCCAAATTTGAACCCCTGGGGCTTCCACTAAACACTTTTGTTGCTGCACCTGCGAAGTCCGTCCACTCCGTAAAGGCCAGCGCGAAAACAGATCATCGCAGGTCTAGTACGACAGAAGCAAGCAACGTACGAGCTAGTCACCCAATTGCTTCGAGAGCCACTTCATCTAGCCTGCCTCCTGAGAGGATGGCTGCTGCCAAGGCGAGATTGGCACAGCGGAATGCAGAAAGGAGGAGAGCACAGGAGAATGAGAAAGAGAACATGGCTGTTTAAGCCTCTGCAGGCTGTGCGAGTGCTTGTTTCATATGGTTCATGGGTCTTTGGCTATCAATTAGGGACAAGTCCCGGGGCAGAGGGGCAGAGTAGGAGGCGTCCTCCTCGTTAGCACTATTGGCCTTTTTTGCCGTGCTATTCCTGATTTGCATTGTTTTCTGAATATCTTACGATAAGTCATACTAGCTCGGTTCATCAAGGCTTCGCGGATATCCTATCAGCACGGGCTTTTACTGTCGATTTTGCTCCGGGCGTCAAACCCCGCCCGGATCAGCTCCAGCAGTGATCCTGGGTT